>Ga0315914_1007727_pt1 | contig 14746 bp, 12 predicted proteins | sample MpolenodulesMG_FD_203920 | JGI IMG/M metagenome (GOLD analysis project Ga0315914, IMG submission 203920) | Medicago polymorpha root nodule microbial communities from Los Angeles, California, United States - elongated nodules | ecosystem: Host-associated > Plants > Roots > Nodule | place: USA... | reverse complement strand
CTTTGTAAATAAAAAAAAAAAAAAAAAAAAAACGAGAGCAACACTGGCTTGTGCCCAGCTTTCCGTAAACATTAACGGCAATTAAAATAATAATAAGCTTACACAAATTAAAATAACAATTAACAATAATTAAAGGTCCTATCTTTCAAAAAAAATAATCTGAGGTCCTATATCATTTAAGACCTTGAAAGCTTAGCTTCGTAGTGAAGAAACAAAATGAAATAGAGGAGGAAGAAAGATGGCTATGAGATAAGAACTAAGGAAGAAAAATTATTGTACCTTCAGTTTTATCACTTTTCCAATTCCCCTTTGCTCATATTTATTGTTCCTATTTATACTAAAAAAACTAGAATAATATGGTCCTTGTAGTAAAATATAGGGTAGTTGGTATCTGCATCATTATGAAGCACGAGAGTGGAAAAGGTAACAAGTAAATGATAAATAAGAATTGGGATGATACTCAAAATATCAAAATAGTTGTTAGGGCACATGCTTACTGTTTTTCTTTTGATTGTCATTTGGTGAAAGAGGGAACGTGAAACAACATAGACATACAACCTTGCATTGGATTTGTGTTGAATTTCCACCTTATACATGTAAAATATAATTCACTATTAACGCATTATATGTTAAGTGTTATGATAGATTGATTAATTCATTACGTAAATTTGAGATGTTCTTGAAGGGTGGGTGTCTAAAATTTCTTACGGTTCTGAAGTGGCGCACATATTGTAAACTAGATACTTGTGCATTGAATATTCATATGTTAATAGAATGTCTCTGTTTAGTTCATTTTATGTAGAGAAAGACTAAGGATCTGTATTTCTTTTCTTCGATAGTTAAAATTTTATTGATAAAGGTCCAACCCAGCATCAAAGCAAGCAAAACTCTTCCCACCTTCTATGAAGGGTAGCATAGAACTCACACAATTATGTGCTTGTAAGTTGGACAAAACACCATGCAAAAGTTTTGATGCATCAAAAATGTTATAATCCTAAAGGCTACACTTAGCCAACAAGATAAATAACAATTAATCCAAAGACACCTAAGGCACTAAGATGTTTGGTCTGATATATTACGTATAGTAAAACTCTAAGTGGCTACCCTATGGCACACATGGTACAACCTGTTAGAAAGGAAAAGTAATTAATCACCAAGCAAAGCCACACCTTATAATTCACAACTTATAATTAAGAGTATAAAGGATCTGTATATCTAATGTTAATTTTACTTGATTTATAATTTGTATAAAGGATTTATATTTTATAGTTTGTTGGGACAACTCATGGGACAAAGAGGTGTTATAGCAACGGCCCAAATGATGAACTATAGGTGAAGTATCCTAGAAGAACCATGTGCATGTCTCAAATATAATTTAAACCATTTATGTGAACGGTGCATGAATTCGAAGGAACTGAAGTAATTAGCCAATGCATGCAAGCAGGGGCGGAGCCAGAAATTTAAAGCTAGGGGGACCGAATAACTGGTTAAATATTAAAGGTATATAAGAAACCTTAAACTAATATTTTCTTGTTTGTCAAAGAAACAAGAAAATAAAAAATAGTAGTGCATGTGTTCTAAAGTTAAATATGTTTTTAGTCCCTACAAATCATACATTTTCAAGTTTAGCACCTCAAAAAAATGTGTTCAATTCTAGTCCTTATTTGCATTTGTATGAACTATTTTGAGGACTAAAAATAATTCGTTTACGAAAAAGTTTTCAAAATAGGACTATTCTTATAAAGTGCAATATTATATATGGAGTATTAAACTTACACTTAAAATTTAATAGGGACTAAATTTAAAAGCTCGTAATTTTATAAAAAAAAACTAAAAACATATTTAACCATATATTATGTGTGGAACTTTGAAATTTATTTCAAAAAGAGAATTTGGAAATGAAAAGTATATTTCTATGGACACACAAAACGACAATCGACTAACCAAACAAATGAGCTCAAGTGGTTAACGAGTTCGACTAAAGTTTGATTCTTGAGTAGAACAAATCTTGTTGAGTCTTCACTTACCTCTTGATCGGACACTAGATTACCATGACCCCTTTACCATGAGAATTAGAGGGTTAGCAAAAAAAAATGAGATATATCATTGTGGTTAATTTTATTTAAAATGTGTTGTGGAAATAGCCATATTTATATATTTTATGAAATATGAGACAATTTAAAATAATATGAAGTATAAAACTAATGATATTAGTTGTCAATTAATCTAGTAATATGGTAAAAAAAAATACATTTTTTTGGTAGTAAAAATAAACATTTTAATTAGATTAATTGGGGGGACCATGACCTAACAATACTTGATGAAACATTTTAATATACTTTATTTGTAGGGTAAAAAAAAAAATTGAAAATGTGGGGGGGACCATGGCCCCTATAGGCCCCCCCAATGCATCCGCCACTACATGCAAGACTACATGCGTCTTGATGAGAAGGAAGACAAGACGATGGATGCAATAGTAGAAAAATAGTGTTTTGCATCCATCCCCTTGTCTTCTTTCTCATCAAGACGCATGGAGTCTTGCATGCATTGGCTAATTGCTTTAGCCTCCTTGAATTCATGCACCGTTCACATGAATGGTTTAAATTATTTTTTAGACTTGCACATAGTTCTTCTAGAACACTTGGTCTATAGTTCATCATTTGCTTGTTAATTGTGTCCAATAACTTATGAGATAACTTTGGTTCTCTCTCTAGTTGAAAATTAAAAAATTGACTTCTTTGGTTCTCTCTCTAATCAGAGGTTGTTAATATGTTACTCCCTCCGGTTTTGAATATAAGCAACAAAATAAAATAAAAAATGATGGTTTTGAATATAAGAAAATGTCAACAACTTCTATCATATTTAAATTTATTATTCCTAAATTATCCTTCAATAAATGTGATTTTTTTTTTTCTTTTCATGGAACAAGTTCCCATGAAGGGTAATTTAGAAATTGCAATTGTATTTTTTATAACTTTGAAAGAAATAAATGACATCAACTAATTTTCTTAAAGAATGTGACTTTTTTATAGCTTATATTCAAGACCGGAGGGAGAACAACACAAATAGTTGTTACTTAAACAACCGTTTTTCGACAACCTATGTAACAACTAAAGATATACGATGCAATATAAATTTTGGCATGAAAACCAAAGAAAATAAATAAATAAAAACTAAAATGACTTAACATAAAAAGTTATTCATTAAGTTGTCCTAAAATGCTATACACATAGTTCTAGTATTATTTTTTCTTGCTATGGTTGGAACATACTGAAGGGGCAGTTATTTAGTTTTCTATATTGGCCTATATTTTTGAATATTTATCCATTTCAAGTGGTACATAATATGAAATTTTAAATTAACTCTAAATACAAGTTGAATAAAAATTTATATTAAAATATCTATAAAAAAATAATTGGCCGAAAAATAACAAGTTTACAACTAAAACAACTTCAATTGTCAATTGAAAAAACAACTTCACTAATTTTAGTTCTCATGTATCTACAATAAACTGCACATGGCTTGAAAGACACATGCAAATATAAAACCTACCACAATTATATAATTACAATCCCAAACACCATAGCCTATGCTTTTTTATTTCGGTCTAGCAGTTAATTCCACACTCCTCAGCTTTAGGACCAGTGACTCTTGTAGTAAATGGATCAACTCGAACCCATAATAGAGAGAAAATGGACGCAAGAAGAATCGACCAGACCACAACAATGGTCGGCGTTCGATTCTGGCGTCCCATAAGACCTTTAAGGAAAGGGTAGAGATGAACAATAACCCAAAATGCAAAGAAAAGTTTACCAAAGAGTGGACCCCATGATTGGTAACCACTGTTGATAGCATAAGATATACCAGCAACAACTCCTACCAAGTTTATTATGAGAAGCGTTGTTGGAGGAATGAGAAGTGTTGTCCATTTGAACATGTAAAGTTCTGCGGAGTCTCCGTCTTCATCTGATGCTTTGGAGGTGACAGTGAAGTTTGTGTCGATTCCGGCAAGTACTTTTAGTAGACCTTGAAACACGGCAAAGAGATGCGCTGACACACCACCAATGACCCAAAATTGTTCGTTTCTCCACCACTCATCGATACCAACACCGCTCCATCTCATCTCTAAGATTCCGGTTGCAAAGATTGAAAGAAAGAGAGAGATAAACCATATACTAGCTAAGTTGCTAATCTGCAAGCAAAATAAAATTAGGTTAGATTGTTAAGTTCTGTTTTACATAAGATAAGAAGACGGATTTAGATTCTTGTCTCGCGCGCACAGTTGTTGAGCCCGGCCATTGGAATAAGATCAGACCGCTCATATTTCGGAATGTATTTTAGTCAAGATACAAGTAGTCCAATCATCATCCAAAGGTCAGGAACTCTAGATTTTGTGACTGCGTCTTTTCTTTGAGCTCAGCAGTCAAGGCGAGTCTACTAAGCACTGACATAAACACGAACATCTGACTGCCACTAACACATAGGCACCCGTAATAATTTAGAAGTGATTGGATGTAACCACATGTGTCAGTGTCATGTCGGTGCTACATAGATCTGAGTCCATAAAAAGACAGTTTCAGTTCACAAAGTCATGTTGGTTATGAAAATATTTTCTTGGAGTCCATAAAATATTTTCTTCAAAATTTCTCAATTACTTCATCCAAACACACTCTAAGGATATCCTACTTAATGCATTTCCATTTTAGGATAAATTCAACAAAAAAATTATTTACTAACTATATTAACATTAACTATATCTGCTTGTTTGTCCTTAATCACTTGTTTAGTTGCTGGATTTTGCATATGAAGAAAGAAAAAACAAACCTGAGGGATGATGAACTTGTTCGTGAGAAGACAGACAGCTGGCAAGGTACAATACATGAGAAGGGGAATAGCAGTGACCGGATAGATTGTGGTGTTGATGTATGCAAACCTTTCAAGCCACTTTAGTCGTCCACCATAACCATACCAGATGGGACAATGTCGGCTAAAAAGAATTTCAACAGAACCTAAAGCCCATCGAAGCACTTGGTTTAGACGATCCGAAAGATTGATAGGTGCAGAACCTTTAAATGCTGGCCGCTTAGGCATGCAGTATATAGACCGCCAACCACGGGCATGCATCTTGAATCCAGTAAGAATATCTTCTGTGACGGAACCATAAATCCATCCTATCTGTAGAACAGAAAACAAATAGTGATTTACTTTTTCAAATCATTGTTAGTTTGTAGTTTAATTTATTGGATCAGTAATCACTAAATGAACTATAAGTTAGAAATAATCTGCTCAGTTGATGGTATTAGAATGTGGCTGAGAACAAAAGCAAACATCAAATATTATCTATGAAGCAATGACACAGACAAGGACACTGAACAAGACATGAACCTCCTTTGGTCTTTTTTATTCATTCACGTATCACCAATAACAATTTTAAGAAAATGAAAGTGATTGAATGTAACCGCATTGTCGATCCCCAGACAAACTTTCGATCTGAAGTGCCGCGCTATATAAAATATAATTTAACATAAGATAACAACGCACCTCTGTTCCCCATTCTGATTTATCCTCATAACCACAGCTGATAACATGAATAGCCTCCTTCAGAAGAGTTTCTGGAGTAGCACTCTGAGGAACACCACCATTCTCCATCATCGTAGAATCAATAAAAACAGCTGATTGGCCGAATCTTTTCTCACGGTCCTCTCGTGACATACGTTGTGCTCTCTCATCATCAAATCCAGAACCTGAAAAAATATCCATAACAATTGCTGAATAAAATACCTAAATCATATTTTAGGAAAACTGTACATGTATGACTAGGTTAACACAATTTTAACATGAGATACAACACTTCAAAGAAGCAAGAAAGCAAGCTACATTTCTTTCCAGCAATTGAAAATGACAACGTTAAATATGGCAAAAATAGTTTGAACTATGGAACTATTATGCAACGAATGCAGGCCTACCTTCTACTCCTTCTTCAATATCCTCCAGACTGAAGATCGGCACAGTTGGATCGACGTGCTTGTTATAATTTTTCTTGTCTGATCCTTTCTTACTAGATTTTGAACTCTTCTTTCTACTTCCACCACAGAGTGATGACAGAAACCCAGGCTTTTTATGTTTCAGTTTAAGAGGAGGTTCTTCGCCGTATAAAGCCGTCCTATTGAAGACACATCCAGTACCGACATAAACAGGACCTTGAATGCCATCCAAACCTCTCAGATTTATCTGTTCAAGAAGTGTAAAGTTTGATGAAAATAAGTTCTCAGAAAAATAAATAAATGGTTAAGAAAACATCAACAATAGAAAACAGTCAGAGAAATCATACAACATCAAAAAAATCATAGCAACATGGTTAAGATGCTTACGTCAAAGAAAACAGTATTACGATTGGCATATCGATCGTTCCTATCAATACCATCAAACCTCTGTGGAAACTGGACATAGCAAACATGTTTACCGAGGTTGGGATCCATCATAAAGCACATAGCCTCCCTCAAGGCCTTGCTGTTGTTTATGTAGTGATCACAATCAAGATTCAATAAGAAAGGTCCATTAGTAAGGACAGCAGATACTCGAACCTGCACAAATTAGATTAACCACAACCAGTGAAATAACTATGTCCAGATACCGAATTCCATGTTGTCTATTGAATTAAAATGATACTCACAAGTGCATTCATGGCACCAGCTTTCTTGTGATGTTGGAAACCTGGACGCTTTTCACGAGAAACATAGACTAAACGGGGAAGTTCATTGCCATCAGTGTCAAGTCCTCCACTTTGGCCTAAGAAAACCTGCAGAAGATATCAAATGTAACAGTCGTAAATGACATGTTTGCACTTCTGTTTACTCATACGCAATCCGGTACAAATTAGAAATTTACACAATTGGTCCAAAAGGTCAAGGGTAACATGTAGAAGTAATTTTCTACACTCATCAAAAGAACTCAACAAACCTGGATCATTCCCGGATGGTCTCTGACGTTATTTCCAGGCCACGGTGTACCATCTTGCATTACCCACCCTTCTTCCGGAACTTTTGTTGCCTTCGCAACAAGTCCATTAATACGAATTTTAAATTCTTCGTATTCTCTCTGAAAAGTAAAAGGGAAGTAAAATTATAAGATACACTTATAAAATCCAATACGTGTGCAAGTAGCATGGGCGAATGTCGAGCCAACAGAATATCTATTTGTACGTCAACCTCTTACCTTCATTGCTCTACGATCCTTGACAAATGATGTCTGAACCTTATCCTTCAAGTAATCAATCTTCTGCGCAAAGTACCACTCGGGTGCACGGGGTTCAATATTATACTTCTTGGTGAAAGGAACCCATTTTCTTGCAAACTCTGATGTTTCAGCAAGAGCTTCAAATGTCAACATAGCGGCACCATCATCAGATACATAGCAGGAAACCTTATCCACAGGATAGTCAACCGAAAGAATAGAGAGTACGGTATTGGCAGTCACGAGTGGAGGCTCCTTTAACGGGTCAACGGTACTGACAAAAATGTCGACAGCCGCCAGTTGAGACGGTTCTCCTTCCCGATCATATCTATACAACACACAGATTGTGTATCAAAAAAATATCAGAATGAAAGAGAAAAAATACAAATAGTGATGAAATTTAAAAGGCTGTACCTCAGTGCAAGTCTGTCAAGATATGTTTCGCGGTTGACAGGAAGCCACTTAGGGAATTGATCCAATATCCAGGATATGGCAAACCAAATCTCGCATATAACTGATACCAACCATAATGCATATGCATTGCGGACTGGATTTGTTAACCGATAATGCAAGAAAATGCAAAGGACAACCAGTCGCAGAACAATGACCAATCGATATGGATTTATCCTAGATGATGGAATAGAAACCTTCCTGGAAAGAGGCTGCCGAGCTTCATCATTCCTGCATAACAAAGAAAACTGAGCTCATGCATGAAAAGTTTAATTGAAAAGTTTAATTGAAAGATTTAGGTTAAACAATAACGAAAAGCTAAAAAGTTTCTACAAGACTACATCTGGTCACTATTATAAGCAAAAAAAAAAAACATGTTTTAGGTTCAATAAATAACTGATGTATTTGGTCAATATTGACCATATACGACGTCAGTTCTTCAATGAACCTAAGTGACTTTTTGCTTATAATAGTGAAGGGACGGTGGATAACAGTGTCGATTACCAAACCTCCTAGAATGAGTCTTGAATATGATATAATATTACAACAGATTATTAACAACAGAAGAATGATCAATATTGTCTCAGTCACACGTGCCGTTGAAATAGGCACTTGATGCCAATAGACCAATGGGTCAGGAGGAGGCTGCCAATAGTGACCATCATGGTTTCTAGCGATTAAATGCTACCTCTGTCCCTAAATCTAAGCACTCTATTGGAAAAAATTGTCCCTAAATACAAGTCCTACTTCAAATTACTAGATAGTAGATACTAATAACTTGGGAGACAAGAAGTTAGAGTTGAACACATCATATATATATATATATAAATGAGCCTCTATATATATTTTTTTTGAAATGGCTAATTTTATTCTTGTCGAGTGTATGCAAGACGCACAACAAACTCGCGGCAAGTAAAGGAAAAGAACAGCAAGGTGCCGCCTATAAACGATACACCACCACCAAAGCCAAACAATGAGCCTCTATATATGAAATGAACACATTAAATACAGTATCTACTTTTCTTGATATATGTGAAAATTGGAAAAGGGGCATATAATAAATGACAGAGATGGTAAAGGAAATACTCACAACAATGAATCATCAAGGACATCAGATCTGCCATCAATATCTCCAGCCCCTCTTTCAGAAGCAGCTTGGCCTGTGCTCATTGGAGCAGCATTCTTTTCTGGCTTCATCTTCCAGCCGTCCACTCTTTCTCTCCATGCTACATTGCCCAATTTTGCGTCCACAATCCTGGTATTTGCTGCAAAAGAATATAACCAAACATCTCAAATCACAATCATACAGCTAAAGAAAGAAAAACAGCTATCATATGAAATGAAAATGAGCATAGTAAGAAGGGGTAGTAAGATACGAGATTGATTAACATCAGATGAATATGGAAGACTATGGACACGCTTCCCCCCACCAACTACGGGTGATGACATTGAGAGCCTCTCAGGGGAGCCAGCAGAAAACTCTCCAGACACCTGAAATTGAAAACATGCCAAATTTCATTCAGAGGCCCGAAGTTGAAGGAGAAAGACTGTCATTTAGGCAACTAATTGAATGACCTCTTGTCCACTTGTCAGCCGTGGAATGTGATTGTGAGAAACTTCCTTATCATAATTTGGAGTGCCAAGCTCTCCTGATCGCCCGAGTGTCAACTGCCACCCCAACATGTGCTCTGAAATCTTCTGCTTTTGGTTTTGGTTTTCCAAATCATAACTGAATTCAAGAGCAACATCATCACCGCCTACCTCCTCTTCACTATCTCCAATAACTGCAGGACTACCTGTAATCAATAAGTGAACTAATTACCAACGGGAAATATCACACGAGTATATAAATGACATCTTCTGTAAACCATCTAGTAATCAGTAACAATAGTGCTAGTGTGGTGTGATCTACTCCTGACCAACAACACTCCCGTGTTTGTTCATTCGCTGAGTCAATTTAAAGGTATACGCTTTGTCTTTGTCTAGTCTCTAGAGATTATCTATAGGGATAGAATATCCTTTTCAGTGGTTCATTGAGTAAATAGCCTTTAAGCTTAAAGGATATACTGTCCTTTGGTTCACTGGAAATTGGTCAATTAGCTTCAAAGCAAAGGTCATAATTTTTAAATGTATTACAATGTTCCTTTGTTTTTATAAAATATGATCTCATAGAGAAGATAACTACAATTACGAAGAATTAAATACTAATAAGGAATCCTCTTTCAAATAACCATTTCATCATTCAACATGTTTATAAGGGAAAGCCCCTTTTAAAAGACATTGTACTACACACCAACTAAAATCTTAACACCTGATTAGTATTGAACCATACTTTACCGTAGTCTTGTTTCTGATTTAATTCAGATACACTGCTGATGTATTTTTACACCATCGATCAATCATAACTATTAAATCGTTAAAACTTTTGATTTTTATTACAACTACTTCTAAAATCACAAACATGATTGTAACGATTTAGATTTTGTTTACCTTTATGCCTCTTGTATCGGGTTTTACACTGAAGACAAGATTGTTTCCCATCTTTCCTTTCATACTCATAGCAAAGACGACAAACAGGAAAAGCACAAGCATCACATGCAATGAATGGTTCACCATCAACCGTCTTCCCAATATTTTCCCCACAAATCTTGCATACTTGATCACTCAATGTTGTCATTGGCTCTCCCTAAGTAATTAAAAATGACATTAAAAAAAAATCACAGATCAAATAGTACAATTCATTCATCAACTACACCCTAATAGCATACCATCATCAAACATTTGCAAGAAATCAAAATCATCAAATCAAATAAAAAGATTCTTGCTTTACTAATAATTACTCACCCCAGCTTCCCCTTCTGGCTCCATCATTGTGATAAACTCTACTTAAACTTTTCCCAGATATCAACAGATCAAATAGTAAGTTCCCTATTCTCTGTATAAATTGAAGCTCATATCAGTCCAATAGAAGAAAAAACACTTTCACCATCAAAGACAATAAAAATAATTTTAAAAAAATAATTAAGTTCCTTGATATCATCGCATTGTAATTAATTTAGAAACAATAGTCATTGATAATATAAGTGTATATTTGGTCCGCTGTATCAGAATCACGTTGAGTCATCCTGATTTTGAATGCAGCTTTTGCAAAATCATGATGGCTCACCGTGATTCTGACATATTCACTGCGATATCAAACACGCATAGAAAATACAGTCATTTCTAATTTTTCTCCACGATGGCTCACAGAACATATCTACCATGATACCAAAGGTACAGATAAAAATAGACCCGTTTTTCTTTTCTTTTTCAGAGCAACAAAAAAAAAATTGCACGTGTGTACATGAAACTTTACCTTAAAAAACAGCCTTTTCAGCAGTTTGCCTTGAAAACAAACAGATTACTCAAAATCTAAAAAAAAAAAAACAGATGGGTTTTTGAGTTTTTGATTAATGAAACCAAATAAACACAAAAAAAATCTAAACTTTATACCTCCCAGAAAGTGAGAAAAACAAAGTAACTCACCCAAGGAACAACACAGTGATGAAGGTGATGATGATGATGTGTGAGTGTGTGAAAGAATCATGAGAGAGAGAGAAGCTTTGTGAAGAAGGAAGAGACAAATGTCACTCATCCGGAGTTCACAACTGACAGGTTTCAGGTATACGCAGAGAGACACACTTGTTTGTGTTGAAACGGCTTTGTTGTGTTGTGAATGTGTAACGCACACACATCACACACACATAAAACATTTTATTTATTTATCCCCAACATTTATTCTCCAAAATCTTATGTTAATATAAATCAAAATATATATTTCTGACTTATCTGACAAAAAAAGAATAAATAATGTTTATCTTATTTCATATTCCTTTATTTACAGTAGAGATATTATATTTCTGAAAGAAAGAAAAAAAAAATAGAGATGTATTTTTTGTATTTTATATTTTGTTTTCCATGTTCTTAGTTTTTCAAACAATTTTGTAGAACTAAGAGCACCTCAAATTGAATGAAGATCTCTACAAATGGTCATTTTATAGGTTTTATTTGTGACACATTATGTTGAAGCAACTCGCTTATTTTTTAACTTTAATCGTGAACTCTAAAGAAGTAATATTACATGAGATGAATAATTGAATAAACAATATTATCAAAGACCAAAGTGATGAAATTGTGTGTTAAAACTACAAGACAAATCATTGTGTAAAAATAAGAGCAAAGACATAAATTTGTGAGAAAAAATTGAGTGTAATTTATTATTCAACCAGTCATTTATTTTTAGTTATTTATGTAAGTGTTAAAAAAAAAAAAGCAGTATCATCTTAAAATTTAAACAAGAAGGATAAAAATTTCAAAATTACTAGAGTAACACGTGGAGAAGTTTTTGTTGGTAAAACGTATAGAGAATTTTAAGCTAAGATAGTGTCTGTAGTAAAGTCAAGTGTTGCAGTTCCAAAGCGGGTGTTGTACTTTGGTATACTTGTGTTGTTGTGTTCGATTATGGACCCTCCCACATTGCTTTTCGTTACTTCTTCTATCTTATGTATGTAACTTGTATGGTGTATTTTGGAATCTCCTCAAAAACAAAAAATGCTCACTCTGTCTCATTTTAGTGGTCGTTTTAAAATTGTACGCAATTTATAGAGAAATAATTAGATGATTTTAATGGTAAAATTAATATTATTTATTAAAATACCTCTGTACTGGAGTAGTTGAGTGGAGTGAAATTCAATAAATAAAGGTATATAGTGAAAAATAATAATAAATGTTGCATTGATATTTTTAAGTGACAATTATTTTAAAACATGAAAAAAAATGTTAAAATGACAATCAAAATGTGACGAGGGAGTGACTATTTTAAAATATGCGTAACTAATCAACTTTCTAAAGTATAAAAATAGTTATTTTCAATACAAAATTTACTTACGTGGTTTCATTAACTATGGTCCAAAAACATTAGTTAGTATGACTCATTTAATATAAGAAGAATTCTTACTTATCTTAGGAGTTAGGATGATTGTTTAATATAAGAAAAATTCTTACTACGACTCATTCAAAATTTTATTTTATTTTTAAATAAATTAATAGAAAAATGTGACCTTATATAATTGGATGATTGGAACCATTGATGGAATAAGAATCTAGTCGAGGTTGGGCTAAATGTCATCAATTGTGATTTCATTTGGTTTGGCCACCATGTCCATATTCATATTTCTTCTATCATATTTTTCTCGCAAAACATTGCGCCAAAAAGATTGTTTCCCGCTTCTTAATTTCCATTTTGTACTCGTTTGGTTGGGTGGTGGGGATCTTAAAACGTGAGTTTAGAGGTGATAAAAGTGAGTCTGGTGAAAAACAAGTGCTTGGGTCATTATTTTCAAAATTGATTTTGGTATCCAAAAGCGATTTCAGCCGAAGCTGGTATTTCAAGCTTCTGGCGTTCGCGGTGAGAACCACTGCAATTGTTTTGTTATTTTATACCAATGGATTCTCTCTATTTTACATATTTATCTCTTGCTTCTAATGCATACATGAAGAGTATATATTCCTTTTCACTCAACAAATTATTTTGGTGTTGCAGTAGTTTTTGTCCAGATTAACATAAATTGCATCGAAAGGAGAAATTTCCAATTTATATATTTTTTGGTAGAAAAAATTGTTAATTTATTTTGTACTATTAAACCGTAGTCCTATTTATTTTGACCGTGTACATAGTAAAAGTCTCTTTTATTATTTTTTGATCAGTTATTAATATATATGTAAATAAATAGGATTTGATAATCTATAAATAATTTTGTCAAAACAATTCTATAAATAACTAATTTATTTTGACAATTATAAATAACTAAATTTAATAATACTAATTATATTTAATTTTTTAGGGGACAAATTAGATTTAAATATTTATATAAAGTAGAAATTGTTATGAAAATAAGTAAATAGGGATAATAATAGAGAGAAGGAGAAGAAGAGAGAATATGGGAGAAGTATTTTTATTGATTGATGTACTACTGAATGTACAAATGAGCTCTATTTATAGGGAAATAGAGTAGCTTATGAACTAAGCCCAATAGTCTATTAGTATGACCCATTAAACTACTTGTTATATGGACATCCACTTATAATATTCATAACACTTCCCCTTGGATGTCCATCGAGGATATGCCTCATTAAAATCTTACTAGAGAAAAACCTAATAAAAAAAATTCAAGTGAAGGAAAAGAGTACAATATCACTTTTGTGTGATAATCTGCCTCGTTAAAAACCTTACCAGGAAAACCCAATGGGACAAAACCATGGTTAAGGGAAAAAGAGTGCAGAATACATTTATGTCTCCCCCTCATAAAGACAGTCATATATGAGACGAAGAAAGTCAAATAATAGTTGTTCTAGATACTCAAAAGTTTACTTGCAGCGACTTTGTTTAAAATTTGGTTTATCTTCATAGTCTTCTTCAAATTAGCAGTGCTTGAGAAGTTTCTTCATATTGAGTTGTTGCAAGATCCCCTACAAGTAATCCAGAAGTTTCTTGTATTTGTAAAATCATCATCCTTAATAAAAAGGGCATTCTTCACTTCCTTAATTATCTTGTTTCTTTAAGATACAAAACATCTGTTTGACTTTGTTCCGATATCTGTATTTACTAACATTGATAAAACAAAATACCACAATGAATATAATTAACAAAATACATTAATGTCCTCGTTTGAACAAAGATATGGTACTTCAGGACCAATTGAAGTTGTTTATCATTTTCTTGAGGACATTATATATACTAACATCAAGTGACATCACAATCATTCTAGTATAAAATCAACTAGATTTGTCCATATTAAATTATTTTAATACATTTTCTATATAAGTTTCTTGATGCACAAAATCTCATTTAAATAATAAATTTGCAAATTCATACCAACTTTGCGCATGCAACATATTTAATTTAAAATCTTTCTATAATCAATATTTTAGAATCTCTTCGGGAGTTCTATATTTATACTCTTCATCGTAAAATCGATTATAACAATTCATTTTCAAATCTTTAAAATAGACATATGATGTCATT
>Ga0315914_1007724_pt1 | contig 14754 bp, 11 predicted proteins | sample MpolenodulesMG_FD_203920 | JGI IMG/M metagenome (GOLD analysis project Ga0315914, IMG submission 203920) | Medicago polymorpha root nodule microbial communities from Los Angeles, California, United States - elongated nodules | ecosystem: Host-associated > Plants > Roots > Nodule | place: USA... | reverse complement strand
ATAAAATGGCAAATAAAGATAAAATGCATGATATGATATTAACACTAAATGAACTAAAATAAAGCAACTAAATAAATAATACAAGAAAAATAAAAAAGATGAGATAATACTAAAAAAACAGCAAGTAAATAAATAACAAAAAAAAAGGAAAAATAGAGACAATAACACTAAACTAAAAAAAGCAAATAAATGAATGATAAAAGAAAATAAAAGATGAGATAATAATTCTAAAAAAAATAAAAACAGAAAGTAAATGAAGTAAATAAATAAAATGCAAAAATAAAAAATTCTTAAAAAAATAAATAAACTAAATTAAAGCAAGCAAGTAAAAAAAAAAGAAAAAAATGCATGAAATAAACACTAAAATAAACTAAATAAAATAAATAATGTAAAATAAAAAATAAAAAAAAATGCATGAGATAATGTTGCATATTTCTAGATATGCTTAAAAGAAAGAAAAAATTACAAATAAAATAAATAAAATCTAGAGAAATAATAAAGAAAAAATGCAAGAAAATGAAAATAAAAAGGGGTACAGATCTGAAAATGGGGGTGCAATAGTAAGCTGCATATAGGATAAAACTGGGTCCCACTGGTTAAGGGGGAGAAGTCAACTTCTTCTCCCCCAAAACAACACAAGCTCACGTTGCCATAACCATGAAGAACAACAACAATTTTTCAAAACCTTAAAATCTCAAATAGTCACCAAATCTCACAAACTAAAATACCATTTTAATTGAATTTTCATTCTGATCATGAATCTAAGCTTAGATTTCACAGTGAATGTTTGTATAGAGAAAAAAGTGAAAAATAAGTTTTGACCCAAAACAATAAAACTCAAAAAACAGTGAATTAAACAAAATTAATTAAAGGGAAAGCTTCATAACAACTCCAGGGGTATCAAAACATCAAAACTCACATTAATTGAGCCTTGAAATGGTCTAACTTACTATCACTTTTTCTTGAGAAATTATGGTTTTGAATTCACGATTTTGGGTGGTTTTTCTTGATTTTTTGGGCGTTTTTGGTTTGTTGGAAGTGTTTATGAACTTTTGGATGAAGAATGGTGAAGTTTCATGGAGAAATAAATATTTTGGAATTTTTGATGAAGATGGTGCTTTTGGCAATCCACAATTTCGGCCCCCTCTCCCTCTAGGTTGTTAGGTACTTATAGAGGGAGTAACTTGGTCATCAAGAGTGCAAGAATTAGCTTAAGTAGTGGGTAAGAAATGGTAGTTTGGAATTTTGCAAAAAAATGAGTTTTTTGTGACTTTTTGGATGATTTTTGGTGGTGAATGATGATATGTTGGATAATGATGAGGTGTTATGTGTAAGATGGTTCTAAATGCACAAATTGTGGTGAAGGAAATGAAATGGGAGTGAAATGTGCATTTTGGGTGAATTTGTGAAGGTTAGTGTTTTTTTTTTTAATTTTTGAAAATGAATTTTGTGACTTTGAAAATAACCAAACAAAATGGTATAAAGTTTGTGATTTTTGTGAATAGAAATGTAATAGAAATGAGTGGAATTGAAATTGAAATGTTTGGTGTGATGAAATTGAGTTTTCTTTAGAACAAAGTAATAAAATAAAAATGCGAATAAATAAATAAATAAAATGCATAAAAAAAGGAAAATTTGAAGTTAACTTGTAAAACAAGTAACTAAGGGGAAAAACAATGATGAAGATGCATTTGGTGTGAAAAAAACATGTTAATTAATAACAAAAAGAAAATTCGAAATAATGATAAAATAAATAAAAAAACACATTAAAATAAATATAAAAAAAAGAATAAAACAAAAAAAACATAAAAGAAAATAATAAAACTTAAAATGGTCGCCTCTCGGAACCAAAATGAGGTACTTCAAAGTAATCTCTCTGCTGAAATTTCGTCTGAAACGACAAAACTTCTCAGTCTTTAAAATAAAAATAAAAATTTTAACTGGTCAAAATTTGGGGTATGACAACATCCCTATAGGATTGCAAAGGTACTACAATTTTCATTATTATCAACGTATGTTTGTCCTTGATGTTATTTTAATATTTGTGCATTTATTTTACTGTGAATAACATTTGGATATGGATAAATAACTACCATTTTAAAATATAATGATTATTAAAGTATGCCGGTTGTACGATTAATTGAAAGCTTGATTGTTCCATATGTTCCTTAATTTTCAAGGATTAATGTCTTGATTTTTGAAAGCTTGAACTACCAACATTGAATCAGTTTCTAACCAAAAGCTGCTCCAATTCTTTGACTTAGTAAACTAAATTGATTTAATGGCACCACTAAGCTCAGCAAAGAGAGAGTTTCCAAAGTTTAGACCTTCAGCAAAAACTCTCATAAATTGACCAAACTTGTTTCTAAAGATTGCACCACATGCAGCCTTACCATATGCAAATTAATGCTCCATCACAATTACCCTTTATCCAACCAGCAATTGGAGGGCACCAAATAATCTCTTTCACCAAAAGCATCCTTGGGGGATGAATTGTAACATTGAAATCCTTCAATATAGTGAATTCTCTGATTGCAGAACTTGCAAGCAGATTATAATTGCTTGCAGATAAATAAACATTTGCAATAATTTGGGATATGGCACTTCTCCAGTGAATCATCTTATTTTGGAACCTATAAAAGTTCCTAGCATGCCAAATAGCAGAAAAAATGTTGATAATTGCATAAGTAACGGATAATCTGCATTGAGGCGAACAACCTCTCTCGCCTAGGCTCTAAATATCCTCCAAAGCTGAAAAGTGAAGGGGTTGATTGAGCACAGAAGCAAGCCAACACCAAAGATGAATATCATAAGAACATTCAAAGAATATATAAAATGTAGTTTCCTCAGATATCATGCATAGGTTTCATACAGAAGGTGAGGCACAACTTCTTTCTTTCAATTTTTCATCAATAGGGACCTTATCATTCATAATCCTCCAAGCCAGCAAAGACTTTTAGGGAGGGATGTTGGGAGACCAAACACATTTGTCCCATTTCAAAGTCTAAGAAGGAGTATCTTCGAAAACATAAGCATCTTTAATGGATAGCCTGCAATTTGTTGTAACTGTCCAAACGAGTTCATCTTTTTCTCACGCACTGGAATAATAACTTGATGAACAAGATTCCAAATATCAGGAAACTAACTAGCAAACTCAAGAGGTAAATTCCATCTATAATCCTAAATATAATTACTGACTAAAATGTTGCCATCCACAATCTCATCCTCAGTCAAAGACAAATTAAAAGGAGCTCCACACCAGCTATCTGTCCAAAATTGAATATTATTCCCACCCCCTAATAGCCAGCTTGATTGATCTAAAATAACATTATATTCAGTTTTGATACTATACCATTGATGAAGGGATATGATGAGAAATAACCCTCATATTCCTCATAACTCTACTAAGAATCAATTCAGACCATTCTTCTTTCTTGTGAAACAAGTCCCAACAAAGTTTGAGATTAGCAGCCTGGTTTAACTTTTTCAAGGATCTGATGCCTAAACCTCCTTGCTCTTTGGGTTTGCAGATCTTTTTCAAAGCTACTGTAACAAGTTTCCTCTTAGTTATGTTCCCACTCCAGATGAAATTCCTAAATGCCGCTTCCAAATCCTTAATCGAAGAAACTGGCCTGTCATATACTGAGATTGAATGAGCGAGCATGCTTTGAATAATTTACTTTACCAATTGAATTCTTCCTGCAATAGATAGCAAAGAGGCTTTCCATGCTGACATTTTTGCTTTGACCTGTTCTGCAATAGGTTGGAGATGACTGACTTTAGGTTTCCCCTTAAAGATGGGAACCCCTAAATACGTGAAAGGTAAGGTGCCAACGTTGAAACCAATGAGATTGACAATACTTTCCATTCTAGCATAAGAAATGGAACCAGAAAATATTGTTGATTTACTTGTGTTAACGACTAGTCCAAATTCCTGAGCATATCTAGTAAACAGCTTAATCAAAAAATTCATGCAAGAAAGCTTCCCTTTGCAAAAAAATCATTATGTCATCAACATATAAAGTATGAGAAGGAACCTAGCATCTTCTAGTACCTGTCATCATCTCAAGCTCACCATCCTCAACCAATTTTGAAATTCCCCTGCTGAGAACCTCTTTTGCAAGATAGAAAAGTAAAGGGTAGAGGGGGTCTCCTTGCCACACCCCTCTAGTACACTGAAAATAACCATGCATGGAACCATTTATGGACATTGAAAGATGAGCTGATTCAAGGATAGCTTTTATCCAAGAACAAAATGTATCACTGAAACCAAATATCCTTAACACATGAATGAGAAAGCTCCACTCCAAAGTGTCAAAGGCTTTGGCTATGTCAACTTTCAGAGTAGTATTTCCCCCCAAATGACTTTGTATCAAGTAAATTAATTGCTTCCGAAGCTATAAGAAAGCAATTTTTATGTTCCTTCCATGAATAAAACCTCTTTGATCTCTAGAAATAAAAGCTAACATGATTTGAGCTAACCTGTCTGCCAAAATCTTGGAGATGATTTTGAATTTAAAATTAGTCATTGCAATAGGTCTAAATTGATTCATAGTGTCTGCATTTGGAGTCTTTGGGATCAAGGAAAAATGTTGGAGTTAAAATTTTGCAAGATCCATCCTGAAGTGAAAAATTAAAGCACAACTTTTTCCACATCTAATTTGATGATGCCCCATAAGGATTGAAAGAAGACTGCACCAAAACCATCAAGCCCTGGAGAACTGTCTTTGTTAAGAGAAAATACTGCTCTACAAATTTCATTTGAAGATTGGATCATTGTGAGCATTTGATTAGTGTTGTTTGTAGCTAAAGAGGAGATTACTTCTTCAACAAGCAATTGATCCTGCAAAACAATGTTAGTGCAACATAAAGATTTATAAAAATTAACAACATGGTTAGAAATAATAATAGGATTAGTGATAGTGTTTTCTCCATCTTTGATTGAGGTAATGAGCTTGGTAGTATTTTTGATTTTTGTAACCCTATGGAAATATGCAGTCTTTCTATCACCTTCTAAATTCCACTTCACTTTGGATTTCTCTTGCCATAAGATTTCTTCTTTGTTCAGGGCTTCTTCTAAGTTGTGTTGGGCTTGTTTTTCTTGTTGTAGGATGGTTTCATTATGGCCATTGGTTTGAATTTGTTGTTGGATATCTTGAAGTTTAGCTTCAGCTTCTCTAACAAGATGGTTTATGTTACCAAAACTTCAATGTTCCAAGTTCTCAGTCTGGCTTTAAGAATTTGAAGTTTCTTCTTTCGGATAAACATTGGACAACCTACTACATTAGAGTTCAAGATTGAGGCTACAACATTTCTACAATCAGCATGCAGGGTCCACATTTTCTGAAATTTAAATTGGGAAACAAATTTGTTTTGGCTTGCTTCAAACTCAAGTAAGATGGGGTGGTGGTCTGATCTAGTCCTTAAAAGAGTACAATCATATATAGAAGAGCACATATCTAACCAAAGTTGATTACATGTGCACCTATTTAACTTTCTTTCTGTGAGTCTTCTTCCTCTTCTTCCATTTTCCCAGGTAAAAACAGCACCAATAACGGGGAGGTGAATGAAGTGATTACTATCAGTACAAGACTGAAAATCTTCCATAGCAATCCTGGATGGGGAAAAGTGACCCTTGTTTTCATAGGCACCCAAAATAGAATTAAAGTCACCTATAAAGCTCCAAGGGATATGGTTGTTTTGGTGAATGGATTGAAGAGAAGACCAAAGATGTCTTCTCTTCAAATAACAAGTAGAAGCATATACTGCAGTAATGCCACATATGATATTGTAGAGAGTGAAGATATCGACACATGCATATAATTATCCTTGCAGCTATCAAGTGAGTTATGCATATAATATTGCATGTATCATACTCCATCCGTTTCAAAATACATGCCGCAATTTTACAATGTGCACTATTTACATACATTACTTTGACCATATTTTTAACTAATATATAGATACAATTATTAGCATGTAAGATGTTGTTTGATTTGTCTCGATATATATTTTCAAAATATCAATTTTTTATAATTTTTTATTATATATAATTAAAGATATTAATAGTCAAAATTATGTATTGACATATGTGCATTGGTTGACTGCAACATGTACTTTGAAACATAGATAATATTAATTTGCCGAAGAAAAAAAGCGAACTATATTAGATTATTTGAAATAAATGGCAGACAAATCTCCCTCGAATTAAGTGAATTATTACATTGCATCAAGCGTAGATAAATGGATGAGATTTGATGTTAAATTTAATTTGACCATATATTAAATATATTTAATGCAATGTAAATATTTTTTGTATTAATACTTTAAAAATAAGAATTGTTTGAACAAAAAAAAGACCTTGACAAAAAAAAATTAATAAGAAAAGTCAAAATAAAGATAATTAAACTTCCGTATTTGTCTCTATAAATAGCCTCTAACTGATAGTGCATCTTCATCTTTCTAGAAAACATGACTACAAGTATCAACTATCTAGTTTTTTTCATTGCAATCTTGTGCATTGCTTCTGTCATGACTCCAGGTAACAAGTTTACTAGTTTCATAACTTATTTTAATTTTGATAATTATTTATAATATGATTGTGTCTTTTTTGTTACAATGTAATTATATCTTTAAGAACACTTTAAAATGAAAAATCAAATTTGATTTATTAACTTCAGTTGTACCAATGGTATTTGAACTATATATGTCTTTGATTCATCAAATGAAGAAAACATTATGTCTTTAAAATTAAAAAGTCAAACTCAATAACCTCTTACCGATGAGCTTAAATGTGTGTTTGTTTCAGCTTTAAAAAAATAGATTTTAGGATAAAAGAATCTAGAGATTTTTAAAAAAAAATCTAAGGTTACTTTTGTTTGTTTACTAACATAAAAATAACTTTTTTTAAGATTTGAAGCTCTTACACTTGAGTTTTTGTATTTAGTAAGAAAAAAAATAGATCTTGGAAAAGCTACTTGGAATTGCTTTTCATTTTGACGCTAAAAATGATTTTTTTAACAAAATGAATCTTTAAAAATCTTAAACAAACACTACAGGAATAAATAAAAAATAATTTTTTAGTTAAAAAATAGATTTTTTTTTCAATAAAATCTCAAACAAACGGGCCCTAAGCTCCACGGAGAAAATCACTTGTGATATGGAGTGTATGTTTTCAAAAATGTTTATGAGAATACTATTTTGTTTAAAGATGTTCATGTTGAAATTGTTAAAATTTAAAAGAAGGCTTACAAAACACCATCAGTTTTTTTTTTTGTTGATAAGACCAAGAGAAAGGTTAGGCATCCGGGAGAGTCTGAAGCATCCCAACTAGGTTGGCATCCAACAGACAACCCCATCCTCTACCGCTTTTCCAATACGTAATGTTATTAATAAAAAAAAGGGAGAAAACTGTACAAAAGAGGGGGGACTAGGCCAAGACCCTCAAAATAAAAATAAAAAAAGACAGAAAAAAAGGAAGACAGTAAAAGCTAAGGAAATCTATAATTAGGTAGCCCATGTCTGTCCCTCGCAAAGTCAGCCAACAACGAAGAAGGTAAAGTGTTGAACCAAGTAGTATAAGTAATATCATGTCCCATAGCTGCAAGGCCATCCACACAACAATTCCCTTCCAGAACCAAACACTGAGAGGAGACAAAAATCACGGTATATACAAAATCAGAACCCCACACTGCCCACAAGTATGGAAGGAGGGCCCCCTATTATTCAAACAATAATTATTGACATGAACATTTCTCCAGAACTAACTTGGAATAGAATCATAAGATACCATAGGTTCCGCAATAAATACCAATGATGGATGATGTAACCGACACATATCACTAAAAGCAAGCCGGGAATCATTATTACCAATTCTCCAGATATTCCAAAAAATAATATTCATTTAACTGGATATTCATCAGTCGTTTCTTCCTTTGAAACGATAAACAAATCTTAAAAAATATTTATCACATGAGATACTTGTTTAATTTTTTTCAAAAATAGTTATGAAAAATAAATTTCAAAACAAATAATATAATTTAATCAATAAGTTTGTCTCAAGTAACTCTTTATAATTTCTAAACATAACTATAGGCACGTGTAGAATTTTGAATGAGTGAATAATAGTATTCAATATTATGATGTACCCAAAATTTCTAATAACCCTCTATAGGTGGAGCATTGCATGAATACAGTTCAGTGCCTACATGTTATAAATGGTGCAAGGTGGGTCCAGACGCTGATGCCGATTGCGTTCAATTTTGTGAAAAAATGGATAATACTTTAGAGGGCTTTTGTAAAAAAGGAGTTTGTTGCTGCGTCAAAAATTAAATAATATGGAAGTCTTTGTATGAGTCTATGTACTTCCATCAAAAATAAAAAAAACTGAATACATGATTTTTAGTTTTAAAAATCTAAGTGCTTTGTCCAACCAAATTTTTTTGTTAAAATCTATGTGCTTCTAAAATTTTGTTCAACATTGATTCACAATCAAAGGAATTAGGGTTTTCAAATTTACAACTCAAGTCAAATTCGCTTTCACAATCGCTCTTAAATCACGACTCGATTCAGAGGGATATATGGAGATATAAATTCGCTTTCATCTTTGTTGTTCGGAGCTTGAGCTTTATCAATATCACCTTGCTCAATTCTAACAATTATTTTCACTTCGTTTCATCTCTTGGGTTTAGTTAATTCATTAATGTTTTCTCTCTTCATTGTGAGAGCTTGGTTTTTCTATGGCTTTAGTTTTTTTTTTTAATAAGCTAAATTAACCCACCTAAATTGACATAGAGATAATCGAACTTGAGACCTTGAGGAGGAGCACACTTCCAGATCCCAAGTCAATACCACTAGGTCAACCCAAGTGGGTTTCTATCCCTTTAGGTTAGTTCATGAAAACTGTTTCTTTTTTTTTTTAAAAATAAAAAACAAAATTAAAATTGTTTAAACAAAATTAAAATAAAGCTATGTCACGTGTTAACCCATTTCATTTTGCATGTTTGTACGGAATCAAGTTTCTCTTCGTTATCTCTATCACATTGAAAGAAATATAACGCAAAAATGGCACAAAGAAAAAGATAGTTTGAATTAAAAAATGAGAGGGAGAGAAAGAGAAGAGAAAAAAAATGAAAGGGAGAGAGAAACAAAATGAAATGGTATTTACCTCTATTATGACTATCGAAGATTTTTGAGATTATGTATTGATGATGATATGTGTAGTATGTTGACATGGCTACTTTGATGGTTTTATTTAGATGTTGATGAGATTTGATGATATTATTCCGCTACGATGTTTGAGAAAATTATTTACATATGTTGAGCTTATAGAAGAAGTAGCATCTATATCCTTGTATGATTTATATTATTTGTGTGATTTATCGCTTTAAGGGTTTAGGGTGCTACAAGCAGACTCTAAAGCCATCCTCGAAAAATTCACATCAACTATGCGTCCTCAATCTGTAAGTTTACACCACAAAGGCGTATGCGTCCACCCTGGAACAAGTAGGGTGAGAATATAATCAATATAAGGAAATATAAACGTATGTATAGCTTCAAGGTAAACAACACATCGTGCATATTTATATTCATGTCATCAAAGATAATAAGTCTCACTCAACAACTTATAAGCATATATCAACGACAATTAAAGACATTCAAGTTAACATGTTTCAAAAAGGGATACCATTTTTCTAAAAAAAAAAAAAAGGTATACCATTATTCTCATCATCATATTCACACCTCCATATAACACAACATCAAATTGCATAACGACAAATATTCACATCTTCACATAACACAACGTTAATTATTCTCATCATCGATACACTTGCAGATATGTATGCAATGTACCTAACTTGACTCTAAATGCACGTGGTACCAAACCAACTCATCAATTTTGGATATCAGAGGTATGTTACTAATTAATCTTACAACGTCAAATAATTTGATGCAAAACATGAAACATTGCATGCAAAATGGTCCTTGTACACGTGTAGAACATGTGGATATTACAACACAAAATGCACGTTGACACATCAGCCTCACTAACGGAGAGATTGGACGGAGGGATGAATTTGATGGGCGTCAGTCAAATTCATGGACTAATTAGCTATTCCGATAAATTGGAGACGAAATTAATTGATCCTTGCAAATTCAGGGACAAAGTTGACTATTCACGCAACTTTTTATCTTCCTTTTTATTTTGGTACGTACTTTTGTTTTTTTGAGCACTGGTACGTACTTTTTATCTTTTCTGATCTTAGGGACTAATTTCTTCACGTGCTTGCATGCTTGCGCATTATTTCTTTCACTATCTCAAAGATTATTTTCTCTGTAACATAGTTCTCTGAAACCTTTACCTCTTACCTTTCTCTCTCAAGAAGACACTTATGTGGAGCACCCATCACATTTAATTCTTAGCTGCTAGTTTTTATTTTTGGGGTGAAATTGTTAGCTACATAGTTAGTAAAGGTTTGACTTTGCAATGCATACATTAGTACTGGCATACACCATCTTTTGCATAAGAAGTAGAAAATGGCATTAATATGCAAATGTGGACAATAGCATAGCTTGTACACAAAAAGGAGAAAATGGTATGAATATGCAAATGTGGCAATAGCTTAACTTGTACGTGAGATCCAAAAACTTCTTCCATTCCATTGGTTTCATATTCATTTTATTTTAAACAAACCCTCTTTATCCACAGTTCCACAGACATTGTGACATTTTTTTCAAATCTATTTATTTTTTTCCGGCTTAATTAATGATTTGGTCCCTTAAGTTATTTGTTGATTACATTTTGGTCCCATAAGTTATTAACATTACAATTTGGTCCCTTAAGTTAGTATCTGTTAGCCAAATAAATCCTCACCGACAGTCTTTTGCCAAAACGTTAAATATAGGCACATGTGAACGGTGACGTGACAACTTGCAATGTGTATCCACCTTAGATATTGACTTAACGGTTTTGACGGTGGGGATTTATTTGGTTGACGGAAGATGACTTAAAGGGACCAAATTGTAACGTTAATAACTTATGAGACTAAAATGTAACCAGCAAATAACTCAAGGGACCACATCACTAATTAAGCCTTTTTTTTCTTCTTCATTTTATTCTCCATTGTTTTTCTTCAACTATTCATTTGCATTCATGGGTGGCAGCTTTAGTTCTGGGTACAAAACTGAGTGGCAAAGGCCTTCACATCAAGGTAATAATAATATTGTTATTGACATTTTCTCTTATGAATACTTTAAATTCTTAAGAGAATAAATTTTGGGCTTAAAGGAGGGGGGGTAGATTATGTGATGATTATAGTTCAGAAAGTTTTCTTTTGAAACTTGATTTTGCATTCTCAAAAAACTGATTTGACTAAAAGAGAGCTTGCATTGATATCATGAGAATGTAAGCAGTTTAGCTTTTCATGTAGTAGTAGTTTTGGAGAAACAATGTATGACTTAAACATTTGGATAACATATATAGTTGCCAAAATATGCAAGCCTGAGGAGTTAATTCATGTTTTAATTTTGAAATTGGCAGGTTTGAATTCCTCTTCATATGTGCTTCTAAATTCTAGGACTGATGATGAATTCCTGTTTGAAGCGTTTCACTTTGAAAGAAATAAAAAAGGCAACAAAGAACTTTGGTCGTGATAGTAAGGTGAGTGAAGGTTGCGTAATCAAGGGATGGATCGATGAGCACACATTAGCTCCGACTAAACCAGGAACTGGTTTTGCAATTTCTGTGAAGTGGAGTGACAAACTGGGCTACCTTGGAAATATTGACTGGCCGATGAGTGTCATTCAAAAACATATTAATTTCTCTCAGCTAGTTGAATTATGAATAAGTCATGTTTCATAGAAAGGAAAAATATGGTTTATTGTGATGAGTAATTGTTCTTTTAACTTTATTATAGACAAAAATCAATGACTTGGACCAGCTGCGTCATCCTAATCTTGTGAAACTGATTGGTTACTGCTTAGAGGATGTCCACCGGCCACTTTTCGTATATGAATTTGTGACCATCGGAAGTTTGGATAACCATTTGTTTAGAAGTATGTCGTTAAATTTAATCCTTCTATTGTTATTTTTACTTATCCTTTGAATATGAATCGACTTCATGCACAATGGTTTGGTCTAACTAAAAATGGAAAAATATGTTTCATATAAAGCATTCAGATTATAAACTCATTGATTAACATGAATGTATTTGTTAATTTATGTTTCCAAGCACGATTCACAGTTATACATCACACATTTTGGTTAGACAACATATTTGGTGTATAATCATAGGGTCCTGCTGTTTTAAGGTGAAGGGGCTTCTAACTTCCAGCCACTCTCTTGGAAAATTCGAATAAAGATAGCTCTTGATGCTGCTAAGGGTCTTGCATTTCTTCACAGCGATGAAGTGAATATGATACATGGAGAATTAAAAACTTCTAAGATCTTGATTGATTCAGTAAGTTGAATATTTATTGATCTTACAAGCATAGAGATCGATTATAAATTTGTTCATGTGAATGACAGAACTACAATGCAAAACTATCTGTTTTCGGGGTGACAAAAGCCGGATTAAAACCAAATAGTGATCGGTACAATTTTATTTTTAACATTCCAATGGGCTTCCAAAGCTACATAGCACCTGAGTATATATTAGCAGGTATCTTAATCTTTTTCAAACCAGCAAGTTCATGTTTTACACCATTTACCTATTTCACCGTATCATCATGCCTTGCACATAGTTGATGAGCCTTTGGACCTAGAAGTTAATTAATTATATGCCGAAATCAAAATAGTTTGTAATCAAAATCTTATGTGCGCTGCATTTTCATTATGTTAACAATTCTTGCATCTTACCACTACAAAATGTAATAGTAATAATGAGATTCTATATCACTCCTGACGGTACTTTCCATCGTCTTTTTTGTGAAGGTTCTTTAACGAAAAAGTGTGATGCGTATAGTTTTGGGGTTGTTCTCCTAGAAATTATGTCGGGCAAACCTGCACATTATGTATATAAGGCATATGAGGAGCGTTTAGCTGAATGGGCCAAGCCATTCCTCATCGACATAAACAAGATCTCTCAAGTCATGGATTCACAAATAGAAGGCCAATACTCATTGCTTGAAGCAATGAAAGTAGCTCGCATTGTAATTCAATGCGTGTATGGAGGGTCGCAATTTAGGCCAAACATGGATAAGGTGGTGAGATCATTGGAACAACTTCAGGATTCCAATGACACGGTTGTTTAAAGGGATATGCAATTTTGGAAGCAGCCAGAAAAGGGAAGAATGTAATCTGAATAGGCAAGTTGTGAACGAAGGTGTGCTCTTCAGAATAAGAACAAAAAAAATTCCAAAGAATGTTCATCTTTGTTTTTTTTTCCATCAATTACTTTGCAGAGAAATATTAATGAATATTTTTATGTATTTAGCACATAGAATAAATTATGTTCTGTGTCTGAGATGAATGAATTATTTCTAGTTGTAATCTTTCAATGTATCAGTTCACCCCATGAGATTTTTTTGCTTGCATGAAAATGTAAGGCACAACATGAGTTTTAGGCTATTAGTAAATTATTATTGGTACTCAAGTTTTAGATTAAGCTTCCTAACTTATGGTAAATAATAAAATGAATTAAAACATATTAAGTAAATATGTTGTTGGGTAGAGGTTTTTCATAAGCTAAAATGTATATGATGGTATAGCTGTGTAGCACATACAGACTCTACAAACACCGGACACTAACACGTCGACACCGATAATAATTTAAATTTAAAAAAATGACATACTTAAATGTTAGCACATGTGTCGATGTCGTGTCGGATATGCTTTCGATCAAAAGTGTCAGTGCTACTGAGGACAGTAGTGTATCAATGACACTACCAAATCTCCTTATTAGAGGAGACCGATTTACTATCAAAAGATAGTGATACCAGTCTTTCATAAATTCCATAGTCTGTGTCATGGTGTGTAAGTTAGTAGTCACTACCCCCCTTTCGTAGTTATGTTCATGTCTGCAGTTTAATTAGAATTGTATGAAAAATTGAGCTAGCCATTTCGGTTCTATCAAAGTATGGGAAAACAAAATAGTTCCATCGAACTTGCAGCATGTTCACATTCCACGTATATTATACCATAAACTGTTGTATATTGGCTTCAAACTGAGAATTCTGGAAAACCCTGAAATCGTGTCACGATTGGATAGGCAGAGAGGTTGGTCTCTTGAGGTGGAAAATCGTGATACGATTTGGGAAATCATGACGCGATTAAACAACTTCCTCACCAAGTTTACCTGAAAGGGACTGGTCACAACGGTTGTTCAGAGACAATCGTGGCGCGATTGGTCAAAATCGTGACACGATTTTGGACTGTTGTGACTAGTATTTAAGTGTATTCTGCAACATTTTGAAGGTGAGCTGAAGCTAGAGGCCTAGGGTTCACAAAGGGGGGAACTTTAGGGTTGAGTATCTTTGTAAGGAGGGTCTCTAGGGTTGGGATAAACATTGTAAACACCTTGGGTAGTGAGATTACATCATTGGAAGGATCTAAAGCTTCCTTTGTGCATTCTCTAGTAAGATTCATATGAGAGTGGTGAGGGAAACAAAGGGTAGAGATTAGGGAAAAAGCTGATTTCTTGTAACCTCTTGTAACATCTTCTCATAGTGGATTGGAGAGCTGCTCTCTCCCCCAGAGTAGGTCATATTGGACCGAACTGGGTTACCATCTTGTGTGTGTTTGTTTATTTCCTTTAA
>Ga0315914_1007722_pt1 | contig 14759 bp, 6 predicted proteins | sample MpolenodulesMG_FD_203920 | JGI IMG/M metagenome (GOLD analysis project Ga0315914, IMG submission 203920) | Medicago polymorpha root nodule microbial communities from Los Angeles, California, United States - elongated nodules | ecosystem: Host-associated > Plants > Roots > Nodule | place: USA... | reverse complement strand
ATAGTGAAATGAAAGGCAACTAGTATCGGTAAGTAACGTGCACAACAACATGTTTTCTTGACTGGAACGTGAACAAGAGCAATGAGAACTGAGAGGCAATAATATAAAAACTTACAGGTGTATCATGAACATGGAATAATTACGATGAAGGATAATAAGAAGAGGCTATGAGTGTGGAACGACAAAACAAAAATATAGATGTCTTAAAAACCGTCAAGGCTTTTGTGAGATTGTTGAATGAGCATGTCATGTGCATTTTCAACTAAAAAGTCCCACAAAATTCATCATACAAAAGAATCCATTAAAATGATCTGCAGATTGTTGAATATCAATGGATAATCTTAATTGAATACCATGAGATTTTGTTGCCCTCAATAAAAAATTTTGATTGTCTTGATTGAATACCATGAGATTTATTTATTTTCTATAAATGTCTTGATTGAATACCACAAGATTTATTTATCCTTAAAAAGTCTTTTAAAATTCCTTAAAATCTTAATTCAATACACCCCCTAAATTCCTTCAAAAATAATAATGTCATCGTTGCCCCACTGTTTATTGCATGTATAACCATTCTTTCCCCAATCCAATAGTATACGTTTGTTTTAACGCCAAAGAAAAGAAATTTAAAGAGGCACGCATTAATAATCCTTAATATGGATGTTCTAATGGGTACACTTTAAGAATTCCAACGTATGCAATTTTTCAAGAGATATATATTATTAATCATCTTTACCATGGCTGTTTCAATGGTCACACTCTAAGAATTCCAGCCTCCACACATCCACACAATTGAGTAGATATACAATCCTCTTTATAACGAGTTTAGCAAGAATTGGATTATTTTGTCAAAAAAAAAAAGAAGCAAGAGTTGGATTATATAACTGTTGTTGTTTATCAGGGGGAAAAAACAATTGAAGGCTTTGGCAAGATAAATCACATGTTTGGTACTGATTGTTCGAGATTTTGTTTCAGGTGTTTGAAAATTTGCAGTACTACTATTGTTTCACATGACATGACTCTCTCTCCATACAAAAATCTCAGAACCACGAGAATTAGAAGGTATGTGTGTTTGGTGGTTTTTTTATACGTATTTTTTCATATAACTGTGTACCGCTATAAAATCAAATTTATGATTATTTCGTACATGACTATATGATTATTTCGTACATGACTATATGATTTTATGCATGGTGCTAATTATTTTATAAATTTTTATTGTGGATCATGGTGAGTTTCTCCAACTAGCTCTTGGGTGCTATTGATCATGGTTTTGTGTTTGGGTTTACATTTTCCCACCATAAATTGGTTGATATGTTTTCTTAAAAAGAAATTCATATATGCCACACATATAACATAGAAGATTATATATAGACAACACATTATTTTCTTAGACTAATGCAATTTTATTTTTCAGATTTTATTCATAACAATAGAGAGAGGTGTGATCTTGTCAAAAAAAGAATAGAGAGATGTGTGATTACTAAGATGTACTTTTAACTGTATGTCTTATAAATTTTTAAGATGTACTTTTTATATCTATTAATTTATTTTAATAGTTTTCTTCCTTTTCACAACTATTTGTTGATGGCCTTTTTGATAGTTGAGTCAAAGTATTTTTTTTTTCCTCGTGATTTATTACTGAAAATCCATAGCTGACTTTTTTCATTAGAATTGTGATATATTTTTGGAGTTAGTATGTCATGGTCTTTACCTAAAATTTAGTTTCTTTTGAAATACTTTTATACATTGATTAGGATATTTTGGTCATCTTACATTTTCATAGAACGTATTATAGTTAGGTTTGTTATCCAACTCAAGATGACTATTTTTTTAGGAATTCTGATCAACATTTATAAATAAAAATCGTTTTTGTTATCCAATTTAGGTTTGCATGAAATTTCATCTCAAGCTCAAATAAATTGAAGTTTTCTCGAATATTATAAGTTAAGTTGATTTATATTTTCAGGAACTTAATTTGGTAAAGCTTACCATTTTTCTAAGGCAGTCATATGTCTCGCTGAGCCATGTATACATGTATTATATTCTATGAGAGTAGTGGAATTTTGAGCAATTATTTATGTGTCTAACTTTGAGTTATTCTTAAGTTAGAATAATGATGATTAGTCGCCTCTAAAAAAGCTTCATACTTCTCTTATTCCATTTCATAAATAACTTAACTTAGTTTGAGTTACAAAGATTCCCATTTTTATCTCAAACTTGGATAAATTGAAGTTTTATTGAATCTCAAAAGTCATGTCTATTCATGTGTAAAAGTTGCATTGTACTTATACTATATACTACGAGGGTTATGAAATTTGAGCAATTGTTTGTTAGAAGTAAATTATCAATTCGGTCTTTGAAATTGTATTATTCAGTCAATTCAATTCAAAAATAGCTGGTCAATTTCTCCTAATTTTTCACCATAATGTTAATGATTCAATATTTGTTTTAGGAAAAAAAATAGTGCATATTTCAATAATTAGTTGGAAATAAAGCCAAATTCATGATATGCTAGATGAAAAACTGTGTTGGTCTCTTTATTTTCACTCACAAAATTTGTACACTATATTAAAATTCAACAATATTGGTCTTGCCTTAATATAATAGCTTGAGAAGTGATGAGAAGGTAAACCAAAAGACAAACAAAAATATGAATTAATCAAAGTGACGAGGAGGTAAACCAAACTGTTAGCTAAAATAATTTTGAAAAATAAATGTCAGAATAAAATTTCAGAAATGAAGGTTCGATAGGAAAAAGTTCAAAATAAACTAATTTATCATCATAAGGATTATCTTTTCAATAACCATGTTAGACCTTAAATAAAAAATAGAAAAGTAAGGGTAAAGGTAGGTAGTTAGGTCACGTTGTGTAATTTCAAAGAACATGGTCAAAAGATGAAAAAGACAAAACCACCAAAGATTAATCATATCCTAACATTTATCCTTAAAATATTTACACAAATCTATGATATAAATCAATACAAATTCTCATATGTTTTAAGGAATACTTCTATTTTAGTATAAATAAATATTAAAATAGTCTTACCACTACATTTGAAGATATTATAAATAAATATATATGTGATTATACTTAGCCCAAATTTTATTTTCTCAAGTACAAGTTATGATCCAACTCGTGCAACGCACAAGTTAAATACCTAGTTAAAAGTTAAAATGATTCTTATAGATTGTGGGGTTGAAAAAAAATGTGTGATATGTATGGATTTCATGTCATGTTAATAGCTAAAAGTGTACAAGATAAGGACAGGGTCGTCCCCGACAATTCGGAGGCCCCGTTATATTCTTGACAATTTTTCATTTAAAAATAATTGAAAAAATCTAAAGACTTTTACCCACAGACAAATAGGCATTTACTTAGGGATAATGCATAATTGACAGCAAAGTTACTGTCTTTCAGACTTTTACCTACGAAAAAGGACATTTAGTGACGGATTTTGGCCGTAGGTACAAGTTTTTTTTCGTTTTTCCCAAATTTTGAGGCCCCTCTAAGTTTTAGGCCATGTGCAAAGGGCCTTGATGCACTTGCACTAAGCCGGCCCTGGATAAGGATAGGGGCAGTTAGGAATTAAAGTTTGGGGGGACCAAATCCAATAATTTAGTAAAAAAATAAATCTTCAGTGCTCAATATATACACATAATTTAAGAATTTTTAAGTAAAAGAAATGAATGAAATTGTTTTATCCTTAACCATCTTTCAACTTAAATCTTTGAGTTAAATTTAGTGGCAAACCAATATTGTACATAGACTTTCCAACTTAATAAACACTGCAAAGAAATATATTAAGTCAAAAAGGAAAAATTTCAAGAATGCTAAGATAAAAATGAGTCTAATATCTAATTTGAACAACATACATGTTATGCTAGTACTTGCTAGTAAGAAACATGAAAATGTTGAGGGGACCGTGGCACCCCTTGGCCCCCTAGTGGCTCCGCCACTGGATAAGGGGACACTATAAATAAAACTATTTGCTTCTGTATTTCATTTCATTGCCATCATTTTAGAGTACACAATTACAACTTCAAGGTCGATGTAATTAAAGAAACAAATACAATTTATTCAATGTATGCACAAAAACTTATTGATAACTTCTGGTATATTCCAAAATAAGGAATATTATACAATTATTTTGCTAGCGCAATAACTCATTATTATTAACCAATAATATTTACACAGTAGCCTTTACGACACCTAATATTACTTTTGCTGAATTGTGGAGGAGGACAATCTTTATCAGTAACACAAGGAGGATCTATATGGTAGTAAACATTATCATATATTGTCAGGACAATAACTATAGAAATAAATAGAATTTGAACATAAAAAACTTTAGTATTTTAGTCATGTTTTCCCCCTCTTCATATAAATGATGGGATATGATTTGATATATTTATAACGTATGAATTCCATGTTAATATCGTTATTAAATGTCTATATTAGTTTAAGAATTTATGAAGTTTTAAAAACCGTTCATAAAATTAGAATCATTATTAAATATCTATATTAGTGTGTTGTATTTGTCCCTTTGCACTTAGATAGGGGTTAATAATTTAATATTACTTAACTAACTAATCAATGCTTTTTTAACCTTTCATGATAGTACAGGGTAAAAAAAATAAAAATATCAATTGTAAGGTTTTATAGAACCACATAGATTCAAAGAACAGTATTCATGTATTATGTTTTGAAGATAATGATAACAAATTTGGAAAGTGGACCAAACCTAACAAATATAAAATACTAAGTTATCTTCTCCACAAGAATGTCGTCAACAAAGAATTTCACTATAAAAGAGATTAAAGGGGTTGTATTTTTTAATTGTGTGCTCAATGGAAGCAGTGGTTTGAAGAAAAGTAAAATATTTCAATTCATATGTTAGATGACGATTAAGGTTCTTTGAATCCCTCATGTCTTCTTTGTCGGATTAATGCAACAGTCGATACCAATTATGATTAAAGCGCTTTATAAACGATGTGTCGATTAAAAAACTGTAATTGATATGTAGACTCATCTATGTGTAACTATGCTTATCTAAAGAAGTGCTAAGTGAATTTTGTAGTGATGAATCATGAATCTATAATCATACTAAAGGCTTAATACATGTTTTGGCCCCTTAACTTATTTTTGGATTTCATTTTGGTCCGCTAACAATAAAGTGTCTCAATTTGGTTCCATAAGTATCCATTTATCTAAGTGGTCATTTCTGTTAGTTTTTTAATGTCTAGCACTTTTAATATGATTTTCACCGTTTGATTGCAGGTCCACTGTATATAACAGTGAACCACCGGTATCTAATTTTTTTCCTTTTCTTCTTCTCCTTCAATGTTCTTCCTCTTGATCTTCATCATCTTAAACATTATGTTCATATAAACCCAGAAAAATTTGAACAAACAAACCAATAAAAAGCAAAAAACATCAAATGAAAATTTGAACAAACAACCCAATAATAAAAAAGAAAAAACATCAAATGAAATTATTTTCCTCTCTCTTGCTTGTTGCGTGTCCCTTCCATTTCTCCATACATTTTTCAATGGCTTCTACACCCTTCCATATCTCTCCATACTCTTCTTCAACTTCTCCTTCCTCCATTTCTCAGTAATTTCTTCTCATTCTACCATTTTTTCATCACTTAATTATTGTATGCTAACCTTAAACTTACATAGAAAAATTCAGATCTATGTTGTTGTGGGTTTCAGATGGAAAATGCAACATCCATCTAGTTGGAGTGTTGTTGGATCTTTGTGAGGTGAAGAAGAAGAAAGTTGTTATATGTAAATAAATTGGAGAATCGATTTTGCAATCACCCAAACAGCAAAGTATGTGGTTCAAATCACGTTTGAGCAGCCAGACTCACGTTTGACAGCATAAAACGCTTCACCAAACAAGCACTTATATGGATTTGTTGTTGTTGTTGTTACTCTTCTTCTTTCTGCTACTTTTTTTCTTTCTCTTTTCTTCTAATCATGGAGGATTGAAGGAAAAGTAATGTAATTGATTTTATGGGTTGATTTTGTTAAGAAGAGGTGCGGTTGACTTTTCATTGAAGAGAAAATGGATTAGTAGAACTAGAAGGAGAAGAGAGGTGATGATAATTAAGGTTTTTTTTGGGCTTGTGTGTCATTTTTTTGAGTTGGTATGAAGATTATGTTGAAGATAAAGAAGGAGAGGAAGGAAGAAGATGAAGACAAGGAAGAAAAAAAAGTTGTTGTTGGTTTATTGTTAGATAAAATATACCTGCTTGATCCAACAGTTGTTTTCTTAGAAAAAAGATCAAATGGTTAAAAAAGAAAGTTTATGGTGGACCACATATAATATTTGTCCACTTTATATATTTATGGTTAAAAACTAACGGAAAGAACTAAAATAAATAACAATATAATACATAAGGGACCAATTTGAGACTTTTTTTTTAGTTAGGGGACCAAAATGAAATCCAAAAATAAGTTAAGGGATCAAAGCATGTATTAAGCCTAAAATAAATGATCAATTCTCAATTTTAGTTATTGTTCGTAACAAAGCAAGGTAAGTCGGTAAAACCTATATATCAATACTACAGGTCTAAAAGAATTACAACGGTCGTAACAGTCAGAATAAATAAGAACTTAAATCATAACAAAATAAAAAATATATATCATTAATAAATTCCAACAAATTAACAAAAGGTTCATCTTAGAACCCTAGTCAAATTGAGAAACTTTGTCGATGCACATAAGAGATACAAGCTTTTACTCAAGCGATGTTCGACACACAAATTTTATGAGATGGAGATCACCTTGATTTTCACCAATGGTCTGAAGCAACAAAATTGAATGTTCATAGACACATTTGCATGAGGTGCCATGAAGAACAAAATAACCGTAAAAATCCAAGAGCTTATTGATTACATGTCCTTGAACGAGTATCGCTCCCAAAGCATGAATAAGGTTGTTCATAAGAAACAAGGAGTTCTAAGTTTAGAAACGAATGACATTTTACTAGCAAGCAACAAGCTTCTCAACGTCCATTTGGAAGCAATAAGTTGGAAGCACATTAGGTGGCCAAGTTATTATCTAATGTTGTGATTTGAGTCTATTGTGAGCAAGCTCGTGAATGTGGTGCATGCCTTCGAACAAGTCCGAAGTTTTTCAAGGAGTAAGTGAAGTACACAGGTATTTTTAACATGCAACAAAGGAATCCCTACTCTAACAATTTCAATCCCGGTTGTTCAAATTATCAAAAAATTTCACAGGGAGGAAATAATAACTTCCAACCACCACAAGCTACCAGCCAATAACAACCCAATAAAAATCTTAAGGAAGTCTTAACCCACTACATGAAGACTACTCAAAATCACATTGAAACCATCTCAAAGAATCGTGAGGAATCTCAAAGAAACACCAAAGCTTCAATCAAGACCTAGTCATACTACCTCAAAACCCGCTCCGGAAAGTGACGGCACATCTTGTCTTTCGGCCATGATCCATCTGGAGTACCAGCATATGTCTCGAAAAGGCATCAGTCTCGCCGAGTCTTGTACGACCTCCATATGACATTAACAATTTCCATCAAATTAATGAGGCCTTTGTAGTGTCCAACCTCGACATTAGCTCCTGAGAGGTTTCCATTTACCCACAAGCGGGTCAACACACTTGTACTCTGGCTCATGATTCCTCAGAACGATCTTCTTGAAGTGCGCCAAAACCCATCCCTACAAACACAAAGAGACAAATTTATATCAACACAAGTATCATACAAACAAATATACATTTATGATCCACTAAAAAAATAAGGAAAAAATATATTACCACAAGCCAGGTCATGTAACCACCAATGGCTTTAACAGCTGAGTCGGAAATAAGAGAAAGCTGCTCATGTAGGAAAGCAAGTGCCATCTCGCCCCACGACCAGTTGCCCAACCTGTCCAAGTCCTGAAACGCAAACAACCATAGCAGATTAACGCTTCTATAGTTCTAGCCGACAAAAATGGTGTAGCCAATCAAGAGCAACAAAAATGCCTTAATGCAGACAGTCTTAACAACACTCTGCTCCTCTGCCTCCTCCTCAGATGCAGGGTCCTCCAACTGATTACACTTGTTCAACAGACTTTCATAACGTCTCCTCAGGTTAGTGTAATTAACATACAGACCCCGCTGATTTTTCACCTCTTTTATCACATCCTCATCCGTTAAACCCAGCTCATCTTCCAGCAGCTCTAAGCCCCGCTCATAAGATAACTCCTTATCCTCGATGAGCCTCTTAGTGATGGGGATGTCTAGAAGACACACCACATCATCTAATGTGTCGGTCATCTCCCCAACGGCAGATAGAAGCTACTAGTCTTCTTATACCATCTTTCTCACAAGGCACAAATAAGCCCGTGACTAATGTTGTCGTACCTAGTCTTAAGGAGGGGGCAAGACCGAATGCATTCGCCGGCGTCCAAAACCATTCCTTATCTTCTCCCCACATTGTTAAGGTATTATGATTAAGCTTCTTCCTGTTCGATACATCAGTCACCTTATGCAACTTTTGAAACAGAAATACAAAAAAAAACCCGTTAAAATAATAATAATAAAAATAAATATTAAATATTCTAACATTAAATATTCTTACGCGTCAATTTAAATGAGTGCACTTAATTTAAATTCTTACACGTCAATTTAAATGAGTGTGCTTAACTTAAAAGAGCGCACATAATTTTAATTCTCGTGCGTAATTTTAATTAATGCGTAATTTAAGTCAATTTAAATTATTTTAACATAAAATGTTAAATCATCAAAACTAACATATCATTAAAATAAAATTAAACAATTATACTTACTTTAGCCTGCATGCCACATGTTTGCCGAACTTCGGTAGAAGCGACAAATCATAAGGCCCCAGGAAGCCCTGCGGTCCAGGTTGGAACTTCATCCTCTGCTCCTCCTGAGCCTCACCCTCCTGTTGGTGAGCCTCACCCTTCTGCTGGTGAGCCTGCTCATACTGAGGATGTTCATACTGAGGCTGATATGCCTCATGCTGATGTTGTGTCGGGTCCACTGCCTGGGACACACCTGCCTATGACGATGATCCCTCTGCATCATCACCCATATCGATCCTCGTTCCCCCTGTCTCTATCTACCAGCCTGAGGAGGGCGTTGTGTGACATTTTCTCTCTGTGCACTATCGGTAGCAGACTCCCTCCCTCCCCTAACTCTGTCAGGCCTATGAGACATATCTACATAACTTTTCAAAAAGCAACAAATCAATGAATTTTTTCATAGGGACATCGTGTCATTTCTAACTATTCAACAACAACACTTAAATTTCGGCAGTGTCATTTCGATCCGTAAACTACTATATTGCAGTCAAACTAACTATAATCAACATTAACAAACCAATTTCTAACTAATTTCATCTTTAACAATCCAAAGAAACAAACAAATTTTCATTGAGACATTTTTTCAAACACCTAGAGTTCAACACAATTTCTAACAATTCGTAACTCTAACCTAACTCTAACCCACCGCATTTTAATCAAACCTACTCTAGTCAATTTCTAAACAACAATTTATAACTTAATTCATAAAAAAAACTAACATGCAAACAAAATTTATATAAACCTAAAATTGAAAATTTCTCGAAAAATACCAAAATTTAAACCAAAAAAGGACATTGCAAATACTTACTTGATTTTGTGGGAGAAATTGAGTGTGAATGACACAAGAATGACGAAAATCACACTTGAATGGAAAAAAATAAAATCGCACTTGGTGATATTTTAAGAAGTTTGGAAAGTGAATGGTTGTGTTTTTGAGTTGTTGTTCTATAACAACATGCAGCGTGAGTTAAGTCACACTCAGTTTATAACTTGCATGAGTTAGCTTACGTTGAAGTCCCTCAGTGTGACTTAAGTCATGTGGGGTAGTTTCGCCTATTCAGTTGAAAATGAGTGTTTTTTGACGGGAATATAACAATTTTCATGGTTAACGATTGTCTTAGACCATTTTTGCCCCTAGTTAGGGCCTAGGGGTACACTCCTAAATGTAGGCTGACCTGAGTCCACCTACTATTTATCTAGGCCTTTGATGTCAAACTCTATGGGCTTGAATATTTTAACACCACCACATACATGAAGAATGTTGTTCACACAACACTTAATGTTAGGAAACACTAATAATTTACTTACTAATATAATATTATCGGCAGTTAATTACCGATAAATTTTAATCGACAATAGTTAACTACCACGCGTGTTTCAGTCTTATTTGAAGTGTTAACATCAATTTTTCCACGGGCACACACAACAAAGCACACTGAAAGCGAAATCTTAGAACAACACTTTACACAGCATTTAATCATTTTCTGTTCTACTTTTTCTAGTTTCTCATCTTCTTAAGTTGAGTTTTACACGATAATGATGAGATAGAAACTAATTTTCAATTTCAATCTGGACCGTCTATTTCGTTGACTTAGGTAATAAGATTTTATTGTCACACCAAAACCATATAACTATATATTTATTATATGTCTCAATTTAATTATAATTATAATTTTGTTTGTTGTTTTTTCCTATTTGATTTGATCTACAGTGTGGAAAAGAAAAAGAAACGAAAGCGAAAGCGAAAGCCATTGTTTCAGGTTTTGAAACCCTAACAACGAAGTTGGTAACTGTGATGATCGTTGATCGACGATGATAAATACAACAACAAACGGTAACATGACGGCGGCGTCATCTTCATCGGGTTCCACAACAACTACACAGTCACAACAACAACAACAACAAGGTCTCAAAACCTATTTCAAAACCCCTGAAGGAAGATATAAACTTCAATTCGATAAAACTCATCCTTCTGGTCTTCTTCAATTCAATCATGGCAAAACCGTTTCTATGGTTTGTTTCTTTTATTCAATTCTTTTTTTATTCATTTTTAGGGTTTTCATTTTTTTGTTTGTTATTATTTACTTCAATTGTTTCTGATTTTCACTCTAATTGCACTTTCCGCATTAACTTCTGTATGTAATTTTATTGTGCTATATGTTCGGTATTGCGTTGACAAAAATTGATTTTGAGTGAATTGATTTTGTAAAATTGATGTTTGGTAAAAATGAATTGGGTTATGTTTGGATACATTCATGTAAAAGTGATTTGAATAGTAAATTTGAGGGTTAAAATCAATTCTACAATCAAAAGTTTCAAATTTTAGCCTCAAGTAGAATCAATACTGGAGGCAAAATCAATTCTGCTGAGAGTAACCAGACATGTCAGAATCAATCTTGGCCCCTCTATAAGTGAAACCAAACATACATTTGTAATAAATTTATAACTTTTTTGCAGAATTGGTTTTGGCATAATTTGTATTACTTTCCATGACAAGTTTTAGAGTTTTTTATTTTTTTTATTTTTAAATATATATTAGGAATTGTGGAGTTAATGGAATTAAATTAATGCATAAGTTTCATTGGGTGAGCAGGTAACCCTAGCACATCTTAAGGAGAAGCCGGCGCCTTCAACTCCGACTGCATCGTCTTCGAGTTTTAGTGCGAGCAGTGGAGTACGGTCAGCCGCGGCTAGATTGTTAGGAGGAAGTAATGGAAACCGGGCGCTCAGTTTTGTTGGTGGAAATGGTAGTAGCAAAAGCAATGGTGGAGCCAGTAGGATTGGTTCGATTGGTTCGTCGAGTTTGAGTAGTTCGGTGTCTAATCCAAATTTTGATGGGAAAGGTTCTTACTTGGTGTTCAATGCTGGGGATGCGATTTTGATAAGTGATTTGAATTCTCAAGATAAGGTATACTTGTTAGGTTTTGATGTGTTCTGAGTATTTTGGGTTCGCTGCTTCATCCGAGGTTTCTTGTTGTTTGTAGGACCCCATAAAGTCTATCCACTTCAGTAATTCGAATCCTGTGTGTCATGCATTTGATCAGGATGCTAAGGACGGGCATGATTTACTCATAGGGTTGTTCTCTGGCGATGGTAAATGAATGTTAACTGACATTTAAATTTGAATTATCATTTCAGTAGGGGAATTTAAGATTTACGAATTTATTGTTCCTGTGTATTATTGCAGTCTACTCAGTGTCACTGCGACAGCAATTACAGGATGTTGGTAAAAAGATTGTTGGGGCCCACCATTACAACAAAGATGGTATTCTCAATAACAGGCAAGATTTTATGATCTCGTCTCTTGTGATGTTTCAACTATGAGTGACCTGTGTTGGGTTTCTCAGAATTGTTGCATGACCTAAATGTGTGTATAAATAAATTGACATATACCCATACTGCTGCCAAAAGGGGATTCATTCTCTAATGTGGATTGAATGACTGTTGCATACTAGCCTTTTTGCTTCTTTAGATTCCTGTTTATTAATTGAATGTACCGTGTCAATCTATGATAGGAAGTTATAAGGAAAACAAAGGCTGTTATGGAAATGCCGAGATGGTTGGACTTTAATAACTTATAACCCTGAATGCCACTCCATTATCAAAATGAATTGGTTATTCATTTATTTATTCTTGTCATAGTAGCTGTTAATAATTAATTGCGTATATGCTAATTATAAGTTATCTATGATAGTTTTCCACAAATGAGCCCATTTCAAGAGTAAAACAGTTGCTTGTGATGGTAGTGGACACTTTTCTATTATTAACTTTTTCTTCCAAAACTTCTATGTTTCCCAAGGGTTCCAGTATCCTGAAGGCGACAATGGACATTATATAACTTTGTCTAAACCTGTTGAGATCCATACCTTGTTGGTAATCTCTCTGTTATATGAATGAAGGTTTGAATATACCCATGATTTGGCTATCCGTGTCATTTAATGTAGGGGGAAGTATGCTGGCCTTGTAGATATATACATACAACTTCTTGATGTTTAAATTTAAACCTGTAGTGGTTGATTAACCTTCAAAATCTTGTATTTATGGTTTTGGTATTCAATATTTTATCATGGTCAGCCCTGCTTTTTTAGATTTTATTTAAGAAGAACTTTCAATATGTATGCTGACTGTCTTTAACATTTTTGTTAAAATGGTTATGCTTGCCATGCCATGGATTTATTATTCTTAAATCTCGTGATTTATTATGGATAGGAGTGCCGATCAAATCCAGAAGCTTGTTAGTTGTTAGGTTAGATAAAAGCTAGGGATCAAGCCAAACATTAGCAGTTGATGTTTCTCGTCAATGGAAAATTTAATTAAATTGTTATACAAGAATACAGTTGGTTTTATATGGGTAAAGTATGTGAATGTTGATGTCATTGACTTCTATGGTTATAATTCATGGGATTAATTAGTGGAGAAGTTAGACGTCGTTTCTCTAAATTGTTACGTTTTATTAATTTCTCCAGGCTCCCTGTAGAACTTTAATGTATTGGAATGTTCTTATGTCAAAAACACTAATTGTAATCAGGGGCGTAGCCCTTCACTAACATGAGGTAGCCATGGCTACCCCAAAATAAATATTATTTTTGAATGGTTAGGTATGTTTTTATGTTTAACTACCCCAAATAAAAAATATTTAGCTACCCCAAACAAATTTAATTGTTAAAAATTAGCATAAATAAGAAAATGTTATTACACGATTGATAGATTATTTGTATTAATTTGACACTTTCAGTCTCAACAACAAATATAGAGAAAACTTTTTAAGAACAAAAAATTGCTAAACAATAGTTAGAAACAAATTAAACATATAACGAGTTAGAAACATATTAAACATATAATGAGTTTCTTGCAAATAACTTATTTGTTTACATTAAAAAGGGCATTATTAGTCTATTTTATATACAATCAATTATAAATAAAATCGATTTTTTGAAACACGTTGTGCCCAACTTTTCTAAATAGCTTATCAATTTTTATTTTCTTTGTTATTGCTTTAACTTACATTTCATGTAAGTATAAATTAGTTTGATATTTTGTTAGCATGTTGGTTAAGTTTAAGATTAAATTTGGATTAAATCTCTGGAACACTCACAATATTTAAGTTAAGTTCCTAAGATTTTGTTTAATGTTAATCCGTAATTTGTTGTTATCGAAATTAAATGCATGACTAAAAACACTCGAATTGTAAAAATTTGCGACGAAAATTGAATAAATTATTTTTAGTGACTAAACCTAAAAAGTTATAATTTATTAGACTAAAGTTACATTTTATCTTTAAATTTATAATATGTTGGTTTTATAAATATTTTATTTTTCTTTACATTTGGCCCCTGCATGAAATTTATGCTAGCTTCGCCGCTGATTGTAATCTATCTTGATTGATGCATTTTGATTTAAACAGTCGTTGTACATGTATTTCTTGGGTGCCTGGAGGTGATGGTGCTTTTGTTGTTGCTCATGCTGATGGGAATTTGTACATATATGAAAAGGCAAGACTCAGTTGTCAAGAGAGAAGCTAGCTTTATGGTTAACTTATTTTGATATTTTTTATGGTGAATTTAGTAGCTAAACTATTTACCTTTTCTTTCCTATTTCAGAATAAAGATGGTGCCGGCGAGTCATCATTCCCAATTCTTAAAGATCAAACTCAGTTTTCTGTTGCTCATGCACGGTACAGTAAGGTAATGAGTTTGATGCTCATTTGGTTTCTTGACAAAATGCTGATATGCTACTTCTATCTATGTTTTGTGGTCCTATCTTTTATAATGTTGCTGTAGTTAAATTCATACTTATTTGTAATGATCGTCTAGTTGTTCTTGAATTTTGCACCTTTCTCGCTGGTCATTTGATTGATTGCACAATTAACACATTTAAGACATATTTTTTTTGGATTAA
>Ga0315914_1007721_pt1 | contig 14759 bp, 10 predicted proteins | sample MpolenodulesMG_FD_203920 | JGI IMG/M metagenome (GOLD analysis project Ga0315914, IMG submission 203920) | Medicago polymorpha root nodule microbial communities from Los Angeles, California, United States - elongated nodules | ecosystem: Host-associated > Plants > Roots > Nodule | place: USA... | reverse complement strand
AAAAAACTCTTGCTTTGTGTGTGTGTGGGGGCATACTTGAATTGAATTTTTAGTAAGTCATGTAAACTTAGTTCAAATAGGTCATTTAAATTGAGCTTAAGTGTATATACTAAACCCTAAATTTTGTTTTAACCTCTTCAACCTTGTTTAATGATTTTACGTAATCTTATTTGAAGTGTGTACATGTAAACTCAGTTTAAGTAGGTTATGTAACTAAGTTTACATGTACCTACTTAAACTGAATTTAAGTTAACCTCAACAATTCTAATTAACGTTGTTGGTGTTGCACCATTAAATAATCGTGTTGTAAAGTGCATAACATATCAACGTTGAACAACAATAAAAAAAAAAAAAAAGAAACTCTAGCATCATTGAAAAAGAAGAAGAAATTCAATTACTTATATGGAATAGAGTAAGGGTGAAAGATGTTTTAATTCACTCTTTAATCTTCTATAGAGATTGATTGAACATTCATGATTGTTTGTAGGTGAAAGAGAGTGATATTTTAGAGTGACAATCAATGAAATCAAGGTTTTAATTTTTTTTATATAATATGACAAATTTTGTATTATTATAAAATTTTAAGTAAATTTGGATGTAAGCAGAAATACACGAGGTGTGAATAGAAAAACTCTAAAGGTAGAGCCATAGAGGTATAGGGTAAAATATTCCACTAAAGATACTAATAATGTTTTTTTATTTTTTTTGAAACATGAAGATACTAATAATATTGAGGAGTACAATAAGTGATGTTTCTATTTACAGGCGGAAGGATCATGTCATTAATTCGAATATGAAAATTGCTTTTCTCACATTCAAGTTTTCTTAAAACCACATTGAAATGACGAAATCACCTTCAACGGTACTTAACTACCGTTTGACTTTTTCGACGGTAGTTGACTACTGTTGAGCCAGCAACAGTTAATTGCAGCTGATCTAGCTGTAGTTAACTGCGGTTAGAGGCAAATTTGTGTGGATTTAGATCCACCGACAGTTTCTGCGGTCCACAATCCACCAAATTTCTATAAGTAGGCAGTGCCAATGCTTTTCATTTCTCGTAAACACAACATACAACTACAAAATTTTCTCGGGCGAATATAAACACAATGTTGGTTATAAGATGTGTGGTGGTGGAGAGAAGATGTCTCAACATCGTTGGTATGAACACTTTCTCTTTCATCACCACACATCTTAAAAACTCAACAAAGAACAGTGAAATATTTATGTGCGAAATTTGAAAAAACAAAGAGGTTGTTATGAGCTAGATTTTGTTGGTGTACCATTACTAATATAGAAATGTGTTAGTTGACAGGCCAGCAAGATCTAGCTAAGAAATACCATCTTTGAAAATCTTTATTACGTATGGTTAGATTGTTTGAATTTTTTTTATTTTTATAAGTTTGATAATTTTGGTGTTCTGGAGAATGCCAAAGTCCAACTGCAGTTAACTAAAGTTGGCCCAGCTGCAGTTAATTGTAGCTGGCCCAAAGTTGGTTAATTATCGCTGGCACAACTGCAGTTAACTGTAGCTGCGCCCTGAAGGCAAAGACAGTGGCTGCAACAATTTCACAAGCATACATTTTCCTGTATACATTCTTTTAGTTATTTTCTCATTTAACCATATATTCATTCAATTTAATTATAAAACCAAAACATTAAAGTTAACACAATAAATTGGATAAATACCAAATGTCATTAAATAAGTACGAAAATATCATAAGGTTACATCCAAATCAAAATGTACATAAATCAAAATAAAAGTCCTAAACTAAAAACCATAGTTATCAATGGGAAGCCCTCGACATCTGCCTCTGTGTCCTAAAGATGGAATATGTCAAGGCTGGCTAACCCATACGGCTAATTTGCCTCAAGACCTCCAACAGATCCTCCCTGCTCAAATCATGGGCCTGGGCCAACGCCTGATCTGCAATCTGAACGTGGTCCCTGATAAGCTCCAATGAGTCAGGCATATCTCTGGCATGCTCCTGCGCAGTAATCTGCTCCTGATTCGTCGACCTACTATCAATAGGTGACAATATCTTCGGGTGAGACACTACAGCATGACTCGCGTATCTGGACAAGAGTGATAGGTCCTCAAGATCTCCAGGAAAGGGAGGCCCTAAAACAGGGACGACATGTGTGGCTCCCTGATCCTCAGGCTTAGCCTCACCCTCAGCCTCATCATCCTCTACCTCTGGCGGTTGAAAGTACGGATCCTCTGCCCCATCAACATAATGCTCCTCAGTCGGATTGTATCCCTCGTCTCGAATATTATATACATACTCCAGTGTAGGATCAACCATCTGCGACTGGGCCGCTTGTGAGCTCTCTACCCCTTCCAGGTTCCTACGCACTATCCCCCTCTTAGGAACATGAGGGTTTGCCGCCATCCTATTCTGCCTAGCACTATTCATCATGGTCTCCTTCTCGAGTCTGGTTCTACATGGGTTCCCAGACATATCTACGCAAAAACAAAAGCAAAAAAACATTGAATTATTCATCTAGCCATTTTATCAAACACCTTGTGTGCAAAAGATAAAACAATCACAAATTGTGTTAATTCAACATTCAATTATAACATCCTAATCTAAAAAAAAAGAAGACATTTTTAAACTAACTAAACACTAACATTTTACTAAAATTATCAAAAAAAAAAAAAAAACTTATACAAACTACATTGTATGTTAAGTACACCCATGACTGATTATGAATGCAGTGAATATATTTTCAGTATCATTTTATTTCTTAGATAGAGTTAAGTACTTAGGTAAAACAACTCTTAGTGAAAATTATCACCTATCAATGGTGGCTGCACTTCCACTTCATGTAATGGTTCCTTTTTTGCGTCAGTAGATGGCTCAACCTCAACAGTAATTGACGGCTCAATTTTCACATCAAGTGGTGTTTGAGCTTCCAATTCAGGTGATGGCTCTGCTTTCGCATGATTTGATGGTTGCACCTCCACTTTAGGTATTGGCTCCATTTTTACGTCAGTAGATGGCTCAACTTCCACAATAATTGATGGCTCAATTTCCATATCATTTGATTCATCATATAATACATAGACAGCGGTTTCCTTAATCGTCAATCCATGCCCAATGGCTACAAAAATCTCCACATTGTCACCAACTGCTAAATTTGATATTACACCTTGCCAATCTTCATCATTAAACGACATTATTGTGTCTCTATTGTAAATCTGGATAGTGAATTTTGTGTGGTTAATGATAAAGATGCTAACGAGGCATTCAGTTGCCAGGTATTCAAATTTTGATGTATAAAGAACACATAAAGTTATTCCCTTCATGCAACAATCACTATCCTCAGACACTTGAAAACATACTGAAGGTCCTTCACAGGTATAGGCTAACCAAGAAGGATAATTGTCACCCGGAAGGAAAGAAGCGAATGAATCATTAGTTGACAATCCCTGTATCATGAACATATGCTTAGTTATATAAGTAGTTCTAATTATGCAATGCAAATGGACATTTTGTGCCATTTAAAGTGTCAAAATAGTGTAGTACAAGCCAAATATGAGGAAACTGATCCAATCACTTAAAAGATCAAATAATTAATTCACATCAATAATAATATAATTTAATTTTATTATTCTGATATCTAGAAGTCGTTATCTCGTACATAAAGGCATCAACACTTATTCAATTATCCTTTTAAAGTTAAACTTGTTTTATGTGTCAAGTATAGACATCAAACAAATAAACGTAACAGCGATAAAGTAAAAGAAAAAAACGATATGTAGAGAACATAAAAAAGGATGTAATTATCTCAAAGTTAATTTCATTTCTATGTTACACTCTGACCCCTAGCTTTTCTAGTCATTTTCAGAAACTTTTATACCATCATTTAATGAAATAAACAAAAAATAAATAAAAATCATTCCATGTTCTCTTAATTAATAATAAATATCAGGAAACGCGAAATGATAGAAAAGGAACCTGTGCTAAGCTCTTGCGAAGGGTATCCATGACTATTTTGGAACTTCCCATTCCAATCACAAGTGATCTCAAGGAAAGATTTGAGGTTTGTGGTCCATGTGATGTTGTTTCCAACTCAGTAAAATTCACATCATATAGATCATCAATAAATCTTCTTAATTCTTGAGTAAGTTGATTCTCTGAGTGGCATTGAATCCAAACACATCGAAGCTTTGAAAGGACGGTAACCATTGGTAATTGATGGTCCATATTATTACTCTCTACATGCAAGGAAACTAGAGACAATGAATTGCCAGCAAACGGAAAAATACGGGACAGGGAATTTCTGGTTGGTGACATCCAAGACCAAATGAGAGAAGGAAAAACATCATGTGATAATCCTTCATATCCACATAGAGATATATATCCAATGCTTTTTGATCTTGCTAATGCATAAGGCACCTGTTTTACACCAGTATTTGCTGCATTTAGAGTTGTCAAGGATTCCATTTGCAATATATCTTCCAATTTGTCAATCTTTGAACAACCAGAAAGAATGAGTGTTTTCACTGATTTCAATTCATAGATCTCACTTGGAAGATTGGCAAGACTTGTACAATCCCTCAAATTTATCAAAAGGAGATTCTTGAGGTCCCCAATGGACTGGTGTACCTCAGACAAGCTTGGGCAGTTCTTCATAATGAGCTGTTCTAGATTCGGTAATTTTGAAAAGTCCGGGGTGATTTTCAAGTACTTATTATGACTGAGATTGAGAACTTTTAGCTTCTCCAACAGCTACAAAAAAAAATTATTGTTAAAGAAAAGTAAAAGAAGAAAATGGGAAATAAAAGGTGGCAACAGATTATAATGTCTTCAACCTTTAAGTTTAAATAAAATGTTATTATACCTTGGCCTCCCGCCAAACTTGTCCAACATTGCTATGTTTTAATTCAAAAACAACTATATTTCCCATATCAAAGTCATCTGGTATACATTTGAAGGTAGGTCGTTGCCAATCAACCCATCTCAATTGTTTGGAAATTAAACCATAATCTCCGAAGAGGACAACACCATCAAGTTTTAAAAGCCTCAGTTTTTTCATCTCCTGGAAAGCATTAGTACCGAATCTAGTTCTATGTGTTCTTAGCAACTTAAAAATCAATCCCTCAACAATTTCTGTACCCTGCATTTGAAATAAAAAAAGCTGAGAAAAGTCAGGGAAATTGTTTGTCATTTGTCTTTCTTGCTAGAAAGCTAGGTAATTAACACCAACACTTCACATTAAGGGTGTGTCTTGTATCCGTCACATGTCAGTGTTAGACAACAATGAAAATGTGATTATATTCAATTACTTCATATTGAGTTTTTCAGAGCTAGAAAGAAATACATCTAAGTATATAAGAGGTGCAGCAGACTGAGTAAATTTCTAATGAACATGAGAATGAAAATCATGCATCCAAATAATTTCAGCCAACAGTTATGGAGAACAAAATTAGCCCAAAAAGAAAGAAAGAATCTTATAATCCTGATAAAATTTTAGAGGATGCTCACAAGTTCTTACCGATTTTTTTAACAAGACATCGTTCACATCATCATGAAACCACAATCGACTATGCTTGGCAGGCTCTTTGAATGAAGTTTCGCCAACAATTGCTCTTCCCATGTCTCTGAGCAAATCATGCATTTGAAGCTTGTTATTTTGATCAACTTTTACAAGGCTGCGCTCTATGAGGACACCTATTCCAATATCAGCATAAAGTCCACACCCATTAAGTATCTCTGTAACATCAGCTCTTTTCTTTCCAATGAAGAAACAACATATGTCAAGAAATATATCCTTTTCAGTACAATCTTCTAAGCCATCATAGCTGATTCTCAGTTTCTGTTGCACTTCAACTCTGGGAATTTTCTTTAATTTTGATAGTGCACTTCTCCATTCTTGTTTTTTCCTTTTTGATAAGTAACTTCCAAGGACTTCAAGAGCCAGTGGTAATCCTCCGCAATAACCAACTACTTTTTTAGTGAGTTCACTAAAACCTTCTCTTGGATTTGATTGTTGAAAAGCATGCCAACAGAAAAGTTCAAGGGACTGGTCTCCGTCCATTTCCGTCATTGTGAAGATATGGTCACTACTGAGTGATTTGAGAAGGCTTACATCTCTAGTTGTAATAATCAAAACACTTCCCGAACCGAACAACTTAGGATCTGCACACAGGTTTTTTAATTGCTCAGACGTGGTCACATCATCAAGTATGACGAAAACCTTTTGTCCTCGAAGTCTTTCCTCGATCTTAGTTATCCCTGACGCAATGCTATGAATCTCCTGTTTTATTTGCAAGAGATCTAAAAGAAGTTGTTGTTGTAAATGAATAATCCCTTTACTATTATTATCACAAACTTCCCGAATACTTTTAACAAAACTTGTTCTTCCCTCAAATTCACGATGGATTTGATTGAAGATAGCTTTGGCCGTGGTTGTTTTCCCTGATCCACCCATTCCCCATATCCCTAACATACAAACTTTGCTTGATTGATCATCAATAAACTCAGAAATTTGTTGCACACGGGATTTCAATCCAATCGGATATTCAGTAATAAACAACAATGAGATGTCTAGCTTTCTCAAAATGTCCGCAACAATTTTCTCCACTAGCTCCACATCATTCCTTGGGTAATAATAACAGTTACAAAGACAAAGAATGAGCATCAATTACGACATAATCTCAAAACAAATTACGCTTTACTATCGAATATAAGCATCAATTACCTCATATTTGTGGCATCCCAGCCGGATATAGTTGCAACATCGTTGAGTGCCTTCCTCCACTTGGACAACAGTTGATCGTCTTTATTTTTTGCATTGAATTCCAAGGCATTTCCAAAATGACCCGTCTGCTTACGGACATGTGATGGGTCGACCTGGTAAAATACGGGAATAACCAGCTGCCCATAAGTTTGGCGGCAATGCAGGATGTGTAGAAGTTCATTAAGACACCAGCTAGATCCTGCATAGTTAGGTGAGAGAACAACAATAGATATATGAGACCCTTCTATTGCTCTCTCTAGTTCTGGTCCTAGCGGTTTTCCCTTTCTAAGCTCTTCATCATCAAGAAAAGTTTTGACTCTTGAGTTTTTGAGTGCAGCATAGACATGAGAGACAAAATTCTTGCGAGTATCCTCTCCTCTGAAACTTACGAACACATCATAGATCCGGGGATGATCAGAGGAAGAAGACATTATTGTTTCGATCAATTTCAATCAAGTCAACGATTCTTACAAGACACAAATGCAGGATGATAATAATAATAATAATAATAATAAAACTTTAATATGTGTTTCTCAATTATGGGTCATTAAAAAATTGGTCTTGGTAATTGTTAATTTAGCAAGTTACACTTGCAAAGTTTAATCATTTAAAATTTCGTCCCTTAACTAACTTAATAACTGCCATGTCATCAAATTGACAAAATGGCATAGAAATGGACAAAAATACCCCTCCTCATCTCAAACTGAATCGAAAAGACAAATATACCCCTGGCTTCAACACACTTGCCCAATTCTTCTTCTTCTCTCTACTACATATCTATCCAACCTCCCCCTCTCTCTTTTACAACAAACCTTGTTTCACCTTTCTTTTTCACCTTCCTTCATTCTAACATAGAAAATCTGCAATTCTAAACAAATTTCGAATCATAAATCAAATTTTAGATTTCAATTCCAAATGCGTTTCCAAATTAGTTGTTGTTGCTAGAATTGGTTATATGTTGTGGAATTAGTTTTATGTTGTTGGAATTTTATTTGGTTGGATTCATAGTTTGTTTCTGAAAAATTGAAGAAGATGGACAGTGCACCATATGCATTGTTTTAAGGAAGAAGAAGGATGATGAGGGTATTTTTGTCCATTCCCATGCCATTTTGCTAATTTGATGACGTGGCAGTCATTAAGTGGGTTAAGAGACGAATTTTAAATGATTAAACTTTGCAAGGGTAATTTGCCAGGATTAACGATTACAAGGACCAATTTTTAAATGACACCTAATTGCAGGGACGAAACACATATTAAAACATAATAATAATAAAAATAATGAGATACATTACGATATGCTTGTTTAAAGGCAAAATTACACAATTAGTCACTTAATTTAATTTTAGGTAATACTTTCGTCTTTTATCTTTTTTTTGTCACAACTTAGTCCTTTATATTATAAAATAACAACATAGTTATCCTTTTTTATGAAAAAAAAAAAATCAAAAACTCAAAAAAAAAATCATCAAACTCATAGACAAACGCAAATCTTCATCATACAAGTCTAAAAAATCAAATTTCATTGAAAAAAATCTCATAAAAAATGATAAGATATTGTCATTTTATAACATAAAGGACTAAATCGTGACAACAAAAAAGATAAAGGACGAAAGTGTTACCTAAAATTAAGTTGAGGAACTAATTGTGTAATTTTACCCTTGTTTAAACTGATCTACCTTCTTTGGTTGTCACTTCTATTATTTAGAATGACTCCAGTGGTGTTTTAAAATACAAAAACCCGCTTGCCTTTCCGTTATAATCATCTGAAAAAAAATAAGATTTGAAATATAAGGAAAGTGGAATGTTAAGGAGACTCTCTTATCAATATTCATTCTCTTATCGGATAAAACTAATGTATGACCCACCATTTTGGAATCCATTTTCAAAGTGTGTAACCCACCATGATTTAAGTCAATTAGAAAGTGAGTGTTTGAGAGAATTTTAAAAAGAAAGTGTTGCTAGCTTTACCACGAAAATGATAAAATCTTTCATATTTTTTGAAAAGGTAATTTTTTAGATAATGAAAAAGTAATGTTTACGATTAGGTTTTTTCTAGATTACCTTTGAAAAATGATGGGTAATTTACTCACCAACCAATGAAAATGAACTATTTATTGGTGGGGTCAAGATAGTTCATAGATACCACTTAAAAAGATGAATGTTTGGTTGAGGTAAATTACTCACCATTCTTTCATGGTACCTTAGTTGTCACCGAATGATTAATATATTTTTAATTTTAAGAATTCTTGTAAACATTCCTAAACCTCCTTGAATACAATTTTTGAGTTTTCCAAATTAAGAGGATTTTGTATTATGAAGAAAAATTAACACACAAAACTTTCCTCTCTCAATGTCATCTATTTCTTCCACTTGTTTTTTCCTTTTTTTTTCCTTCCAAACCACTATACTCCATTCTCCTCCAAATTCGCAAACAAAGCTTAAAAGAACCTCTCACTCTGCTCTTTGCACTTTGTTTGGTTTAAAAAAAAAAACGGAAAAAAGAAAGTGAAGAAAATAAATATATATACTCCCTCCGTCACATTCATAAGTAAAAAACAATTTTTTAGATTCATTAAATAATTAATGTATTTGATCAAATTTATAGACCATATACATTAGCTCACACACCATTATATATTGTCTAAACTTGTTTGGTGCAATTCCAACTTCATAAGCTCTTAAATGTTGATTATATAACAAAGAGATACAAACATTTATTCCCCGTGTGATTTAATTCTGGACCAGGGCCATATTATTTAAATACTAGTCAAATAATTTTTTTTTGACAAAAAGTCAAATAATTTTATTATATTTTGATTAATATTGAATCACATGACTAATTTACTTCATAAATGGAAAAAGTCTTTACTTAACAGTTGATTTTATAAGAGTTGTTTCAATTTTACCCGTTCATTTGAACTAATATTATTGAAATTGTCAATTTAAAAATTAGTTAAATCGCATTAAAATAAGAATATTTTACAACAATAAGATGCATAATCTAATATTGAACACTATAAAAAAAAACCTTATTTAAATATCATTTGTAAAAAATATTTAATTCTCTTTCTATATATACTTTTTGATCAAACAAAGAAATACTATAAAAGACTTGGAGAGGGCCAGAACCCTTAACAACAAAAGTGATTACATCAAAACAAAAAGAAGGTGCAAAACAATATATCACAGAGATCTATAACAAGGAAGGCTTGTGCAAATCCTGAATGAAATAAACTAACAATGAAACTACTAAAAGAAGAACAACAGAGAAATGGCAGAGGCTACTAGCTTAACACCCTGTTCACAAAGATTTGAACCAACTATTCGGTATATGGCAAGGCAGCTTTTGAGGTACCCTTTTGAGCACGGGTCCTCATTCCGGCTGAGTTGAAGCTAGTAGGCTTCACTTTGTTCACCTGCTTCTCCTGCTTTTTATCTGCCTTAGTGCTCTCTGACAGACTTGGATAGTGCTGCTCAAAGGTTGATGTGATGGCTTCATCATTGTCCTCTTCCTCAACTTCAGCCCCCAGAATTTGGAGAGAATTTGCACACTCTTAAGGGCTGCAGCAGAATTGAGAGAGGGTTTGGAGGCATGAACCAAATTTTGGTTTGAAGGGAGCTTGTCACTAGTCAAATTATCATAGTAGGTAGTTACAGTTGTGACATAGATGGATGAGAGGTGGTGTACGTTGTCAAGAGTAACCTTGACACTAGCATCAATAGCTGCAATATGAGCACAATCACATGGCTCTACAGGAAACCTCGAAACAGAACTGCTTGGCAAAGCCAAAGAGGTGAGAACTGGAGTATTAGCCCAACGTAACATATAAAATTTAGTGCAAAAAAAAAAAAAAATATAGTCGAACACCTTAGTGTATACATTAATAAAAACAATGATATGAACTAAATGAAGGAAAACAATGCTAGAGATTAATAAAAAAATCGATTGGTGAAATCATAAATTTAGATGAAACCTAAACCCATCTTAGTGCATACAATAATCTACTAGTCTACTATAAAAAATTCATGCTTTATAAATTTCCAATTTTACCCTTCAAAAGGGCAATTTGGTAATTCAATAATGTTCAAGTTTGGGGGAGTGCCACATCATTTGAAAAGAAAAAAAAACTATTCAAAGGGGAGAAATAAAAGAACAGTTATGATAACTGAACACACAATCTCAAACACAATACAGGCACCACGTATAAAATACGTATAATTTTTTTTTCTTTCTTTTTTCTTTCTCTCTTTCTCTCCCTTCCATCCATGTTGCGTCCTTTCTCTGTTATCTCCCACCCACCCAACAACCAACCGTATACCATTTCCCTGCTGCTCAATACATCAATTTATATTTTTTTAAAATTTCCTTTTCTTCTTTCTCCTTCAACAACATACTTCTCTCTTACACCATCGCCTCAGTTCATCCGACATATGCTAGCCTCCCTACGCTGGCCACCGCCACCGGAGATGGGTCATTTCTCTGCGCAACCTCCTTGTCCTCTCTCTCTCCTTGCTGTAACTGCCATGTCCCGAATGTAACAACACCATCAGAACCGCCACAATCCATCATCAATTACAATGCGTCCGGTAGCTAGATTTCTGGTCGTTCCCGTTGTCTCAGATCCGTTCGTTACTTCGCTTCGGAAGAGAAGTTTCTACTCCAATTCTATTTTCATAATGGTCTGTTATGTGAACTTAATCTTGTGGGTTTGTTTTTGTAACTTTTGTTGAGGAAGGAAAGGTGAATGGAAGGTGATGTTACAGAGAAGAAGAACAGTTAGAGAGAGAAAGTGGAAACTACGGTGAAAGGAGGAGGAAGAAGAGAGAAAATGACAAAATTGCACTTCCAATTAAAGTTGAAATGACACAATTACCCATGGTATTTGTATTGTGTTTAAAAAAATGTGTTCAGTTATCATTTGTGATAAAAGAAAGAACGAAGGAGAGAAATCAATCTCATTCTCCCTTCTTCTCTCTCGTCGAACCACACTCAAACCTCAATTTCATCTACCTTCTCAGCTCATAAGCAATTGCATGCATGGTCTCCACCTAAATTTCTCCGTGATTTACTATTAGGATCTCAAAATATACAAGATTGTTGGTATAAGAAAGAAGATTATGAGACAAAGAGGATTATAAGAGATTCAAGAAAAGTAGAAGTCTCTTAGTCTGAATCAATTTCTCCTTATGTCACCGAATTATCAAAGAAGAATGCTGGAATTTCATGCAGAATTGGGAAAAAACTTGGGAACACACATAGCTCACCAATTTCTTGTGTTGATGATAAGGTAATTTCTTTCATTTTGTTATTCATACTTTGTAGTGATTTTACTCTTTGAATTGTGCACTTCGTTATTGTTGTAGGGTGCCACAATTAGGAAGCAATTGCTGTATGTTTTTTCCCCATAAGAATTAGGACCTAAACATGGAAAGTAATCTGAATGCAATATTGTATACTGATGGAGCTATTGTATTGCATGTAAGTTTCTTGCCATCAGAGAAGGTGGGTTTAGAGACTGGGTTTGTTCAAGTCATTATCATTTTTTGTATTTAATTTTATGCTCATAAAATGCATGCTTGTGAAATTGTCTCAAGATAAGAAATAGATGTTGAATCTACACATAATTTTTTCAAATTTTTCATTTGTCTAGATTATCATGTAAGTGTTGATCTTCTTACAATGGACTGTCATTTGCATCGCTGAATCCATTGTTTTTCTTTGGTTAGTATTTTCAAGTTTCTCAAACTTTACATATGACAGGTGGAGCAGTTCCTAAAAGCATTCAAGTTGAATTTTTTTTATTTTGGTGTTGTTTTGTCAATTTATGAAAAATGAAGATGAATTTATGCAATTTGAGAAGGTAGGTTTGAGTTGTTATGCCATAGAATGTCTTATTATTTGTTTAAGTCATGGTTTTGAAGTTAAAAAGTTGTCTCAATGTTTCATTGTTTATTTAAGTTAGTAGAACTTTGACTTTTTACTTAACACCAATTTTGTATAATCCTATCCTGAACTATTTCGAATTGTATAATCTAAAATATCCATCACTGTAACATCCAAGACGACTTTAAGCATTGTCGATTGACCCTACAAACCAACACAAGTCTTTTCAGCGTGTTTTGTCCTCACTTGCATGCTTACTAGGAAACTTCCCGGTAGGTCACCCATCCAAAGACTACTCCAAGTCAAACACACTTAACTGCAGAGTTCTCATGGGATCCGGTGCATTAGTGTTGGTATGATTGCACCTTAAGTTGCTGGCCAAACTTGTTGGAGTCCTTCTTCCTTTGTTGCCATTGTTGTTATTTTTCAGCTTGGACCCCTGATAAGTGCTAGAAAGTGTTAATTTCATGATTCATATTAAGCACTTTTGGTTACTTGTTTTACAAGTTATCCAATGAAAAATCAAGAAATAATGAGAAAATACATTTTTATACTCCTTGTGTCTTAACCCAATTGTGCAGGAAAAGAGCAATCAAGACATGAACCAATGAAAGAAAAACAAAAAGAGGAGACACCTGCAAATTTTGGTCTGCAACTGTCATGCCTCGCCAGGCACAACATTTCCTGCCTGGCAAGAATTACAGGTCCTCTGACCTGTTTGACCAAAACCTGTCGCTAAGGCGACAAAATCCTGCCTAGCAAGATGTCGCCCGTGAACCAAAATGTCGCCATGGCGAGAATGAAGTTCCAGAACCCATGTTTTCCAAGATCATATGTCGCCATGGCGACAAATGTCATGCCTGGTGAGAAAAGGCGGTTTGGGGAAAGTGGATGATGACGTGGTAGAAACCCACTGGCAAAGAAAGCTGATGTCGCCATAGCGACAAAAATCCTGCCTGGCAGGAAAGAAAAATTCTGTAAAAGTATAAAAGCCTTTTTTCTCATTTCAGAAGCATTATTAATAGAAATTATGTCATTCTAGAGATAGAAAAACAATAGAAATTATGTCATTCTAGGGATAGAAAAACAGGGGAAAACTCGGAGAGACCCTTAAGGAGCAAGGAGCACAAGGATTGAAGGGATTCACAAGATCATTGAGACATCATGACTTGATTCCATTCCATCTATTCTTTTCTCCTTGTAAGGTTACCATGACAATGAGTAGCTAGACTCTTTTTGTTGGGATTAAATGTAATCAACTTTACTAGTATGTATTTCCTTTGATTATGATGTTGTTTGATTTTAATTATCTCATGATGTTGAGGTTATTCTTGTTTTCCATTACAATCTTATGGGTTTGAATTGTCATTGAAAAATACCTTTTGAATCGAGGTTAGAATAATCTTTTTATCAAAGCTTTTGTTCTAGACATGAAATTTAGGTTTTGATAATCACTTTGAATATTGGAACCCAAAGTTTTTGTATCGTTTAATAGCTTGGGAAATCAGCTATACAACGATACAATCGACTATTAGATCGTTTGATAGTTTGGAAAATCGACGATTGAATGACCCAATAGAAATCACGACATCATTTGGACACGAATGATGTTGCCGAGCAATATGTGATAATATCAATTGATAATTAGAATCTGCAACATTAATCCGAGAATACGTATAAGTATGTTGATGAAGTTTAATCCCATAAAAATCATTTCCCTATTAACTCTCAAACCTTTTATAATTTCATGGTTTTATAGCTTATGAAACAAAATATTGTGAAACCTTAGCTCATAACAACATCGATTGTTGAACGGCTTAGAATATCGCACCAGTCCCTATGAAGACGATAACAAAAATAATTACTTTTGATACTATGATACATAATTAGCAAGTGTATTAACTCATATCGAAGTAATAAAATTTATAAGATTCGTATCCACAGGGACTGTTTCAACTTCTACTCGAGAATGTCATTATTATTAAGGATGTTTGTAAAATGGGGGGTGCACGACAAATTAAAAAAATAGCTTAGGTCAATCCCTTGATCCTAAGCCCTCTTTTCTAATTATAATTCTCTAATCCCTTAGGTGAACCTATAATCATCAAAGGTTTTAAGTCCGTTAATTCAA
>Ga0315914_1007720_pt1 | contig 14760 bp, 8 predicted proteins | sample MpolenodulesMG_FD_203920 | JGI IMG/M metagenome (GOLD analysis project Ga0315914, IMG submission 203920) | Medicago polymorpha root nodule microbial communities from Los Angeles, California, United States - elongated nodules | ecosystem: Host-associated > Plants > Roots > Nodule | place: USA... | reverse complement strand
GTTCAACACCAATTACCCCCCCCTACAACAACCCACAATACCCAATGTACACCAACCAAAACTACAACCACCCACCAACACCAACAAACCTACTATCTCACTTCTCTCCAGCTTCATTGAACTCGAATGAACAATTTCTGGATATGGGATGGCCAACAGGGGAACACGATGTGTCGTTGTCGTTGGGTTATGGTAGTCAAATACAATCAACTACAGATAACATTGACGAAGGCCAGCATGACCCTCAAGTAAATCGTGGAAGAAATCGTCGAAGACGAGGGTGTGGGACAGCAGGGCATTTATAATAATTGTAGATTTCATGGTAATATTATTTGTTATATAACTTTTATTAGTTTATTAAAAATTAATTATTTTAATTATTTTTTATATATATTATGCATGCAAAAACGGAAACCAATGCACAAATTTTGTCCTTATTATACCCTGCAACTTCAAATAGAGGGGTATTTAAAATTTAAAAAAAAAATACAAAAATACCCCGCAACTCTAAGTAGAGGGGTATTTAAAATTTTTGAAAAAAAAATAGAAAAATACCCCGCAAGTCCAAGTTGCGGGGTATAATAAGGACAAAATTTTGTCACTTTTTAGGGTACCTTGCAACTCCAAGTGGAGGGGTACCAGAAAGTCAGAAAAAGTAGGGTACTTCTGCAATTTTTTGAAAAAGTATGGCAGTTTTGGAATTTTTGGCAAAAACTAGGGTAGAAATGAAAAAATTTCTAAAATTAACCCTCTTTTGTGTTTCAATATTTTCAATGAAGGATTCCGCGTTCCATGACCTCACTTTCCGTTGTACAACAAGGGCATAATAGATTGCAAGGCAACAACTCAGTTTAGGAGAAACCGAGCGAGACGTGGTTGAAGTGCAGTGTGGATGTCGCGTTCCATGACCGTAACCATATTACAATTTTTGCGTGTTGTGTTAGAGACTCTCGCGGGCAATTTATTCGGGCTCAAACGTAATAGCAGAGGGCAAATATGACAGTTTTAGAGGGGGAGGCAGTAGCCTTACTCGAGGCCCTTCACTTTGCTGATGCAAACAGATGAGACAGGGTTGTCTTCGAGTTCGACTCATCTACTCTAGTGCAAGTTTTATCATCTCAGGGTCATGGTGATTCAGAATTCCATGCTATTGTTTCTAGTATTATTTATCAGTTAACTTTACATTCGAACTTCGAGGTGAAGTTTATTAGGAGACAAGCGAACATGGTTGCTCATACTTTAGCTAGGGCGGCCTGTTCTTGGGCTAATCACCGTATTTTTTATTCTTATCCTTCTTGTATTGAACATTGGTTGATTAATGATAATAGTTAACTTTGTTTCGGTCAAAAAAAAAAAAATTCTATGAAGGAAGGCAAATCAAGTTAATTTTGTTTTCAACTATCATATGGTAGACTATTCTTCTTTTATGTTTGAGAGTAACTTTTTAATGAGCTTGTATCTTGGATTCTTTTTCAGGATTTTTTTCTTGGTTTTTTCATGACTTTTATGTATGTGTAACAGTTTCTTTTTCTTAATATTTCCCATGCACTCCTTGTGTTTGTGTTGGGATGATTAAAAGGTTCAATTAATATAAATCTATTTTAACTTAAAAAAATTAGAGTATGAAATTGATTATGACATGGTTTGAAGTGTGCAGGTACAATTGTTTTTGCTTTTGTAATTTTTTTTTTATCAAATGTCAAAAAACAAATCAAATCCTCTATTTTAATCATCGCAAAACTAAATGTCGAAAAATGGTTGCAAGTAATAAGCAGGACAAACCTAAAGCGCAAGAGGCTGTGATAACAAAAAAATCCACTAATCAAGGTGAGAAAAAACCTAAAATTGTTGCTTCCCCTTTGCCTCCTTAGTAGCAAATGCAGAAATTTTATATACAAACATCGACAGTCTTGCCACTAAAAATCATGATGCTGATCTCATTCCCATTGTGGAGTTAGATGGCAACACTGTTTTACCAGACTCCCCATCAGATCAAAGAAATATTGATAACATTCGTGATGAAGCATCTGATGCAAACTTAGTCGACACTCTCTGTCGTGAAGAGTTAAACGAGGATGTGATACCGATAGAGAATGCTCAGGAAGATGTTGGTAGGGCCATAGTGGCGACAGACCCCGACTTGTCACACTTTAGTGAAAATGTTATTCATGACATGCAAGTTTTAGGGCTTGTTCCTACTGTGGCCCAACAATTATGGATTTTTTTGAGCGATTCATGGGCTAACATGGGTCAGAAGGAAGATTTTGTTAATTCAGACTCAAATCAACAATTTCAGTTGGTGATTCCAAAGAAAAAGAAAAGTAAATCAAAGCGACACTCTGAGACTAGTAAAGGGTTTAAGGTTGGGGCTTCCAATCATTCGCCTTGCTAGTAATTGGGTTTAATGTTGCTCCTCTACATTTTGGTTGTTTCATCTGTTCTGCTTTGTTTTTTCTTTCTTTTTTTCTTTTCTTTTATCCTCGAGGGTTTTGGTTTATGTTCCCCCTCTTTTGTATTTTTTTTCTATCTATATATTTCAAGGTGTTGCAGCTGGAGATCCCTCTGCACCCTTTATTTTGCGTAAAAAAAATGTCGAAAAGAAAAAAAAATCAAATACACACTAAATCTCAACAGTCGGAATTCTTTTAAATCTCAAAGGTAGACTCTTGTTGATAGCACCAAATACCAAGAAAAACGAGATTTTCTTTTAATTGATATATAGTGATTTTCAAATAGAAAAAGGTTTAGCATGATTTGGATAAGAAAGTTAGGCAAATCACTAGACCATCGAGCGATGCACGGGTCCTACCGATTAAAACAATCACAAATAAGTTATAACGCAATACATAAATGTATTGCTATAGGTGATGTGATGAAAACTCTTAGGAAGATCTTACCGCTCAGTTGGGATTATAATCCAAAATTACAAACCATTGATAACATTAAAAAAATAAAATAGAAACTAAATCGATCCAATTCGACTATTATGTGAGCAAAACACATCTTTCCATGTTTCTTGTCAACAATAACTTCAAACTGATTGCAAGCTGGATCAAGCAACGTCACATAGCGATATAATTCATACTCAATCTCCTTGGTAAGACTTAGGCTTAAAAGTAGAGAATTCTGTAGAACATATACAAAACTACCCTTAATTATAATTATAAATTTTGTTGTATGTAAGCTATAAGGCGCACTAAGAAAAAATAAACAACAATAATTTATAACAATTAAAAAAGCACTACATTATAACAAATCATATGTCGTTGAATCATGTGTAGTTTAATTGTAATTCTATGTAAGTTATAAGGTGCAAAACGTAAGGGAAAAATAACCATGTCTTATAACTAAGTGTACAACCGTAGTGAATAACAAAATCAAGGGCAGTTGAATTGATGATATTTTCTCAAGCTAACAATTTTATATGCTTACTAATGGAAACAAAATGAAATAATAGCCAACCCTAGTTTTCTAGTGAGAGAAACTCCAACTTCTCTCAAAACTTTCTTTCTCCTTCGTTCATCGAGGAGGGGTGGTTTTAGGTCATTTTTTGACCTAGAATCACCCCTCGACATCTTTTTTCCCTTTTCTTTTAATCTAAATAAGTAGTTTTCACATATATCAAGTTTTTTCTTTTGTGTTTTTTTTGTGATTTTGTCGTCTAAGTGCGGCGTTGTGTTGTTCGTTGTCTTGTGCGACGTTTGATTTTGCGTCTTGTCGCGGTGTTCGCTTATTTCCTATTGAAAGATCGACATCAGTCAATTACAAATTCAACCAATGATTTGGGCGTCAGCGTTGAAGATCCGGAAGCATGTGAATTTCGATGACTTAGGTTTTATCATATTATTTGTAGGCATTTAGTCGTTTTATGCTATTAACTTGGGTGTTGTGAGTTTGTTCGCAGATTCACCTTTTACGTTTTTAGCGATATTTATATCTGATGTAATCTATCGATTTGAATGAATGAATGTCGTTTTATTTTTGTCAAAAAAAGAAAGAAACAAAATGAACAAAAAACAACATAAAATCAAACAACTTTTGTCTATTTATGTCTCTTTTAGTTAATCACATTTACGTCTCTTTTAGTTAACAAAAACTGCTCCCTGCATTATGATGCACAAAAACAGCATGACGTTATAGCAACGGTTGCACATAAAAAACGAAAAACAAACATATCATTGCATACTCACATCATTGAAGATGCAATTTGTTCACAATCTTGTCAAAATTAGTGATTGAAACTGTGAAAATAGAAGTAAGAAACTTATTAGAAAAAATTAGCAAGAAATTATAAGATTTGAATAGAAACACATGAAATTATACCTTTTAAGCAATGCAAGGCAAGTAGAGTTTAAATGCCCTTCTTTTAATATTGGTTGGGAAGATTTATTGACATGGCTTATTCGATATTAGTGTTGGATTTATTGCATGGAAGGAGGGAAAGAGCAATTCAAAATTCAAAATCGCATTTAATGTAGGGTGAGATGTGGCAAGTTAGCAACCAAATTCAATGCTTGAGGTTAGCTTGTTGTGTACAATTGGCTAATGTGATTAGGAGGGAAAGTAAGCTTGTGATTAGGGTTTAGCAATTGCTAGACCTTATAAGCTTTTATAATAAGAAGATGTAGTGTTGTGGGTAACAATTATAACACCAGCAAAAATTAAAGCAGTGAGAGAAGAGAAAAGACATGAGAAATTTGTTTACTCAGTTTAGTTTAATATTGACCTACTTTGGAGGGAGAGAGCAGATCTTCGTTTCACTCTAACGATGAGTAATTTTACAAAAAAATTCAAATGGTTATAAGAATCAGTCTTCAAACCTAATACTCTCGTGATCAAGAGACTCAATCCTAACAATGTTTCTCCAATGTAAATCAACGGTGATTCAACCCCAACGTTAGTGTTTGTTGCCAAGAGAAATCTCTACAAATCCTAGTTTTGTTGTTGGCTTCTAATCCTTGTTTTTCTACTATCTACATGTTTTTTCATCTGATACAAGATCTGTATTTATAGAGAAGTTAATCCCTTAAAAATTAGGAACAAATCTCACACTGAAAATACAATTTTATTTTTCTCCTACAACGCAAAATCGGCCCCCAATTTTTTATGAGGAAAAACCTCAAAAAATGCACCCAATAGCGTGGCCCGATTTTGGCAGATTCTCAAACATCAATTTTGAGTCAAAAATAACATGTAGATTATTAACCAATCACTTAAGTGATTAATGAACTTAATCAAAAAACTAATTGTTCATGAAAACGTGAATTCGATTTTTAGTTGAAAAAATTCTTCGTAAAAATAGATTACTATTTTAAAAGAGATAGTTTAAAAATGTGTTGGAGAGTCTCAGGAACAACAATAAACTAAATGTTTAGGATTTCTAAGTAACATTGACACCACATCTCTAAAAAAAAAAAAAAAAAAACTTGCGTATATGAGTTCAATCTCTTATATATCTAACATTTTCTAGTCAATATGAAACATAACCACTTACAGTTAAAATCTAACAATCTTCCCTCAAATGCGAGTAACTCATATCGTTAGCATAATCCAACACTAGGATCCTGCACACGCTACTTCACTAAGCCAAATCAGGGCTCTAGTACCAGTTGTTGGGGGAGTTCAGAGAGCGTCAAGAACGGCAATGAGTTAAACTTTCAAGAATTCTAAGAGATATTGACATCACATCTCAATCCAAAATATTAAAAATTATGTATATAAGCTACTTCTTTTATATATTTTACATTTTCCCCATTATTAATCTATGTCAAATCCAACCATTCAAACATAAAACTCAACAAAAATGAGATACGAATTTTATCAGCAAAATGAGGTTACAATGATAAAGCAAAATGCTAAACTGAATTTCTGAGACAATAAAGGGGAACACTGAAGTTTATGCCTTTATGGACTTTTCTCTCTAACAATGGAGCTCCAAGGGACATAAAGGACAACATCTGAGCTGGATCATGTGACCCATACTTTAAGCAATTTATTTTGACCTATAAGGCTAGAATATTTGCCTTTTTGCCTTTTATTTTTCAATACTATTTTTCACATTAATGGGGACACGGAAGGTAGATATAGCCACCAAATGTGTTCCTGATTTACAAATTATTTTATTAATTAATAAAACGAAATCTTTTAACTTTTTCCTCTTAAAAATATTATCTTTTGGACATCTAAATAAAATATTTTTGTAACCAACTAGTTGACATCACATAGTAAATGAGTTTTACTTGCTTGAATCGATTGAGTAATCGAATTAAGTCTCATAATATAACTTTGATGATAAAAAAAAATGAAGAGATATTTGATTTACAAGATGTGAATTCGAAGCCACAAATTTTAACTTATCAGCACTTAAGGTTAGACTTTTGAGAATGAAAAAGTAAGTATCATATTTAGAAAAAAGAAAATATTAACGAATGTCCTTATACCATTCTAAGGACTATAACACATCTTAAGGCACTACATTTTTTTCTAAAGACTATAACACATTTATTCTTCAAAAAATTGAAAATTAATTTTCTCAATCAATATTTATTACTTACAGGGTATTTAGCATGCGTTATTAGGAAACAAGTTAACATGGCAATGACATTTTAAAAAAATGATTGCCGTTCTTTAAAAAAAAATCATTGCCGTTGTTTGTTCCACTCTAAAATAGTAACTTTATTTGTTTTATTGTCTTAAGCCTCTAGTTCAGGGAAAAAACATAGTAGTATTTTGTCAATACAAAGTTTGTTCAAAAGATAAATAAAGTCTTGTCAAACCATCTCAAAAAAAAAAAAAAACTTCATTTTTTTTCTTCATGTTATTTGATTATGGAGAAAAAAGAGGTTTCCGCCATATGAAGATGAACTATGAGATAAATAAAATTTACCCTTGTACCAAAAAAATAAAATAATAAAATTTAATCATTGTCTCTTTTATTATTATGAACTCTAGTTCCTTCAAATAAAACTTATAGAACCTAAATAATACTCTTTTTAGTCCTTTTTATTAGAGACAAATGAGTCAACAAAAGTTGATATATTTGGTCTTTATTGTGTACCAAATACATCAATTTTTGTTGACTTATTTATCTCTTATAAAAAGGACTAAATGGAGTAGATATTAGATCATGTCTAATGGTTATTCCGTCAAGGGAACTTATACTTTTCGAACAACAGCTGTCGAACCTAAACAAGGGATTGATAGATGACGTTTGGCACAAGAATGTCCCATCAAAGATGTCAATTTTTGCTTGGCGATTACTTCGTAACCGGCTACCGACGAAAGACAACCTTCCGCGGCGTCATGTACTTCAAAACGATGACATTGGATGTGTTGGAGGGTGCGGTTCTGAGGAGTCTGCAGGCCATTTGTTTTTTGGTTGCACTACTTTTGGCAGCGTCTGATATCATCTCTTTCACTGGTTAGGCATCACGTTTGTTGCTCCAGATGCGGTCGGCGAACATTTTCTTCAATTTGGTTACTTGTCCGGATTACCGCGGTTTACATATCTGTTTCTAAAAATAACATGGCTCGCGTGCGTATGGGTCATTTGAAAGGAAAGGAATAACATAGTTTTTAATCAGAAGGCAATGGTTCCACATCACTTAATAGACAAGGTAAAAATGTTATCTTTCCAGTGGTTGAAGTCGGGTCTCATTACTTTCGTTTTCACCTATCATGACCGGTGGCGGCATCAATTATCTTGTATGGGTCTCATGCTTTAACTATTGTTTGTTTTTCCTTGTTTTTGCAAGTAATACTATTATGAGATATCTGTAACTGTCTTGTACAAACTTTTGGATGTTTCTCTTTTTGTATGTCTTGTGCGAGATGAATCACTCTCTTTGATATAATATATTGCATTTTGACTTGTTAAAAAAAAGATCATGTCTAATGGAAGATCTCTCACTTTTAAGATTTGGTACCTATGAAGTACCTCTATTGGGAAAAAATTATTTTGTGTACATAGTAGGAATAAGGTTTCAATGTAGATTTTCAATTTTAAATGATGTCCATTTTTTTTAATATTAGAATATTGAAATAAAATGATATATAATTATTGATATATGTTTAATAAGTTGTATTCAAGATATGTGTACAAGGTGTTGGGTTGGAAGGATTTGATGATTTTTAAATACTATTATTAAAAAATGAAAAATGAGTGACACGTATACGTAAGATTTATTTAAATATTAAAAAATAGATTTCTCCATTATGTATACTATTAAATAAGTATCATTATTTGTTATTTTTGATATTTTTAATGGGAACTCCAGGGGTATTCGTGGTTTTTCTTGCAGCAAGGAAAATATAGGATCCTTTTTCATCTGACAATGTTGTGTCTGACGCCTAAAACCAGCGACAAGTTTCAAACTCAGCATCATGAAAATTTAATAATATAAACTTCTACACAAATTTGTTTTCCTAGTTAACTATCAATGAATAACACGAGACCACACAAATTTGATTAATATGGCCACCATAGCATATGATGGTTATTATTCTTATGACATAATTTAGAGTAAATATTATTTCCACAAAAAAATAAAATTAAGAGGAAATTATTAGACAAGCTAGCCACGTGATATATGAATAATTAAACTTTACACTTTACAAATAGTACTATATAAATTTGAATATATATCAGAATATGATGAGATACAGACACTAGATCACATGCCATGTATAAAGCTGAAAAAAGTCTTACTAATTTATACAAGGTAAAATCTCACTTTCAATTTGACCCGCGAACATTACTAAAACCTTCTAATTTAAGAATAGTGTTACAAAATTACAAATAACACAAGACAGACATATATATCAAAATTTAGTGGGGCATATATGTTAGATTTGATTAATTTGATTAAGATTCATTGATGGAATTAGCATCCATTAATTATTAACAAACCTTAAACATATCGTAAGCATTACAATTTCTAATGTCATTATCAATCAATAATACAACACAAACACAACTAGATTTAGTACTAGTAAAGCATGTTTGAAAGTGTGTTAAGACGGTGAGCACAGAAACCAAGGGAAAAAAGGTAGAAAGAGTGAGAAAAAAAACATCATAAATACTAGAATGGAAGACAAATACCAAAAAACAGAACCAACAGTGTAAGACATTAAAAATAAGAACCTCTTGTGGATTTTTATGATCAAAATTCTAAGTCATTTTGCTCTCAAGTGAAAGCTTCTTTCAAAAGTTTCTATTTTGGGCATATATGTTCACCTTCTTCTCATTTCAATCTCAACACATCATTCTTGTTTGAAGAATTGAAACTTTTCATACTCTCTCCAAAATGGTAAGCTAGCTAAACAATTCAATGCATTATTCACAATTTTTTTCTCTTCTCTTTTGTAACAGTTTGAAATATGTTACTATAGGGAGACAAAGAAGTAAAAGAAGAACTCAAACCCATCATTCAATGGAAGAAACAAAAAGGTGGATTTAGAGCTTCCATGTTCATCTTTGGTAAGTAAAACTTTTTCACCGAATTAACACTCTTTGTTTTTATGAGCTTATGTAACAAAATTTATTGATTTGGTAACATTTTGTTCATTGTTGATGCAGTTTTGTCAGCATTGGATAACATGGGTTTTGTGACAAACATGGTGAGCTTAGTACTATACTTTATTGGAGTGATGCACTTTGATCTTTCAAGCTCTGCCAACACTTTGACAAATTTTATGGGCTCTACTTTCTTGCTCTCCCTTGTTGGTGCCTTCATCTCAGATACTTACCTCAACAGATTCACCACATGTCTGGTTTTTGGATCACTCGAAGTTATTGTAAGTATTTAATTACTAATCATTATTAAATGGAAAACCCTTATTATATTTATTTCAAACACTCCAAATTCCAAATCCCAATGCCATGTTCCAATTGCATAAAATAAAGAAAAAAAACATTTGGTTTTGAGAGGTTAACCTCGCCGATGAGTTTGACAGAATCACGGTTAGCCACTTTTGTGTGGTACAAAATTACGGTGAGACCGCAATTTTGTCATTTAGTCAAAACATATACTATGCTTGTTAATTGCTTTAATTTTAATTTTTAATACTTGTATTGTGTAGGCTTTGGTAATGATCACAGTTCAAGCTGCATTGGATAATTTACATCCTAAAGCATGTGGTAAATCAAGTTGTGTGGAAGGAGGTATAGCAGTGATGTTTTACACATCATTGTGTTTGTATGCTTTGGGAATGGGTGGAGTAAGAGGTTCAATGACAGCATTTGGTGCTAACCAATTTGATGAAAAGGATCCAAATGAAGCAAAAGCACTTGCAACTTTTTTCAATTGGCTTTTACTTAGTTCAACTTTAGGATCAGTTATTGGTGTTACTGGTATTGTTTGGGTTAGTACACAAAAAGCTTGGCATTGGGGATTTTTCATCATAACAGTAGCTTCTTCAATTGGTTTTGTTACACTTGCTATTGGTAAACCTTTTTACCGTATCAAAACTCCTGGTGAAAGTCCTATTTTGAGGATTATTCAGGTCAGTAATTATTCTCTAATCATTTTAACTAGTTCATTGATTCTTTAGGAGTGAGTTTATTAACCATTATTGTTTGATGCAGGTTATTGTTGTGGCTTTTAAGAATAGAAAACTACCACTGCCGGAATCTAATGAACAACTTTATGAGGTGTATAAAGATGCTACTCTAGAGAAGATTGCACACACAAACCAAATGAGGTTATTCTTCTACATATTCATCATGCTTATAATTAACAATTTGTGATAATGTGTTGGACTAACTTAGGCTAATAATGTTGATATGCATGATGACAATTATGAATTACATTGTGTCCAGCACATTGTTGATGTGCTTTGTTAAGATTCTTTTTCTTCAAGTACGACTAATTAAGTAATGCCAAGAATTTGGGCCTACTATCACTCACTTCTACACGTTCGGGGTAGCAGACTTACAGAGAATGATCATGGAAAATATGTCCTCTCTTTGCTTTTTAGTTAACACCAAAACATAAGAAAAAGTGATAATAATAAATTTCCTGACACAAACTCACTGAAAAAGTTTTTCACCCTTTTTTCTGTGGTATTTGGCTTAGTACACCTTTACTTTGTAGATAACATAGAAAGTGAAAAGCAATTTCCTTCTCAATAGCCAAGTACCAATTATTTATTTTGGAACCATAGAAAGTACGCCAGAATCGCGGTGAGCCACCCTGATTTCGCAAATGTCTACACTTTTGATATTTAACGAAATCACGGCGCTGCTATGATTTTGTCAAACTCATTGTGATTCAAAACATACACGAAGGGCTATTTGTTTATTTTGAGAGGGTAGGGGGGTGAAGTTGCTAAGGTGAAATTAAAGGACAAACTTCACATGCACAATAATTGATGACAAAGATATTGTTTGTTGTTGAGAAAACATTTATTCACATTTATTTCCCTTTACACAAATTAAGGCATGCAAGTATACTCAAATGTTATGGTTTGTTGGATTGAATCAGGTTTCTAGATAAAGCAGCAATTCTTCAAGAAAATTCTGAACCTCAACAACCATGGAAGATTTGCACAGTAACACAAGTTGAAGAAGTAAAAATCCTAACAAGAATGTTACCTATATTGGCAAGTACAATTGTAATGAACACGTGTTTAGCACAACTTCAAACATTCTCAGTTCAACAAGGAAATTCAATGAACCTTAAACTTGGTTCCTTCACAGTACCAGCATCATCCATTCCTGTTATCCCACTAATTTTCTTATGCACATTGATTCCAATTTATGAACTTTTCTTTGTACCATTTATTAGAAAAATCACTCACCACCCTTCAGGTGTTACACAGCTTCAAAGAGTTGGTGTTGGACTAGTACTATCTGCCATTTCAATGACAATAGCTGGTTTTATAGAAGTTAAAAGAAGAGACCAAGGAAGAAAAGACCCTTCAAAACCAATAAGCCTATTTTGGTTATCTTTTCAATATGCTATATTTGGTATAGCAGACATGTTCACTCTTGTTGGACTATTAGAATTCTTCTACAGAGAAGCACCTTCAACCATGAAATCACTTTCAACTTCATTCACATTTTTATCCATGTCACTTGGTTACTTCTTAAGTACTGTTTTTGTTAATGTTATTAATACTGTTACTAAAAGGATCACACCAAGTAAACAAGGTTGGTTACAAGGTTTTGATTTAAATCAAAACAATTTAAACTTGTTTTATTGGTTCTTAGCTGTCTTAAGCTGTCTTAATTTCTTTAACTTCCTCTATTGGGCCACTTGGTACAAGTACAAATCAGAAGAAGATAGTAACAATACAAAGGAATTAGGTGAAACACCTCTCTTAATGGTTGGTGGAAGAAAACATGATGATAAAGCTAAGGCAAAAGAAAGTAGCCAAACTAGTGAAGCCAATACTGAGGGACCCTCTTCTTCTGATGAAACAGATGATGGCAAAGAGAAAGAAAGACATAGATGATGTTGAAGAAGACATTGATTTGATGTTAAGGAAAACATAGTAGTAGGTTGTGTATGGTAAAACATTGGATGTGGAAATAGGAAGTGGTTGATATTTCTATTTTATGTTACATGCGTGCTTGTATAATTGATTGGTACTATTGTTGATTCTGGCACGGTCTCTATGTCTCTGTGTGTGCAGAGTCAAAGGTTTTCTCTTCTTTCATTTTCTTATTTTAACTTTTATCATAATATATATAAGTTTCTTTTTTCTTTTGTGACAAAACATCATATCATAATATAAGTTAATGAGATAAGTTTACACCATCTTTTTGTTTTTATTTTTATTCAATTGTTATTAAAAAATAGTTGACCTACTCGGACTTTGTATATTAGACCATGTTAATGTCTCTATGAGAGAGCTCATTTGGTTGAGAGTATCTCTCATTACCCTTGAGAACTCGGTTTGAAACCCGACACCACCGAAAAACCATGTTGACAATTTAGATCTCCCTTAAAAAAAATGTCTACGGATATTATTTCCTCCTAATATATTTATTTATACAAATATATAAATGATAAAATCGCATTTATATGGAAGTATTTGTATATATTAAAGGCTTAAATAAGTGTTTCGTTTCTATAAATATATCAGATTTTAATTTTAATCCTTAAAAAGTAAAATAAGATGTTTGTGTCTCACAATTTTTTGTTTTGTTTTTGGTACCTAATGGATATAATTTTGATGGGTAAGTATAGTTTACACCACTTGAAGTATTGGTCCAATTTAGACCACTTTTTTGGTTTACCATATAAATATTAAACATAAAAACGTTGACACATCTTGAACATAAAAGAGTCGTACTTTTGACACTCACATGTATATAAATTGGCCATTAAGGACCAAAAACATATAACTACAAATTTTATGAGGATGAAAATATTATATTTTATTTTTTTTAGATTAAAATCAAACATCGCTATATTTTTAAGAAAAAAAAACACATTTAACACTAAATTAAATCATATGAGATAAAGGAGTAAGTTTGTACCTTTTTTTTTTTATGATTTGTACTAGTTATTATCATCATTGACATTACCTTGATAATTTTTTTCGTGAGTATCTAAAAGAACTTGTAAAAATGGTTGTGAAAAATGTCTTCTTTTTTATATGATTGTTGTGAAATACATATGACCTATTTTTATTTTCAACTAGACCATTGACCCGTGCATTTACCGACTAAACAAACACGAGCAAATAATACTGAACATTAAAATTGTAGTATAATAAGTCATATGATTAAAATGTATTATATTAGTCATATCATAATGACGTTAATAAAGTTCGAAAACCGTACATTTTACATTAATTATCATACATTACAAAATTATACTTTTCTATAAGCAACATTTGAAGTCACATCAGTATCATCACCATCTTCATCATTATTTTTAACTCATCTAGACTTTTGACTCGTGCCGTTAAAAACACATAAAAGAACTTAAAAGCGTCTTTGTATACCTTTGAGTGACATTATTTTTGAAGGAACCTTTGAGTGGCATTTAAAAACTATATTTTAATATGCTTAATATTTCTAAACAAATTTTATAAATTTTTTTAAAAACTCGGTATTTGGTTCATAAGTCAATTTAATCTAAGAGGTCGAGTTCCACGTTCCACTTGAATTTTTTTTTTGAAGTTCATAAGTTATATAGAGGACTTATATCTGCATACATTCAATTTTAATACACTTATATGTAGTATTGTTTCATTGTAGATATAAACTTGTAGCAAAATCCAACAATGTGATGAAATAGGCGATATGATCATCGACTTATATAGACACATAGAATAGTTTTATAAGAAAAAATTAAAGTCATGTTAAATCTTTACACAACCATCAATAATAAATAACTTCTTTGACCTAAAGTTGTTAGCCTTTTTTTATACAAACATATAATTGTATGATATTTTAAAGACTATATCATTACGTTTAAAATAAAAAAAGACTAAAATTTAATGGCTTAAGTATGATTTTTTTTTTGTTGAGAGAAAATATGGTAAGAAATTGGATTATGTTTGTTTAAATTTAATATTAACTCCAACAATTTAAGGTTACATACAGTTGAAAAATATAAAAAAATATTCATTTTTGTTTTCATTTTTGACAGGATATTCATCTTTCTATTCTAATTTAGTAGTATTTGTAACCCATTCATGAAAAATTCAACCTGAAGACAATTTCAACGGCTACAGTTATGCATGCAAGGCAAGAGGGTTTTAAGTTACACTAATTATTTACAATAATAGATATTAAATGATTCA
>Ga0315914_1007717_pt1 | contig 14767 bp, 14 predicted proteins | sample MpolenodulesMG_FD_203920 | JGI IMG/M metagenome (GOLD analysis project Ga0315914, IMG submission 203920) | Medicago polymorpha root nodule microbial communities from Los Angeles, California, United States - elongated nodules | ecosystem: Host-associated > Plants > Roots > Nodule | place: USA... | reverse complement strand
GCTCCAAAATGCTTAGAAGAGGGATGTGGTTGATTTGGCATGCCGTGGTGTGGGTTGTTTGGAAGACTCGAAATGATCAGATTTTTAATAATAAGATCATTGGGGTGGAAGAGATGGTGGACCAAATCAAGGCGTTATCTTGGCATTGGAGTTTGGCAAGATTGAAAATTGCGACTTGTTTGTTCTACGAATGGTGTTGGAATCCCCGTTACTGTCTTGGTGGCTGATCCGGGCTGATTGGGTGGTGCTTTGTCTCTGGTCTGTTGGCTTCTGTTTTGGGGCGTTTTTGAGCTGCTGTGGATTTGTGGTGTGTCTTTGTTTTGCTGTTTTCTCACTGCGGGTCTGTGGTAGGGTGCAGCAGCCTTTCTTTTTGCTGCTGGTGCTGTTATGGTGTTGATTGCAGTCTGGTATAGGTGTTTGTGCGGCTGCTGTAGGTGTTTTTAGGGGACTTTTTTGTTGTTTGTCACAGATGCAATGTTCCCTGGCTTCTGTTGTTCCTATTGGTAGTGTATTTGGTGTGTTTTTGTGTCCTGTTTCAGTTTGTTAATAGGACTTGAGGGGGTTTTTTGTTGAGTGGTGTGTTTGGTGGAGAGTTGCGTTTGATAAAGGCTCTCTTGTATGTACTCTTTTTCCTCCTTTGCGGATTAAGTACTCCTTGTGCTAGCCTTGCTTAATATATTTTGCTGATTAAAAAAAAAAAAAAAAGATTGAGCTATTATTCCTCATGTTTCTCTTACTGATCGTTCTCTCACTAATTCCTTAATTGATTAAGCAAAGCTTAACCAACGAAATACTTTATATTTTTCTGCTACTCAATTGCAAAAGCGTGCAGTAATGGCACACCAAGGTGAATTCATGTCTGCTACACTCACTTGATTTTGTTCATTTTCAAGGTAAATAATTTTGTCTCAAGTTTGAGACTCCATCTATTTTGTTTGTTCATTTTGTATCTATAAACCCTCTATTTTACTCATGGTAAACTCTATTTTTATTCTGTGTTTGTTGTCAATCATTGCCGGTTGTGAAATGATATAAATAGAGAAACAACTTAACTCTATTTTACTCATGTTATTATGTTTATGTAATACCATGTTGATTAGTCCTTTTATGGGCTTGTGTAAATATTTATATATGCAACATGTTTTACGTAAATGTTAATATTGTTTGAGTTAATTTAGTACCCGATATGATGAAAGTACATGGCATCTTCATATGTGACAAATGGTTTAGTAACTTGGTCTCTCCGCTAATATTCAATTCCTTGGAGCAAGATGATGGATATGAAGACGATAGCTAAATGATGAAGAAGAAAAGAGGATGTCATATTCAATGAGTCTAGGTTTCCCTGTTCCACTCTGTTTTCCTCATCATCATATGATCCTTTCGTGCCTGTTAAGGATGTATCCTTATCCTTTCTCCTAAATAACTCTACTGATATTTCAAAAATATTTTCCAATATTTACAGTTTTAGTTCCTTTGTACCCCCAAAAAATTCATCTATAGAGATCAGTAGTAGATTCACTGCAGTATGCCACTATAACTAAACCTGAGATAGCTTACTTTGTAAACAAAAAATTTCTGTTCACGTCTAATACCCTAAATCTCATTTGATTGTTGTCAAGAGGATTTTCAGATATTTGAACGGTACTCTCACCTTTGGGCTCTAACTTCACCTTACTCCTACTCACAAGCGTCTATATCTTCATATATTTTGTGATGTTGACCGGGAAGCTGATCCAGATGAGATAAGGTTTACATCTGGTGCAGCAATCTTTTTTGGTCTGAATATTATTTCTAGTTTTTCGGCCTCTTTACAGGATGCCTTATATATATACACCATTTACTCATTAAAAAATAGAACTCTAAAAAAATAGAAACGGAATACAGTGCAGAACAGATCATACATTAAGGCATACAAGTTACAACAAACATACAACAGATCATCAACCGAACTGAGAGAATCGGCAGCAGGGAAAATAAAAGAACCAACAACAAATACACCACTTCAAAATAGCCATCACCGATTAATTATTTAGAGTTTGTTATTTTTGCCTTTCAAAGGAAAAAAAAACAAAATCAGAGGTGGTGAAATATCTAATACGATCTTTAAATATGCACACACATATATGCATAAATGGTGGTGGATGGTTCTTGTCGGTTAAAGAAAGTGGAAAAAAGAGAGAGAAATATTAAAAATAATGAGGAAAAAATCAGATATTAATTCCTTTTATTATTTTAATGAGGTGTTATATTTTAATTGGTTGGGTGTAAGAATGATGTGTTGGGTAAGAGTTTACCTAAGAATTTTTAAATATATATACACAGTTTTATAATTTTAGCACAAAAACAGCCACGAGTGACAATTGGTAATCATAAAATTGATGATCCATAGAAACAATAAGGACAATAATTCCAAAAATATATATAGACATATAATCAATTCATAGTCCATTCAAAAGTAAATCGACATCTATTGAGATGAAAGTTATTGATGAGACATTATTATTGTGTATTTAGGAGTTGGCAGCTGCTTATTTCTAGGGACTGTTATTTTTTAGCTAAATTAATACATTAATTATGGGTATACTTAGTGGCTGAAATTCCGTTAGCTTTGTAACAATCAGCTTCATTGTCATTTTTTATATATATATATATATATATATATATATATGAGGAATGCTAGCGACATTCACTTTTTAACACTCTTTCTAACACTCACTCTTTTATTGGTTTAAATCATTTTGAGTGTACACTTTGGAAATAGAACCCACACAAAGTGGTGGGACGTGCATGGATTTCATCCAATAAAAGAGTGAGTGTTAGAGAGAGTGTTCAAAAGAGAGTGTTGCTAGCATTCCTCATATATATATACTGATCAGCTGATGAATGGAAAGGCAAGTAAATTTGTGATGAAACTTAACACGGTATACAGAGCAAGGGATCATCCTAGGGAAAATTAAAACACAGTTTTTTTTTACACATCAAACACCGTAAGAGGTTATGGCTAGTGGTGACGAGAATGCTGGGAAACGCAAGAAGAAAGTCGACTTGACTTATTATCTTGGCTCAAGTGATAATCCTGGAAATGTGATTACGCCAATACAATTGTGTGGTCCGAATTACGACGAATGGGCGAGGGCGATTCAAACTTCGTTGCAAGCTAAGAGAAAATACGGTTTTGTGGAAGGGTAAATTACAAAACCAACGACACCTGAGAAACTGGAGGACTGAAACGTAGTGCATTCGATGCTCATAGCATGGTTTCTTAACACCATTGAGCCATCACTACGCTCTACTCTTTCTTATTATGATGATGCGAATTCCTTGTGGACACATCTCAAGGAACGCTTTTGCATTGTTAATGGGGCTCGTATCTGCCAATTAAAAGCATCTCTAGGAGAGTGAAAGTAGAGCAAGAATGAGGAGGTGTCGGTCTACTTTTGTCGTCTATCTCGTATATAAGTGTCAGCCTACATTTTTAAAGGGCTATCTTAAATGCAGTCAAACTAGAGTTGACCTTATGATCGAAAGAATCAGCATGGTTCTCACATCTAGATGATTAGTCGAAAGATTGGACTTAATGGAAATGCTCAAGACATGGTTTCGGTTCGACAGGCAGAAGGGCATCAAAGAAAGTTTGGTTCCACATGAGGTCAGACAACAGATATTTTCAAGAGACAAATGTTTGAAATTCAAATCGAACAGACATCTTTTGTCCGTTTTTAGCCGTTGTAGTTTCAAATCTTAAATGTAGATAGTTATTCTTCTAGTATAAATAATAGTTTTTCATAGGGAAAATGAGTCACAAACCAATCATACACAAAACTTACGCTCAAACTATCCGCATTCAAGAGAGAAACGAGTCACAAGTTACAATGTATGAACATGTGTACCAATTTACATTCAATCATTGCAATTTAAGTTTGTTCTCTTAATTGTCTTTGCAATTTACTTGGAGAAATTAAACCTAGTTCGTCGAAAGGCCATAGATATATTCTGGTAGGAATAGACTATTTTACCAAGTGGGTAGAAGTTGTCCTATTACCTAGGGTCACTCAAGATGTAGTCATACAATTCATCCAGAAATACATCATTTACAGATTTGGCATTCCAGAAACCATTACTACAAACCAAGGATATGTATTCACGGGTCAAAAGATGGTACAATTTGCTAAGGATACAGGGTTTAAGTTATTAACATCGACACCATGTTATGCTCAGGCAAATGGTCAAGTCGAAGCAGCGAATAAGAATATCATCTCTATAATCAAAAGAAAAACTAAGGAGAAACCCAAGAATTGGCATAAAATCCTTGACGAAGCTTTGTGGGCATGTCGAACTTCTCCCAGAGAATCGACCAATACTACCCCTTTTAGGCTTACATTTGGACATGATGTAGTATTGCCAGTCGAAATTTGTCTTCAATCAACTAGAATTCAAAGACAATGTGAAATTCCAACAAATTATTATTGGAATATGATTCTAGACGAATTGGTCGATTTAGACGAAGAAAGATTGATGGCATTAGATGTCCTCACAAGGCAAAAGGAGAGAGTAGCAAAAGCTTACAATAAAAAAGTGAAATCAAAAATTTTTGCTCAAGGAGATTTGGTGTGGAAAGTTATTTCGCCTATGGACAAGAAAAATAGAATCTCGGGAAAATGGTCACCCAGTTGGGAAGGGCCATGGGAAATTTTGAGAGTGTTTTCGAACAATGCGTATGAAATTGAAGAATTGAATGATGACATGAGGACCATACGTATAAATGGGAAATATTTGAAGAAATATAGACCATTATTACAAGAAATTAAAATTATATACAAGACTAGTTTGAAAAGAAATAAAACATGGCATTAGAAAATAAAGCCAACTAGTGGGCCGATTACATTGGTCTATCGAAATTACAAAATGGATAAAGTAAAGTAGCCATTATAAAATAGTTTCGACCAGAAAAAAAACGAAAGGCTTTAACACCCAAAAGAGTTAAAATCTAAAAAGCCTAAAAAGGTAAACCTATATTAAAACTGAAAGTGTCCATGAACCACCTAACTTCCCCGTCAAGACGACAACAGATGCAGAAATGGTTCAGGACATACTCGTCATCATCTCCAGGAAATTGACCCTGAAAACCAACCATTCTTCCATCACCTATGTAGCGATGAGGACGTGGGCAGAAATGCATGTAAAACATGCTTTGGGGCAAAGGCCTCCTATACCATGTAGATCGAAACATAAAGGAAGTTCTGATTCCCCTGAGTTCCATCCGATAACGGCGAAGGCTGCGAGTCTCCAAGAGAACCCAAAAGTCATTTAAGACCTGATCCAAATCGAAGGGTTGAGTAGAAGTAACTTTCATCAAAAGATGGTAATACCTAGTAGTCCAAGAGCCTGCAGCGATGGCGTTTCTCAGCAAACGATCAATTTTGTCCAAGCATGGTTCGATAAGCAACATGTGCTGGGTAGACCTAAGGATGCAGAACAAAGGGTTGTCGTCATTCAACAGACGGTCAATAAAATCAAGTTTAGCATTGGTCATGCGAAGGTCAGTGAGTAATTTGGTGCAATCATCACCAAAGGCCCATGAGACTTCACGAGACCTGCATATGTTTGCATGCCTCTTGTTCATTCTCATGAAATGAGCAAGGTCACGAACGCTATGAGAGCAACCTTTTTGGCAATGAGGATGAGTACATCGTCACCTAAGAAATCCATGGTAATGAAGAAGACAGAAAGAACTTTTTTTTCTGCGCAAAAGTTTGAAGGAAAATGCGAAGATGGTAAACTTTCAGAAGAAGGTATGATTTATATAGAGGGATGAAGAAGTTAAAAGAAGTTTAACTTTACAATTTCCACCTTCAGGATAAAGACACGTGGTGCATGGCGCCTGAATTTCTATCTCGTAAAACGAGGGAAGTTTAAAGGTCTATTAATTATTTATTTTAATTCCCAAAACATTTTAATTGATATGAAAGTTTTACGGTTTTCTATGCGGTTTTAACTTGAGTAGTTAAAGCAAGGAAACTTTTTTAGTTTCCATCATTACAATTTATTTTGAAAGTTGTTCTTGACATAAGATTTTGTAATTAAGGATGATAAGTTGGCAAAGAAAAGTGTTTAATAAAAAGATAAGGAAATAAAGCCATAAAGAAACGGTTTTCAACACCGTTTTAAATCCAAGGTTACAAAAAATTAAAAGAACAAAATTCGAAAATAAAATAAGAATTATAAAGTTTGTTTAAATTACAAACTCAGACTTGAGTTTGTTGAGTTTGCTTTTAGACTCAGCTAACTTCTTGTCTAGAACCTTCCCACTTTCGACCAGTGTTGCCATTTCTCACTCGAATGCTTGTGATTCTTTGAATTTCTGTATGGCAAGGCTGGCTTCTTTTTGCATAAGGCTTTCCTTTTCCAAGACATAAGCTCTTTGTAGCTTTAAGGCTTTGATCTCTTCCTCATGTTTAGCAATGGCATAATCAATTTCTTCCACCTTTTGCTTAGCATCCGGAATTTCTTGACGAAAATTGACAAATTTTTGTTAAAATGTGGTAACTTTAGCCACAAGTTGATCATGAAGCCTAGTTTGATCTTCAAGTTTGGACTGGTCAATCTTTCTTTGTTGAAAGCTCAGGTCAATATCATCCATGAGAGATTCCAGTTTCTGAGAAAATTCTTGGAATTTTGAGCCAAAAGAAGGTTTGTTCAATTTATGAAGCAGCCACTTTATCTCAGAAATGACCCTAGCATCCTGCTTTATGGCTCACAACAAGTCCGCCTCTAGCACTTTGGTTCGAAGCTCTACTAAGAGATTCTCTTTCAAAGTCTCTGACGAATCATCGTAGAGTTGTTCGAAGAAAAGAGCACTGCTTTTTATCATTAGGTCGAATGCTTTAATGAGATTGATCTTCTCAAGCCTGTCAAGCTCCTCTAGACTTATGGTCATGCTTGTTGTTTGGGCTATGGCTGTTGAAGTAGTAGTCTTTACAGTGTTATGATCAGCATGAACCCCAAGATTCAAGCCTTCAGTAATGATGTGATCATCATCACCTTTTGATTGATCATCATCTAAACTCTCGACACGTGTTTTCGGATGCTGATCAGAAGAATGCACCTCAAGGATGCAATTTGTCACCGGGGGACTAGATTCAACACCTATTTCTTCTTCCAAAATGGGTTCTACCATTAGAGTGTCAGTGGAGTGAAGTGTTTCTTGCTTAGATGTATCAGCATTTCTATGTTAGATACTCTGATAACAAGGTGTTCGAATGTTAAAAGGTACTTTAAAAAGAAATGAAATACAAATTGATCTAAAAAGTTTTTTTGATAGGTACCTTTGAAACATTGTCCCCAACACAGGAATGGGCACTGGATGGGTTTGAATCCTTATGGTCACATTTTTTCCTCCTGGCACTTGCTTGGTCTGAAGACTCCTCAATGGGTATGGTTCCGATGACCGTTTTTGAGATTTCTTGTTTCTTTGCCTTTTGGCACCTCAGAAGTATTAGCAACTTAGACAGCATCAGATGAGACACCAGGCTACAAGGATGCAAAGTTTGATATTAGAAGGTTACCATTTAGAATGGAATGCTAAAAAATCAATCAAGAAAGAGAAACTTACATTGTCCTCAGTTTCTGTATCTTTGGCCCTCTTTGAAGACGGCTCAGAGGTAGTTGTAGCTTTCCTTTTTTGATTCTGAAAAAGATCATAGAGCCAATTAAGATATTGTTCGTCGAAATATGGGAGAAAGACGAAAAAGATGTTTCATACCTTATCTTTCCCTGACTTGGAGGTCTTCCCTTTCTTAGATGATGTCCCTGTTTTGGATTTGATCGTGTCCTCGCGCCTGCATCATCATCTTCTCCCGCATCTCCTGCTTTCAAAGGAATGGTTGCAAGCACATGAAAGAACATATAATTAGTATTTTCTATAAAATTGATTACTTGTTCTGGGAATTGTAAAGATCTCTTACCTATTCCTGACGGAGAAATGATTCGAACATGATGTAGATCTAAGTGGAGGTGACCTCTAAATGTGTATATGTTACATTTAACTGGAGTAACTTTATCTTTTTCTTTGGTTATTAAACTTTGTTTCATTCCCAGTAATGAATTACAAGGCAACCATTTTGGATACGGTGGCCTAAAAGCCAACACCAATTTACTAGTTGGCAGTGATGGAAATTTAATTTTGAAATGTAAGGCAAAAAGATATTTACTGGGAGTGAAAGGAGGAAAATTCATTGTAGGGATTTTATCATTAATTTTATCTCTCAAATTTTTAGCAGCATAATAAACTGTCCGGCTAAGATGCAAAGGATCATATACAGTTTGAATTTTTTTTTGGAAAGCTTGAATTTCTCGAATGTGCATACCTTTGTTCTTCTTCGGATGTTTCTGCACAATGTGAAAAGCAAATGTCAGTTAAGGAAGCAAAGTATCTGGATCTACTTGACTAGCTTGCTGCCTATAATACTCTTACCACCATCTAAAAACGCTTCAGTGCATGCATATGATAATGCAAAAGGGGCGGGTTTGAAGATAGGTGTTTGCCCTTGAACTTGTTGAAGGAGTACTCTCCAAGTATTTTCCTTCTGTGGTTTCTTTAAATCATCTGAACATATGTATAAAGAGCTTGGTTTTGGTTGCACCAAACCAAACTGTCTTGCAACCAGGTTTGGTTGATAGCCACATAAACCATAAGTGTTAGAAGCTTTGTCAGAAGCTCTGCTAGACAGGAAGGTATGAGTCAAGTATGCTTGCCATAATGCGTTTGTCTCTGCCTTATCTTCGACCTTAGTTGCTGGGAACTTTCTGGTGAACCAATCTGGCCCACACGTCCTAGTTGAGAACGAAGGGGTAAGCACATCACACCCAAATAAAGCTTCATAAGCAATGGTGAATAATTCTTTGGAATTTGTGTTTTCACATCGAAGCATGGTTAGGCATATCCCTTCATTCGACCTATTGTTATATTCCTCTTGAAAATCATTAGGGAGGAAGACTTTCAGTTTTGTCCTAAAAGTGGCGAGAAGCCACAATTGGAATAACCAAATAGGGGCAGGAATGATCAAGTTACTCCCAGATTGGTATTCTTTTATGCTAGTCACTGCTTGGTTCAAGCTCTCATATAGGGACCCTAAAATGAGTTTGCTCAAGCAAATATCTCTTCCCTCATGCAATTGGATAGCTAAGGTCTTGTACCCTTTGGATACTTGTATGGATCTCGTACAAAAGATGTACATAGACAACCAATAGGTTCAGAAGGCAACATGCTCTTCATCTGTGACTTCAGCACTTGCAATAACATGATGGTCTTTATGAAAATGTCATAATCAAACCTAGTAAAATCGAAGGAGATTTCTGAATCATATCCGTCAAGGTCAAAGGTTTGGCCAATAGGCTTTAGACCAGTAATGGTAGCGACATCTAATAGAGTAGGTGTAAGCATACCACATTTCAAGTGGAGACTGCTAGTCGAACTATTCCAGAAATGAAAGGCAACAATTAGCATTTCTTTATGATACCTCGGGCCTTGCCTAGATAATTGAATATGGTCAAAAATTCCTATGTCTTTCCAGAACCGACCCTTTTTGCCTTCTACCTTATTTAACCAACAAATATATTTACCATTATTTTCGTATTTGGGTTCTGCTCTAAACTTAGATTGCATGAAACTTAAGTTGTAAGGACCTTTGGTGAAAATTAAAGGCGGACATTTTTCAAAACAAGGAAAAATGGCACTAAGTTCCTCATTGTTATCCTTATCATCTGGAATGAGTCCTAAATTTGCATGTGGTGAATTAGGACATGGAATGATTACCTTGGATTTCCTGATTCTTTCTTCATCTTCTTTAACCTCTGGTTCTGCGATGAATTGAGGACTACCAGTCGGAACTTCCATTGAAAAGTTAATGGGTTCATCGGTGTTTGGAAGTTGAGAGGAAGGTCCTTCTTGATTCGTCATGATCAAAACGTTTTATAAACGATTAAAACGAAGGGCTTAGGAAATTTTTCTAAGTAAAAGTTGAAATTTTGAAGGTTTGGTAATGGAGTTTCGTATGTGTACTTGTTGAAAGAGAAGAGGGAACAATACAATTTCAATAGAGATGAAAAGATAAAAGGGAAAGGTGAAATCCTTTCTTTATACCTTTTTGGATCTTGACAAATGTCAACATCTTAAGTTGACAGTTTTTTTTTTAAAAAAAAAAAAAAAAAAAGGCAGTTCCCCATTACTGGAACGTGGTCCACTAACTATGGTGGGGACACCATAAAGCGTTCTTTGAACCGCTTCTCCAAATGATAATATCACAAAATCAGCTTCGATCAAAGTAGTTTATTTTCCTGGAGAATCAAAAACGACTTTTTCTCCCTATCGAAAAGATTAATCGAAAATGACATTTTTGGGGGGCAATTTGCTAGCCTACATTTTTAAAGGGCTATCTTAAATGCAGTCAAACTAGAGTTGACCTTATGATCGAAAGAATCAGCATTGTTCTCACGTCTAGATGATTAGTCGAAAGATTGGACTTAATGGAAATGCTCAAGACATGGTTTCGGTTCGACAGGCAAAAGGGCATCGAAGAAAGTTTGGTTTCACAAGAGGTCAGACAACAGATAATTCCAAGAGACAAATGTTTGAAATTCAAATCGAACAGACATCTTTTGTCCGTTTTTAGCAGTTGTAGTTTCAAATCTTAATGTAGATAGTTATTCTTCTAGTATAAATAATAGTTTTTCATAGGGAAAACAGATCATAAACCAATCATACACAAAACTTATGCTCAAACTATCCGCATTCAAGAGAGAAACGAGTCACAAGTTACAATGTATGAACATGTGTATCAATTTACATTCAATCAATGAATTTAAGTTTGTTCTCTTAATTGTCTTTACAATTTACTTGTTTCTTTTAAGACATTTATCTTCGACGGGGTTAACTGGGTTAAATTCGACAGTTATCTTCATACTTTTTCTAAGTTCTTTAAGAACAATCACAAATTTCTGGAAAATAACAAGCACAATATGTTCTTAAGATTTACTGGTTGATCTTGCAAGTAATTAATTTTAAACCAGCGGTTGTTTACCAAAAATCAATGGGATGAGCTTGTAACCTATGCCAAAAAGCCTTCTTGCAAATGTGCAGGATGTACGTGTGATATCAATAAACAGGTGACTAATTTACATGGTGAATATTTCCTTCATCATTTTCTGATTTTTCTTGATGGGAATTACGCAACGATTCGCTCAAATTTGCTTGCACAAGATCCTTTACCAAACATCGATCAAGAATATCAGCGAGTCGTACACGATGAGAGGCTTCTACGAGGAGAGTCTTCAAATCATGAGAATCTTGACAATGGCATGGCATTTCGAGTCACAGCCGATGCAAAAGGTAAATCTAAATCCACAAAAAATTCTAACAAATTCTGTAATCATTGCAACAGTGAAGGGCATGACGAGAGCTCGTGTTTTCAACTTCATGGGTTCCTCGAATGGTGGGGGATCGTCCTCGGGGTGGACGAGGGCCTGGTCGTGGTGGAACAACGCAAGGGAGAGGAGGAGGCCATTGTGGTGGGAGTGGCAGAAGCTCTCACAACCCTCATGTTAAAAAGATTTCCCATTGTCCGATGGAACTGCCGAACGGGAAAGATGCTACTGCTACAAGACAAGGCAGTGTGATTTTGGACGGTGGTTTACGTCTTGACAATGTCCTTTTTGTGCCTCAATTAACTTGCAACTTGATTTATGTGACACAATTACTCGATGCAACAAATTGTATCATTCAAATTACTAATGCATTGTGTGTAATACAGGACCGGACGACGAGGAAGTTGATTGGAGCGGGTGAACGGGCTGATGGAATTTACTTTTTCCGAGGTGTTCCAAAAGTGTGTGCATTGGAAGTAGCCGGGGATTCGTCAATTGATTTGTGGCATAAACGTTTGTGTCATCCGTCAGAAAAGGTGTTGATGTTCATCCCTAATCTGAGTTAGTTTAGTAAAAGCAAAAATAAAAGAGCATGTGATGTGTGTCCACGTGCTAAGCAATATAGGGAAAACTTTTCTTTGAGTGAGAAAAATGCAAGTAGTGTGTTTGAATTGGTTCACATTGATTTATGGGGTCCTTATCGTACTCTTTCATCATGTAGGGCACGATACTATTTAACTATAGTAGACGATCATTCACGTGAAGTTTGGGTTTATTTGTTATGCAATAAAACTGAGATTGAGACAATGTTTATGAGATTTGTTTCATTTGTTGACCGACAATTTGATAAGAAAATAGACAAAGTACGAAGTGAAAACGGCACTGAATTTAATTGTCTACGTGATTATTTTTTTACGAATGGGATTGGTTTGATACTTCATGTGTTGGTACTCCTCAACAAAATGGAAGAGTAGAACGAAAACAGCAACATATCATGAATGTGGCAGGGGTACTTATATTTCGGGGTAATTTACCAATGCAATTTTGGGGAGAATGTGTGTTAGCAGTTTGTTATCTAATTAATCGAACACCATCCAGTGTGCTTAATTATATGACACCTTATGAAAAATTATTTGGTAAAGTCCCTAAATTTGACAACATGAAATTTTTTAGTTGTTTATGTTATGCTCATAATCAATGACATGACGGGGATAAGTTTGCGAGTCGAAGTCGCAAGTGCATATTCGTGGGGTACCCGTATGGGAAAAAGGGATGGAAATTTTATGATTTGGAATCTAAAGAATACTTTGTTTCTAGAGATGTGAAATTTCATGAAAATGAATTTCCCTTTGATGTGCATCAAGATAAAACACATGTGATCCCTCCTATTAGTTATGATATTGTGAATGTTGATGATGATATTGGTTGGGAAACTTATGATGCACCAGAAGGAGGGAAGGGTGTATCAGTGTCTTTGCAAAGAGGTGGGAGCCTTCAGGGGGGGTTATGTAGCAGTGGGTGTGAACGGGCTGTTATGGAAGCAGATATAACAACAGATGAAGGAGAAAATGTCGCTAATGTGGATGCTGGTGTGAATGATGAGGCAACATCAACCCACACAACAGATGGGCATGATGTTGTTGCGGTGCAAGATGACAATGTGGAGGTAGGGGAGCCAGAGATGGCTGAAGAAAATAATGTTGTAGAAGAAATGATGGGAAAAGGAATGAGAAATAAATTTCCTTCATCATCACAACAACATGCCTCGGGTACTCCTTACCTTATTACTTACTTTGGATCTTGTGAACGATTTTCTCTTAGACATCGGAATTTTGTTGCAGCTGTAACAGCAGGGAAAGAGCCTAAAATTTTTAAAGAAGATGTGAAGGATTCTGGTTGGCGTGATGCAATGGCTAAAGAGATACAAGCCCTTGAAGAGAATGCGACATGGGTATTGACGACTCTACCTCCAGGGAAGAAGGCTTTGGGAAGCAAGTGGGTGTACAGAATAAAACATCACTCAGATGGGAGCATAAAACGATTGAAGGCGAGACTTGTAATTTTCGGACATCACCAGATAGAGGGAATAGACTATGATGAGACATTTGCTCCGGTGGCAAAAATGGTGACTGTTCGTACATTTTTAGCAGTAGCAGCAATAAAAAAATGGGAGGTTCATCAAATGGATGTTCACAACACATTCCATCATGGTGACTTGGATGAGGAAGTCTACATGAAAATACCTCCAGGTTTTAAAAATACTAACCAAAATTTGGTTTGCAAGTTGAAAAAGTTATTATATGGCTTGAAACAAGCACCGCGGTGTTGGTTTGCTAAACTAAGTATTGCATTGAAGCGCTATGGATTTGTTCAATCCTATTCAGACTACTCTCTGTTCACATTGCACAGGGGAGAAATACAAATCAGTGTGTTAGTGTATGTGGATGATCTAATCATTGTAGGAAATGATATTGCAGCCATGAAGTTTTTCAAAGCTTACTTAGGTGAATGTTCTAATATGAAGGTTTTGGGAGTCTTAAAATATTTTTTGGGGTTAGAGCTAGCCCGCAATCCAGACGGGATATATCTTTGCCATAGAAAATATGCGCTGGAGATTATTGATGAGACAGGAATGTTGGGTGCTAAGCCTGCTGATTTTCATATGGATCAACATCACAAATTAGCTTTGGTAGTTGGTACATTGCTTGAGGATCCAGAACCCTATCGAAGACTTGTAGGGCGGTTGATTTATTTGTGGGTGACTAGGCCTGATCTTGCTTACTCAGTACACATTTTGTCTCAATTTATACAGGAGCCTCGTATAGAACATTGAGAGGCAGCCTTAAGGGTTGTTAGATACTTGAAGAAAAACCCGAGCCAAGGAATTCTACTTCAGTCTAACTCTAGTTTAACATTAGAGGCATGGTGTGATTCTGATTGGGCTAGTTGTCTGCTTACGAGGCGTTCTTTGACAGGGCGGTTGGTATTGCTTGGTCTTTATCCGGTGTCTTGGAAAACTAAAAAACAACCAACCGTGTTACGTACGAGCTAAAATGGCTCAAACAGTTACTTGGTGATTTAGGAGTTAATCATCCCAAAGGGATGCGTTTATATTGTGACAGTCAATCCGCTTTACATATCGCTCAAAACCTAGTGTTTCATGAAAGAACGAAGCATGTAGAAGCCGATTGTCATTTTGTTCGGGATGCGGTGACAACAGGTATTATGAGTCCCTCGTATGTTCCTATAACGGTACAACTAGCGGACACCTTTACAAAGGCCTTGGGAAAGGCACAATTCAAGTTCCTCCTTCGACAAGTTGGGCATTCGAGATCTTTATGCT
>Ga0315914_1007714_pt1 | contig 14773 bp, 3 predicted proteins | sample MpolenodulesMG_FD_203920 | JGI IMG/M metagenome (GOLD analysis project Ga0315914, IMG submission 203920) | Medicago polymorpha root nodule microbial communities from Los Angeles, California, United States - elongated nodules | ecosystem: Host-associated > Plants > Roots > Nodule | place: USA... | reverse complement strand
GAACAACAATTAAGTTTTTTAAATTTATCACTTAAAATTGATTTCTTTAATTATTTTTTTTCATAAATCTTAAAGTTCATCAGAAAAATTGATTTCTATGTATGTGAAAATATATTTCTACAAATTTATTTTGCATAATTACTAATTTTTAACCCATAAATAGATTTATATGATAATTTTGTATACAAAAATAGTTCAAAACTCAACAGAAACACACATCAATCATATATCAATATTACTAACATCAAACATTATAAAATTCATACGAATTACATGCATTAGAACAAAATTAAGCTCATTAATATTAAATGTCAAGCAATTTATACATAACATATTATAACCTACAAACATAAATACATAAAACATTAAATCTATCGACTAATCATAAGAGATGTTCTAATCATATAAAAGTAGCCTAAGTCGTATATACACATCATTCTAAACATAACTTTTGAGGACATCCTATTTAATAAACTTACCTTAATTCATAAACATACACTAGCTTATATTTCAAAGAATAAGAATAAAAATAAATTTTCTAATGAATTTACACAAAAAATATTGAATTACTAAATTTACCAACAAATGATAATTATGATCGACGAGAAACTATCCTAGTGTTATGCTCCTCTTGTTGGGTGATCTAAACCAATTAGGAAATTATATAATGATCAAGATTTGACACTTAACACCTTTTTTAGTGTTCGTTTTTTTAATCAAACTCTGATTTCAGGTATGAATTGAGATAATGAAACTTTGAATTAAATCCCCTCACATGGAGGACTTTTTCTTTTCGAAAGATAGGGCTGAACTAACCCTATATTTTGAAAGTAATTTTGCAAAAACTTATTTTTGTACGAGGGAAAATCAATTGTTACATTGAAAATAGGATCTTCTACAACATGATAAAGATTGATTTCACTAGACAAGAAAATGATTTTGTCTTCATGTAAATCAATTTTTGAACTTAAAAAAAAAAAAAAAAATCAATTTTTGCTTTTAAAACATAATCTAACCCATTCTAACTATCGAATAATTAACACAAAAAAGTTCAAAAAGTAAATACTAAAAATTTGGGGTATTACGGTTAACATGTTGGATTAAAATTCTTTTGAGGGTGTATAACTCTCAAATTAAATGTTGGTAAACTCTTTAACACTTTGGATTTGAATTTTCTTATCAAAGTTCTTCTGGCCCTTAGTTTTAATGTATTGTTTTGTAGTTGGATTAAGGTAATCCTTACTTTAGATGATTTATCTTTTTAGTGAATCATCTTGTAAAATATGTGCTCGACAAGGAGATCCTCTCTCAACTCTATTGTTTTGTTTAGTCGAGGACATTTTAAGTCGAGGTATCCTTATCTTATGAATTTTGGAGCTACCAAGCTCATGGCGAGCGCAAAGGTATTAAAACTCCTTCCCATGTGCTTTATGTTGATGACATCTTACTTTCATGTAAGAGTACAAAAAACAATGTGATGGATCTTATGAATCTTTTTTAAAGTTTTAGGAAAGCTTCTCTTCTTGAAATTTTTTTTGTTTCCCTCCAGTTACTTTTCCTTGTACTTAATTTGTTGTTTCTATTTTTTAAGGAAAACCCCAGGTGGATCATCTTTTTCCAATTTCTCATAAAACTAAACCAAAATTTTTTTCTTGGAAGGGTTTCCTTTAATCAATTATGGAAAAGTATTATTATAAATCCAGTTTATTGTCTAAGAAATATTGATGTTTAGTTTTCATTTTTGTGTCTCACTACTAAATCTAGGAAATTTGTGATAGTTGTTTACCCCAAGGTTTGCACCCTTATTTTCTATAGGAGCATATGTTTGCATTCTTTTAGAGTAATTAATGAATATGACACGCCAAAGTTAACTTTGGACATACTTTCCTCTCAAGATCAAACTAATTTTTTTTAAGCTATATTTTTCAAGAATAATTATCTCTTATCCTACCATCTTTAATCCTCAATTTGGCCAACCATTAGAAATAACCTAAACATTGTCCTTAGCAACTCTAAATGGAATATAGGACATTTATCATTTATTCCTCTTTTATTGATAAATGACTTTCAAAGCTTTTTTTTTCTCCCTTTGCAGGCTCAAAAATTTCTGCCTTCTATAGTAAGTGACTACATTGTAGATATTTCTTGGAGAAATTCTTGAGGAAATTATTTGGTTGCCGATTCTAAGGTTTACGCGATAATTATGGAATGGATCTTCTTCAGGTCTTTTTTTTTTTCTCTTTTCTTCTTTCTGAAGTTAAACTAGTCCACCCAAATTGATATTGTGGATAATCAATCCTGGAACTTTGATGGGGAGAACCCTTCAGAATTCTAAACCAACACCACCAAATCAACCTAAGTAGATTTCTTTTTTAGGTCTTCTATAAGCTAATAATGCTTAATTATAATTTTTTTTAGGTATCATCTCCTTAGTTGAATTGGGCTAAATTGTTTTGGAGATATTCATTTCCTTCTTCTAAGTCCTTTATGCTTTGGAGGCTCATTCATGATTAAGTTCCTACATACGAAAGTTTTTGTTCCACATTTTGTATTATGGTTCTATTTATTGTCATTGCGGGCATGCAGAAGAAATTTTCAATCATTTTTTTCCTCAGCTGTTTGTATGCTTCTTACATTTGGGGTTGGCTTCAGACTTCTAGATGTTGGCGTATCGGTACTTCTTCTTTGTTGTATACTTTGACTTTTCTTCAGAATGGTTGGAGTTATAGGTGTTTACATTCAAACTTAGTCAAATAAAGATCGCAAACTGATCCAAAATATAAAAAATCGCAGAAAATTGAATATTATTGAATGTGTTTGAATGTAATTTTATGAAAAATGTTGCGGTCGAATTTTATATTTCGTTTTCAAAGTTCGACCAACTGCCTATATAAATTTTAACGTTAAATATGTTTTTGGTCTCTATAAATACTTCAATTTTTCGTTTTAGTATTCCTAAAAAATTTCTTCGACTTTTAGTCCCAAAAAGTTTTTCGACCACATTTTTGGTCCGGTCCATTCTTTTAAGTTAGATCATGTGTATCATTCAAATACTTCTATGAGTTTTTACTATGTTTTTGGTCTCTATGAATACTTCAATTTTTCGTTTTAGTATTCCTAAAATTTTTCTTCGACTTTTAGTCCCAAAAAGTTTTTCGACCACATTTTTGGTCCATTCTTTTAAGTTAGATCATGTGTATCATTCAAATATTTCTATGCGTTTTTGCAGAAATGTCTATAATATTACAAACATCTCTCCTAAAAACAATTAATTTTTTTTTAACAAAACAAATATAAATTTTTAAATGTCAAATAACCCCAAGGTAAATTAGAATATTATAACTATGAACTAAATATTACAAAAGGTAAATTTGAATAAATAACATCAATTATCAACAAAAGTTGAATAATCTTAGACTTTTTTTGTGGTGTACTCCCTCCGTGTTGATAATTATAAGCAAATTTAACTTTTTAGATCCATTCAATTAATAATGTACAAAGTAATAGATATACATCATTAATTGAATGAATCTAAAAAGTTAAATTTGTTTATAATTGGCAACGGAAGAAGTAGTAGATAGATAAAAAAAACTAGTACAAAAGATGAATTTTATACTTAAATTAAACAAAGAGGTAATATTCAATCCCCATAAAAAAGACAGATGTAATATTACCATAGCTTTGAGGGAAAATAGAATCTAATTAAACTCTTAATTAAAAAAACTCAATTCTCTCGAATTCTCTAAAGTAGTACTAGTAGTAGTAACATTTAATTATGAGAAGGAATTGAATGTAATAATGGATGTTATATTAGAGAGAGAGAGAGATAGATAGAGAGTAGCAGAAGGTGATCAGATAGGGGTGGCCTGCAGAGAGGTCTGTCTGCTTTCATTCTCTCAGCTAATTACCTTTCCTTACGGCTGGGATGGGAGGGACCAACACAGCACACAATCAATGGTACCAAAAGTCAAAAAAACTCAAAACAACCTAACACCATGCACTTTCCCTTACTACACCCTTGGCATTGTATCCATCTTCTACTTCATGTTCTCTCTAATAACAACAACTTGTCATACACATTATTTCTTTTTTTTGTATTAATTTAATGGAGAATGCTAAGGGGGTCCTAAATGCATGTGTTAAAGCACTCATTGTAATAATATTCATATAAATTTTTAAAATTGTTATTTTCAATAAAAATAATGTGCCTTAAGAACATGTTAGTACTTCTCTAAAAAAAAGAAAAGATAATAGCAGTTTTGGCCCCCTATGTTTTAAGAAGTTGCGATTTTGGCCCCCTAACAAAATAAAATACAAAACCGTCCCCTAAGTATTGTCTCTTTTGCAGTTTTGGCCTCCAGGCCAATTTTGACCAAGTCAATGCACACGTGGACGCCATGTGTGTAAATTTTATTTTAATTTTTTTAATTAAAAAAATAAAAAATAATTTTTTTAATAATTAAAAAATAAAAAATTACACACGTGACGTTCACGTCAGCATTGACTTGGTCAAAATTGGCATGGACCAAAACTGCAAAATGGATAATACTTAGGGGGCGGTTTTGTATTTTACTTTATTAGGGGGCCAAAATCGTAATTTCTTAAAACATAGGAGGTAAAACTACTATAAAGCCGAAAAAAAACCACGTGTTAGTATACTAAAAATAGAAAGTATCTAATGAATATTATATTAATTTTTTTTTTGAAAAGTTAAATTTTTTTTTTTAATAAACTTGTTAATCGTGAAATCATTAATACGTGCCCGATTTATTTAGTTAAACAATGTATTGTATTGTTTCCTTTTTCAATATTATTATTTTATTCCATGCATATAACGTACTCCTTCCGTCCCAAAATTAAGTTGATGTATATAGTACAATTTTTTTAACCAAATACATTCATTTTTGTTAACCAATTGTTGTGATTCTAATCTTCATTGTCATTCTAAAATTCAATATTAACCTATATGACTTGAGTTTACATAATTAACTGTACAATCATATTTTAATTTAATCAGTGATCTCAAGTTCAAATTCATATATCTTAAACACACGGAAGAAAAAAAATTATTGTTTTACTTTCAGGCGCCTTTATCTCATAACCCTAGTTTCGTCCTTCTCATCCACCGGAGTCTTGAGCCATTTTTTTTCCTTATGGAATCTTCCCTGTGCATCATACTTATTTATTTTTTTTATCTAGTTTCTATTGCTTATTTTTCTATCACTTGTCGGCTTAGTGCAATATTGTTTCGTTCATCGTTTTGGCGTGACGTAATTTATTTTTTAATTTTTGCGATGTTGAATTTATGTTTTTTTCAATGTATTCTACTCATTTAAGTATATTTTTTAGTAAAAAAAAAAAAGATAAAAGAAAAACCAAGTGTAAAGATTGTTCAATGCTTCATGAACAGCACTGAACTTTTGAACTTTGAATCAAAAGAATAAATTGCACAGAAATATTATTTTATTATTATCATCATCTTAAGTATATAATATATGAAAATGACTAGTTGCTCACATGACCCCCAAATAAGCACATTATTCGTGGGCCCCCCACGTAAATGTATAGTAACCCTTTCTATCTCTATCTATCCCATCTCTCTCTTCTAACCTTTGAGAATAAAACTGGGTTTCCCACAAACATTATTTTCCCTTCTTTTTTCAACAACAAATATACTTGTAAAGAAGCTTCCTGTGTGAAGTAACTAGTTAGCAAAAACACTCTCACATCTTCTTCAACACTTTTTCTCTCTCCAACTCTAACTATAACACACCTTGTGTTGTTTTTAGGTAAACCAACAATAACCTCAACTTGGAATATAATCTATCTATCCACCATGGTTTTGTCTTTAGGGCTTGATTCTTCTCTTAGTCAAATATGAAGGCACCGACTCTTACATAAAACTCTTTTTCTTTGTTTCCTTTACAGCCTCATAATTCTCCCATAAAATATCTTCCTCATCATATACCATTTTTCTTGGTAATTTTATTTTATTTTTTATATTAATTTTGTCAAATTAATAACCTCATATATTTTCCTTTTTTTTTAATAACCCCATATATTTTTTTCCTTCAAAATTTTCCTTTTCATTAATTTTGTCATATTTTTTTTGTTTATATATTTTTTCCTCCCCTCATCATATACAATTATTTTTTCTATGATAAACAAAATTGATTCTAATTTTTGTGACATTTTTGTTATTCAGATTTTGTGAGATCCAGAAGTTATAATAAGAAGAATTTGAGTTGATAATTATCATGGAGATGATGCAAGAAGTGAAAGATTATTCACAAGAGGAATTAGAGGAAGATGAAGAAGAAATCATGACAAAAACAAGAGAAGAAGAAGAAAGTAGCAGTAAGCAACAATTACAACACTGTACTTTTTCTTCTCCACCTTCTAATTTCTCTTTATCTTCTTCATCTCCTTCTACAACTCATCATCATAATCATAATCATGATGTTACAAATGTTCCTCATCAACAAAATCAATGGCTAGGAATGAATCATCATCATCATCATTCACCAGAATCACACAATTCAGCAGCATCTAAAGGAGGATTAGGGTTATTACACCAACACCAACATCATCAAGATGCAACAACCTCAAATTTCACAAATTTAAAGCAAATAGATTTCATGGAATTGTCACTTGGTAACAACAACAATAACAAAAACAAAGATGTTGTTATTAATGTTCCTGTTCCACAACAAGAAGAACAAGAACAAGAACAACAGCCTAGTACACATGAAAAAGAACACATGTTTGACAAAGTTGTAACACCAAGTGATGTTGGGAAACTAAACCGTTTGGTTATACCAAAACAACATGCTGAAAAGTATTTTCCACTTGATTCAACATCAAATGAGAAAGGTCTTCTTCTGAATTTTGAAGATAGGAATGGAAAATTGTGGAGATTTAGATACTCTTATTGGAACAGTAGCCAAAGCTATGTTATGACAAAAGGTTGGAGCCGTTTTGTTAAAGAGAAAAAACTTGATGCTGGTGACATTGTTTCATTTCAACGCGGCGTCGGGGAATTGTTTAGGCATAGGTTGTTTATAGATTGGAAGAGAAGATCTAATCATAATCATCATAATATTGATCCTTCATCAGCAACACTTTTCACTCCTTTCTTTCTTCCTAATCAACAACAATATTCTATTAGATGGGGAGGTGCTAATAGTAGATTTTACTCTCTTCCTTATCCAACACCACAAAGGTTACAACATCAACAACAAAATCATCATGACCCTTTACACAATCAGATGAATTTTAATCATAATATGTTTCCATTTCATCAATATGGTGGTGGAAATGTGAATCATCAATACAATTTTCATCATCATGATCCAAGTTCAGTTTTTTACATGAGATCATTAGCACCATCATCAATGTCAATGCCTCAAGGAAGCTTAAGTACAAGATCACAGCAACAAGAAGGAGGAGGAAGCAATGTTTCAAACATGATTATTGATTCTGTTCCTGTTTCTCATTATCATCATCACCATGGAAATTTAACTAGTAATGCTACTACTAGTACTACTAATGGTGCTGCAAAAAGGTTAAGGTTGTTTGGTGTGAACATGGAGTGTGGTGGTTCTTCAACAAGTGATGATAACTTGGCTTCTCCTTCTTCAATAGTACCATCACTTCAACATTTGAAGGTACCTCATCATGAAGAAACACTTTCAAGTTCAACATCAACAAGATTTGAAGAGGATAAGAGAAGAGAAGAAGCTTCAATGATTTTTGGTTTAGATACTTCTTTGCAATATCATAATTACCAACAACAATGATGAAAATGAAACAAAAATAATGAACAAGTTTGCAGCATTTTTATTATATTTTAATCTTAATATTATATATATTTTTCTTCATTTTCTTCTTCTGAATTCTGATCATGATAAGTTATATTACATTATTAGCATTTGATATTTTATAGTACTATTTAGAAGTGATGAATGAGTTTAATTAGCTTGGGATTTGAGTCAAGAAGAGAAAATGGAAAATGGAAAAATACATAATTTGAGATTTACCTAAAGAGGGAAATGAAATTCATGGAATTGAATTACATATTTAGACATTAGTCAAATCTATGTATAAAAAAATAGAATACAAAATATATAGTATTTGGATCAGCTACTCAGAGTACAATTAAATGAAGTTTTTGTCTCCTTTTGATTTGATCACTCTCTCTCATTCCGTTTACTGCATTTAATGATTCACAGAAAAGATTGTTGCTTTCTTCTTTCCTCTAATGTTTCTGTTAGCCTTGTTGGGTTGATGTGGTTCACAACACTGCTACAATTCTGCTACCTCTCTCTCTGCTCCTTAAGTTAGGCATTTTAGCTTTGCAGATAGACTTCAGAAAAGTTGTACAGCTGTGAAAGGGTAATTTCTTTTTCAACTCTTCATCCATTTAATTTTTTGGATCACTTTTTTCTATTTGCTATTAATACCATATTTTTAATTTTATTGATTATCAATGAAATAGTGTCAATGTTTCCTTGTTCATATACTTTCTTGACTTCTCTTTGTGAAGCTACCAGCCACCTTCTTTGTTTGGTTTAAACACTGTTCACACAGACATGTTTTAGGTATGTGATAATTTAGCTTTTTCTCTTCCACATTTTATTTATTAATAATAATTAATGATATGTATATGATCTGCTGCATATCCTTAGACTTTTCAACTTTGATGTTATCTATACTTACTTTACTATGGGTCATTAAAGGAATTTGGATCGTATGTTTTATGTAGTCAACACATAGATGATCATTACATCGAGATCAAACTATTTAGATTTCATTAAGGATTTTGATTTTTCTTTTAAATCTGAAGTACTTACCTTGAAATCTGAATTGTTTTATCTTGATAACGACCATTGTACTGACTGTGTCAATGCGTATATTTGTTGATCTTAGACAATTCAAATTTCATTTAGAGATTTCTCATGCATTCACGTAGTCAGCACATTAATGACTGTTGGATGCAATGATCCATATGTTGATGCACATTTTGAACTTTTTTTCAAAACTGAAATACTTGGCTTAAAATTTGGATCATCAGATCTTGATCTAAGACCGTTAATGTGCTTACTGTGAATGTGTTGAATTCCAAATTCGTGTATAGATTCCTCATGCATGTGATATTGTGATGTTTAATAGTTAATTAGTCTTCATAACAGTCATTCTTACTGTTGAAAGTTGAATATTAACTACTTTGTTACTTACTTACAATTTATTTATTTTTTATTTGTCACAGCCATTGCAATAGTTACAACAGCTGATACTTTTTTAGACATTGAATCAAGGAACTTTCCATTGGCAATCAAGGTGAATATCAATATATATAGTTTGTTTTATTTTGTTTTGTTTTATCTCTGAAACATTTCAATAAATAAAAGATATAAATGTTTGTTTCTATAATAAGAAAGTGAACAGTTTGGTTCCTCTCCAAGACATATATATACACTACTGATCTAATTAAAGGACAAATTTGACATTCAATTTATGAGTTGGATTCTTATAGAACATTGATGTTCTTTGTCTTTAGGTTTGTACATGACACAAACACTGTTCATTTTTTCTTCATTAAAAATTTATAGAAAAAACACCATTGAAGGCAAAAAAAAATAAAAAATACACTGTTTGATAGCATAAAAAGGAGATACCAAACAGAATGTTATGTTGTTATGGTTGTGTCAATGGGGAATACAAAAGCAACACATAGGAGTAGGACAGTAAGATCAACAGTATTATAAGGTTAGAGACAAGACATAAACATAGGAGCAGGATTTTTTGTTTTTGATACACAGAATTGAATGTGATGCTTTTTCTTTAGTTGAAAAATAAAATAATAAGAGTATATCTTAGATCCTTTGGTAAAGTCAATTTTACTATGAACTTGCCTCCAAAGTCTTGAATGAGTCCTTATGTCTGCTGGAAAATTAAGACTGAAAGAGACTGGAAATGGAACTTTTGGTTTTTTGGGAGGTGGTGTGGATGACTAAGTTTCAAATGCTTGGAATTTCGTTACAAGCCAGAAATACATATTTCCTCATTAAATTTCCTTGATTTAATCAAATAAATATTTCCACTTAGCAAATTACCATTTATTTTCTTTGCATTTTGTATAAGAACTTATTTTATTTAATGATATTTTTAGAATAACAAGGATTTTACTTATATTTTAATCTATCAAACATGACTAATTTTTTTGTTTATATTCGAGTCAAGAGTAGTGTGTATAGTACAAACGAAAAGAATTAAATTAAATTAAACTTCAATTTTATTGTCTTTACTCTATAACACTAACGTGTCTCACACTGCTTTAGAGGCTTGATGTTTATTACAGATGATGAATTTTATATATTAATTTTTTTTTTTTGAAGAATATATATTAAAAATATTGTTTCTAAAAAACATCAAGGTTGCCACTGCTTTACATCATCCCACCAAAAAAAAATACAGTGTATATGTATATGAAAGACAATTTCTATCAATTGATTGATACCAATGTTAATTGATTCTAGCCTCTTTAATTTCCACATGCACTAAGTATTGTTTGCTGCATGTGACTATTTTATGCAGAAGGGGAAACTCTAAACATCAAGGTGATATCATATACTGAAGATTTAAGGTTGTTATTTCAGTAAGACTGTAGAAATATTTAACCAAGGTACATTTTTTCTGAATATTTGGGACTTTTTCTTCTAGGGGGAGGCCCCATGTTCTCATTGTATGTGTTTCTTTTAGAGTTTAGATACATGGACACCCAAGCATAAGTTGCCAATGTTATCTATAAGTTTGTTTTTTTTTTACACATTTAATTAGTGTTATAAAAAAAGTGAAAATACATATATTGCTACCTCCATATATGGTTAAGTAGCATTTAAGGCTTTTCCACCATAATTGAGAAAAACAATAAATGATTAATGGGTAGTATAGTTTTATTTGATTGTTCTTTGGGTCATGTTAACTTGTATCTTTAGGATACATGTTAAGCATTCCACTAATGGTAATAATTTATTAAATAAATAAACTTAATATTTAATATTTTGAGTAATAAATTAACGCAATTTCCAACATATAACTTCTATTAGTGGAATTCTAAACATGTGTCATAAGAATACAAGTTAGCATTTTCCTTGTTCTTATTATATCCATCCGGGTTTCAGCAAATCATTGTCAACTTCAGAGGTTACATTGACACGATCAAGTATTTTTGGCAGTAGTTTTTGAAGAAATATTCTATGGCTCTTAACTTATTTTATGACTTGTTTGTAAACCAAGGAAGTGCTTGATTAGATAAAAGCATTATATGAATTTCAAATTTTTGGTGGTGAAGTTAGTACCATTTGTATTAGGTCTCAAAATGTGGGTGTAGTACTCTATTCATATTGTTCTCCATTATCTTGATCTGATAAAATCGTTTTCCATTAAAAACAAGTATCATTGTAAATGCAAAGTAGAGTAAAATGGCTTGAATACACAAAGTAATTTGTGGGTAATATTGGAGACACAATATCAATGTTCATTAAATTTAATAAAATTACATTAAAGGGGCGTCTAATATGCAGCTGGTTCAAAGGTGCACCTTACTATATATATTAGTTTTTGTGTCTTAAATTTATGTTGTTGGGTTGTTGATTGATTTTGCTCTTTATTGTAACCGTAGAAATGGTTATTTCTCATTATTTGATTGTTTAATTCTCCTCATTTTGTTCGGCTTTTGAGTTTTAAATTTCCGCTATTGGATTTCTTGTTAGTTGGTTGCTCTCCGGTGTGATTATTTAAAATGGCCACTAGTACTCCTTTAGGAGTTAGGATCCACTCCATTCGAAATGGAGACGATCATGACTCATTCTTTAGTTGTTTCTCTCTACTCTTTCAGTTTGACGTTGGGAGCTTTCCATATTGTGTTTTGGATGTTTTGCTCGGTGTGGTACTTCAACATATTCACCAATTTGTTTTGAAGTTTTGACATCATTGGTTGATTGCTCTGACATTTTTCGTTAGATTGCTCAAAAGAGATATATTTAGGTTTGATTAATATGTGGATGTTATAATTTCTCCTTTTAGATATATTAGTAACAAGCTTAGAGTTTAATAAACTTTTTCTCGACATAAAGTGCTAGAATATTAGAAAATAATATTAGCAAAATAAAAAAAAAAGATTATTAGAAAATATATTTAAAACAATGATATTTGGATACATTTTATTTCTTAAGATCCTTCCAACACTTTTGTTTTTGTTTTTATTTCTTTATCCTTTTTTTCTCATCAGATTAATCACCAATAAAATTGTCAGTGTTGTGATGTGTATAAGGATATGGTTGTATGATTATGTTTGTTGTGAAGAATGTTGAGATAATCCAAAGGATATGAAGTATAGTTTGATCTGAAATGGGTGTTTGAATTAATGAAAGGTATCCCTACCCTAGAAAAGTAGACAGTGTATAGGGTAATTAAGAGGATAGATGTATTAATTTACAACGATGATCATAAAGTAGCTAGATTGTACCGTGAAGTTAGCAGAAGTTGTTTTCTTTTTACTTCCCATTGCGTTGGCGTGGCTTTCCATTAATTAATTAACTGAAAATTTGGATCATTGGACGCATGCAGTGTTACCAGTGATCAATCCAAATCATTGTAATCGTACTAATTCATCAATGGACCACCACACCATTTCATAATGGAATTGGAAGTGCATATTATTATAATTAGATTTTAAAAAATGAATGAATGAATGGAACTTTGGTGCACTTCCCAACTTCTATAACTGGTTCTAATTAATGAAGTTTTTACTATTAGCTTTTTTTCCTAAAAAAGTAGAAAAAAGTCTACACAAAGTTAAAAATATGAGTCTTGTTAACGAGTACCCTCAAGACACTTTTTAAGCATTTTAATTCAAGAAATTATCCACTAAAAATGTTAAATGTTTCAATTTCCAATGCATGAAATACAATAATTCTCATAAAATTTACTATTTAAAGGTCATAAAACGTGTCTTGGTGGTATTCGTTAACATTCCCTTAAAATATTTAGTGTGACACTAGTCATTTTTGTAGAATTTGTAAAGATAAAATCTAATATGGTATCATAACCTATTCATCCGGACCTACCATCAAATTGTTTATGCATAAGTTTGATAGTGTTGAGTTTCTAAAAAAGAGGTTTAATAGTGTTGAGCGTAATAAAAATAAGTCGTGAAATAGTTTACACTATCCGTTTTATAAGAATGAGTTGCACTCAATATAAAAATCTAGTATAATACAAATTCCATGTTAAAAAAAGATAAGACATGCTAAGCATATGTTTGGTTATACGGTGGAGAGAGTTAATTTTGACTGAATTTATTTTGGTCATAAGTGAGTCGAATATTTAAATATGTTTGAATAGTTGGAATTAAAATTGTTTTTGAATGTGTTATAAGCAAAATCGATTTTACATAAATATGTAAAGTAAAAATAAATAATGACTAAAGTAAAGGACAATATTGGAAAGATTTACAAATGTGGGACATGCAAGTTGGCAAACACGGTTGATAAACACACAAAGATGCTAATTTCAGCTTCAACTGAACTCAATTTCAGATAGTAGAATTGATTTCATGTAAAAAGCCAAAATGACTTTATAGCATTGGCAACTCGTGTTTGGGTGCTAGAAACATGTGTATATGTATCTAAACTACAAAACAAACATATACTTGGAGTTTATGAAGGGTAGCTTTTTCACTCCAAAAGATGGTTTTATAATAATATCACCGATATTTAAATCTACTTAATGCATAGTTTTAAATTATACATTTCTTAAATGATCCGTGTGTATACCTAATATTTAAGGGTGTATCTAATAGACCTATTCAAAACGGTATAACGGTGGACTATTACAACTTTTAATAAAAATAAATAAATTTTATATTAATAAAAAATAGAGAACAAGTATACATATTTTATTCTGTCAAAAAAATAGCAAACTTTAGGGTTATATACATATATATTTTATTAAAGAAGATAGTGAAGTCCACTTTTGGACCAAGTCCATGAAGCCGCCAATATTCAATAATAGCAAACTTTAGGGTTAAATTTTTAGAGGAGCTTCAAGTTATATATTTTCTGTCAATTAAGAAGTACAAATGTATAAGTTGGTTTGATTCTAATACGGGCTACTAGCTAGTAGCTTTTAAAGCCCTAAAATTTAAGAAGATACAAAGTAGCAAATTCCAAAAGTAAATGTTTGGCTACTGCTAGCAGCTTTATATGTTTTTGAACATATTTACCATCGAAGCAGTTGGATATTCAAAGTTCTAAAATCTTACAATGCATATAAAATAATCATTTTATATAAATCAAAATAAGATATTCTTATATAACTCGATATTAAGATTTTATGAACCTTATTATTTATAAATTGTCATTTAGAAAATAAAAAATTTAATAAGCTAACATACCAATGTTTAAGATATAGACAAAAACATCATATTCTCATACCAAAAATTAAAACACACAGATATTGATGCAGGACCAGAGAGAGAAGGAGAGGGTGAATTAAGAAGATGATGGGAGTGTCAAGGATGGAAGTGAACCCCAAAAGTGACAGATCCTTTCTTTTCTTACATATAAGTTTTTTTTGCAGCTGTGCTGGGGTTTTCTATGTTTCCCAAGATATGATAAGTTAACAGATCAGATGCATGCAATGCACATTAAATTCAATTAAGAACCATGCAGCCAGCCACACAAAAAGGAGATATATAGGACCAGAGAGA
>Ga0315914_1007713_pt1 | contig 14774 bp, 7 predicted proteins | sample MpolenodulesMG_FD_203920 | JGI IMG/M metagenome (GOLD analysis project Ga0315914, IMG submission 203920) | Medicago polymorpha root nodule microbial communities from Los Angeles, California, United States - elongated nodules | ecosystem: Host-associated > Plants > Roots > Nodule | place: USA... | reverse complement strand
TAGGAAAAATCAAACAACATTATAATTTTTTAGGCAGTGATACGTTTTTCATCCACTAACTCTATAGGGATTTTTCAACAACTATTCTTGGCAAATTTCTGTTATTCCTATCACGAACGTTTGCTGTGTGCTATATGTATAGTGTTGTTTGTTGTTTTCTATATGTATAAGGCTGTTTGAAAAAACTTTCGAAACTATTCATCAACTTTTGAAAAAACTTCTTAGTGCTGTTTGAAAAAAATATTCAACAACTTTCGAAACAGCACATTTACAATAGTGTTGTTTGCTGTTTCCATAACTTAGTAATTTCTCAAGAGTAATTTGCTTAGCACATTTGTTGTTTGATGTCTTGCTTTTATTGCACTGCTATTTTTTTTTTCAAAATGTCAAAACTGCTATTTAGAAAGTTGTTGTAGCATTGGTTGTTTTAAGCATGATTTTTGTGTACTCTGCAACTTAGTGTCGTTCAAGTAGTCTTGACAAGAAACAATTAGAAAAATGCATCATTTGGTCAAAAAGAAAAAGAAAAAGGCATCCTTTTGGCCGTTTCTGTTGTCTGTCTCATTTGCAATGACTATTAACAAGAGTCAGGGCCAGTCTTTAAAAAATGTTGGAGTCTATCCACCGTCTCCTGTTTTTTCACATGGACAATTGTACGTCGCAATATCGAGGGTTACTTCAAGGGATGGTTTAAAGATACTGATCAATGATGAAGACGGTCAAGATACTGATGTGACATCTAATGTGGTCTACAGAGAAGTTTTCCGTAACGTGTAGCACTTTGTTTTGTAGTATTGTTTTTATTTCATATTGGTACTTTTTCTATTTCGACAGACATTGGATTTTCTTTTCGTCAATAAATTATGCCATCAAGTTTATATGTCATGTTACCGTAACAGGGTTGATGTCATGGAAATTGTTTAATATTGTACATTAAAAACGTTTACGACAATTAATTTTATGAACTGAATCATACTATCTTTTCGATTCAAGTAAAGTTTTTACTTTCTTATTTCCGTTGTATTTGTTCTCTTATATGACCCGGGCGTCAGCACGGGTCAATGGTCTAGTTATCATTTATTTGTAGATATATTTAAAATTAGGGTTATGCTAACAATTGCCTAAAACGCACTTGTTAATGAAGTCAAAATAGTATTTACATTAATTTCAACAATATTTTAACTTTTAAAAAGTTAAATTCATCATTTTTTACAATTTTCAATACAATATTTCTATTTCTATCATCTTAACGAATGTCTCAAAGAAACTCTTTAGCATTTCCTTTAAGATTACTAGCAGCTTTCTTAAGTGATATGCTCATTATGCTCATATAGTAAATTCGAGACCGAAGTGAATAGAAAAATTAAATCGAATGGAAAGTGGTACAATTGAAGTGGAGACCTCAATATGGATATTTTGAAAATACAATTGAAGTGAGATTTCAATTTATCTGACAACAACATTCAATACCCAGTAGTAAGGCAGCTAGCAGCCCATATATTTCACGTATTCCGAGTTTCCCATTAATGTTTGAAATTTACTCCGACCCTCGTCGCCAGCTACAACTTTCCCAACCTGAATACAATGCAATCCCCACCACTACCAAAACTTTCTACAACAATTCAATACTCAATTTTTTTGAGTAATGTTAGTTGAAGAATAAAAAATTGAAAATGTGAACGAGTATCTTTGAGGTGAGATAATATTTTTCTTTTGGAACAAAAACGATAAAGAGAATAAAGGACCTAAAAACAAGTCCTCTTATTTTTCTACTCTACAAACCAAAACACTTATTTTTTTGGGTTAAACTAAAACACTTGTTAAACAAATGACTATTGAAAGTTGTATAAAAGTACACTCTATTTTAAAATGAATATATTTAAAACTTTTACACATTGAAAATGCAATAATTAGAAAAAAGGGAATAAATTTTTACTAAATTATTCTCATTAACACAATTTTTTAGTTCCTTGCTATAATAATGTCACAAAGACACGTGTTAGTAAGATTAGTACTTTCTCCGGTTTAATTACAAACAAAAAAGTAGATAAAAGGAAGTTGTTATATTTGATTCAAATTTTGAATCAAATGCATCGACCGTTATTGACATACTTTTAGTGTGTGTAACAAACTCACGGGATATTTTTAAATATTAGCAAGTATTAATACAAGTAAGTTTTGTTAAGCGAGTGCACTACTTTTGCAACATTCTCACCATAATCCTACATTCATTCTATAATAAATAGACATAATCCATGATTCAAAACTCAGTTTTATTTCTTGGCCATGGACTGTAAATGGAAATCCGACACCGAAGCTGGAGTTTGAAACTAGATTAGTTGGTGAAACAAAATGCCAAGCAAATATGCAGAATATAGCATGTCCTAACAAATCGTTTGGTGGCGAGTTACTTTGGATAATTACGTTTACATTACGTGGATGAGTACGTTTGACAAACATATATAGAGCCAAGAGAGACCCTTTCACCATATCAAAATGGATGAGTACGTTTGAACTTCCACAGGATATTAATTCACTGGTTCCAAATCAAAGTGGCATTGAAAAATAATGTTGCTGTACTGTTTTTAACACTTTTTTTATTTCCAATTCAACCCTTGGCATTATTATTGTTAAATAGTAAATGAATGTATATGATGCTGTATTAAACACGCAATAATTTATTAAGTAAACATTCTGCATTATTCTACAGCTGAATTGTTTTTTTAAGAAGCAAATAGAAAACTCTACCAGGTAATACACGTGATACTATTGACTCAATAAGAAAGAGACTACTACTATCATGTAAAAAATAGAAAAGAACTCTATAATTAAAACTTAATCAGTTAATCCCTACGTTGAATCCACACTTCACATTAATGTATCTCTACCTATAGTGACCAACTAAAACAAAAGGAAATTGCTATGTATAATGAAAGATTTTTCACAGATCCATCACAACAAGTGTGATTTAATTAATTACATAGCACATTATCACTACCTACATGATTTTCAAATAAATCCAGAATTGAAATGTGGACAAAATTATTTTGCCATGTCATGCTTCGCTATACACATAGTACGTCTCTCTTGAATTATTCATTTGCTTGATATAGCATCACTCAAAACAAAAATTATATGTAGTCAATTATTTTTGTTAATTAACAATGTTAAATAGATCCAAAGTTTTGTAAAAAAAATAGACACAAAGTTTTGTCATATTACTACAGAAAGTTTGAAGATCCAAGTGTCCCCCTTAGTTTAAATGTATGTATTGATTCTTCAAAATTCAAACTATTACAAAATGTACCTACGTGTAATTAAAATATCCATGTCATATCACATGTTGCTGTCCATGTCTATTTTTTCATAAGATTAATTTGCACTCCCCCAGTCCCCACGTCATGCAGCTCCCTAAATACCTGGGCACTGATTCTGAATCTGATTAATTATGAGTGGCATCCAAGTAAATATAATCACATCAAAGCCCAAAAAGTAACAACAGTAGTAATAGTTTCCTTTCGCTTTTGTAATATCCGTTGGTGAAAGTTGAAACTTCACTTTTCTCGATATTCTCTCTTCTCTTCTCTTCTCTTCTTTTTCTTTTCCTTTCTCTTTTCCTTTTCTTTCTTCATTAGAATTTTCTCACCAACCAAACATTCTCACATTTTCACTTCCAATTCCACCGGAGCTAGCATAGCAATGGCACCTTCCGCCAATTCCTCCGGCGGTTCCGTGCCGTTGCTAACTACCTCTATCGCAGGGCTCAAATTCTATATCTTAGTCCTCATTTTCGTAGCAATCGTAATCACAATCATTGTCATCACCGTTCTCTGCATTCGCCGGAACAGAACCTCAAAGAAGAGCAAAATGCGGCGAGTGAAGCATAGTTCCGGAACAATTCCACTCGTTTCTAAGGAGATCGTGGAGGTGATCAAGATCGAACACGTTGAAGGTGATGAATCATCGAGGATGAAGAAGCAAGTGGAGTGTGAGATAGAAGAGAGTAGTAGTGTGTCGGTGGAGTCACCGTCTCCGTCGGCAAACATAGGGTGGGGTCGATGGTATAGTTTGAAGGAATTGGAGAATGCGACAGATGGATTTGCGGAAGGGAGCGTGATCGGAGAAGGAGGATATGGAATTGTATACAGAGGGATTCTTCAAGATGGTTCTATTGTTGCTGTCAAGAATCTTCTCAACAATAAGTAAGTATGTTGTTGCTAATTAAATCACATTTTCCATTTTCTTGACTTCTTGTTGAATATGACCAGAAACAGTTACTATATTAGGAATAGTAAATAGTCACTTAGTTCTTCTTTACTTTTTTCTCTTTTTAAATAAGGTATTTTCCTTTTTGAGCTGGACTCGGTAATTTTACCTTTCTCTTTATCTACTTTCACTTTTAGTTTATTTATCTTATTCCTGATTTTTTTTATAGCTCAACTTTTTTGTGGTATTCGGGATTTAAATCTCAAACCTTACGTATATTATATTATGCATTGTCCTTACCAATTTTTACGGCATATTTATATTGTCTTACTCCCTAGAAAAACTTTAGTCTAACTACATTTAATTATCTATTATAAAAAAGTTGATATTTTAAAAAATATTCCTTGAGATAATAATAATGGCATAAGAATGAAGTAATTAATTAAAAAATGTCATAAGAATGAAGTAATTAAAAAATCAAGAATTTCTACTTTTGTTTCTTCATTAATTCACTTGAAAATTGAGCATGCGTGGGTGCAAACAGCCGAAATGTCCATGATAAATTAAGAAATATCGCAAGGTATCCAAACTAAGAAGAAATTGAGCATTTTTATTTTGCACACAACTTTGCTCTGCAATACTATATCAAGATGTTATGCTTTACCTCAAAATGTTGATAACTTTGCTCTGCTATGGTATGCTGAAAATTCATGTGCATTATTGTACTCATTAGAGGTCAAGCAGAGAAAGAGTTTAAAGTGGAAGTTGAAGCCATTGGAAAAGTGAGGCATAAGAATTTGGTTGGGTTAGTTGGATATTGTGCAGAAGGTGCTAAAAGGTAAATATTATGTTTATTACATGACTGTTATTCTTTTGATTTAAGGTTTTTCAAATGAAGAAACTTCCTATAAATTTTGTCTAAAGCGATTTCGCTGACTTTACAGGATGCTTGTTTACGAATATGTTGACAATGGAAATTTAGAGCAGTGGCTGCATGGTGATGTAGGACCTGTTAGCCCCTTGACTTGGGATATACGAATGAAGATTGCTGTTGGAACTGCAAAAGGGTGTGTTTATTGAGTTCTTTGCTCATTTTATCGAGTTTATATCTTAAATTATCGGTATTAGTGTATCACCCATGTTACCTTCACATGCATTTATAATACTTTTGTTTAGAGGATGCATTTAGATTACTTGTCAACTGAGATATTGACTATATATTTTTATAACAACTGGAATAAGTATTTTTATGCGTTATCATGCTCCAATAGAAAAACAGCAATAAACAAAGCCTTAATTGGTTTCAGAGACCAATTAAACTATGTCATAATATCCTATCATGAATAATATCCAATGACATACTGTTATGATGCTTCATTGTTGTGCAATTCCCATTAACTTATATGTTTTTTCAGAATATTAATTAACTTTTCTACATCATGAAACAGGCTAGCCTATTTGCACGAAGGCTTAGAACCCAAAGTTGTCCACCGAGACGTAAAATCAAGCAACATTCTTTTAGACAAAAAATGGCATGCCAAAGTATCAGACTTTGGACTGGCCAAGCTCTTAGGGTCTGGGAAAAGCTATGTGACAACACGTGTAATGGGGACATTTGGGTTAGTTCTTTCTTTTCCTGGCCTAAGTTATGTTGTAATAATTTCTTTACGGTTTATGAGTGATATTTTACTATATTATTTCTTCCCACAAACAATTTTTCTGCAGATATGTTTCACCCGAGTATGCAAGCACGGGTATGCTTAATGAGGGCAGCGATGTGTATAGTTTTGGGATTCTACTCATGGAGCTAGTTACAGGAAGAAGTCCCATTGATTATTCTAGAGCACCTGCAGAGGTGAATCCAGGATTTCTTTACAGCATTCCATGGAATTGTAAGAAGTCTTACGTCTCTTTTTGTTTGATTTGCTTCAGATGAACTTGGTTGATTGGTTTAAGGGAATGGTAGCAAGTCGTCGTGGCGAGGAGCTAGTTGATCCTTTGATCGAGATTCAGCCTTCTCCAAGATCTTTGAAGCGCGCTTTACTGGTTTGTCTTCGCTGTATAGATTTGGATGCCAATAAGCGACCAAAGATGGGTCAAATTGTTCATATGCTTGAGGCAGATGATTTTCCCTTCCGTTCTGTAAGCCTTACGTTTCAGCCTCTCCATATTATAAGAAAATGCTTAAGTTGTGCACACATACTTAGTTTTGAATGCCATAATTTTTGCTGATCCAAATCCACAGAAAATAGAAGGAAAAATTAACTTCTTAGTTGTGCCCTGAAATACATGTTTGTGCTTAGTACATAAATTACAAGTGCTCACAGCTCATTAGTTAAAGTATATGCCATGTTCAACTACACCAGTTACTAATACTATGAAAAATTTAAAATATTATTATCTACACCACATCTTTGGCAGGATACTCAGTAAAATATTTCTCTATATGATTTTGTTTCCTTGTTGATAGGAACTTCGAACTAGAGAGAAAGATCCTGTTCCCTCTCAAGTAAACCTTTCCAAAAAGGTTCCGTATCCAACAAGACATGTGGAGCCCGTAAATAAAGCGAGCTGGAGATGATTGTTAGTTGCAATAACCATGGCAGCCTTGGATTGCGAATTACTAGTTCTAATGAAGTTCAACTTGCTATGAAAAAAGTCAGAAGCCATTGTGCATATCTTATATTACCATGTAGTTAACAGTTATTTTTCTTTAGGTCTTAACATATTTTGTTTGCATTATCTTGTGAATAAACAAGCCCTGTAAATATTTATCTCTCACGATATATCAATTTTATTATTCTGCATAAGATGATATTTCTGCAATATTGCTTATATCATTTATTCATAGATTTTATTATTTGTACTTTATATTTGGTTGGGAAGATTCAGGGTCTTTTCTTTCTTAGGCGCTCTTCCTTCGACTGTGTTGTAAAATATTGTTCACCAATGCTTCAAATCACAAACAAAGCAACCACAACCGATAACTCGAACAATCTCGAAACATCTATAATCACAAACCATGAGTCTAGAGCACAAACCACAAGAATTAGAAAATAACTATGAATATAGATAAACATGAGCCGTGTAAACTCAAAGATTTATTCACCCAAGATGAACATGCTCTTCTGCCCGCGAACTCATGATTTATTCACCTTTGCCATACATTATCAGCTTGGATTTCAGCAATGCTTGAATACAGTGGTCCTTTGTCCAAGATCCAATAACTTCAAAGGTAGCTTTACTGAAAATACGTATCAACTTTCATCAGCGCCTGTCAAGATAGATTCAAAATTGTTTGGATCACATGAAGACAATGTCTCTCATTAAGTTATATGTTTCAGGTGAATCCCCCTCAAAACTAACCTTGTCCTTTCTCAGTTTCCTATGTCAATTATACTACAATAACTTATTACAGAGTTTCTAAAAGCACCACCAACATCACCTTGAAGTACTTAGCAACAGGTGTTATATTTGAAAGTAAGCATACCTCCTCTCCAAGTCATGAACTTGGAGGCATGTTTGTTTTCAATGTGTTGACCGCTTGTAAGATCTGATCTATGTGATGTTAGTCATAAAGACTTTTAACTACTATAAAACTAAACACACAACACAGTTTGTTTGTTTTGTGTGGTCAAAGACAACACAAAAGTTGCAACCTTATCATATTAACAAGCAAGTAACTAGCAGTTTCTTAGATTTTGGTGGTCTAAGGCGAACCTATAATTTTGGTCCTAAAAGAGGATGGTTTTTACTATATTAAGAAATTATCTAACAAAAAATTATAAATAGGTCAACTGTTATGAAATTGATCTTTAACATTGCAAGATATTATAAAATATATAAGAATAGAGAGAAAAGAAACAAAGAGAGAACATAAGAGAGTACTGTTTTACTTATCCAAAACCTTTACTTGACATTGACTATGTAGAAAGATATGGTATATGCTAGTTTCTTAGATCTTGAGATATTGTCTTCATAATGAATTGTAAAAAGAGTCTCCTTATAAAATTAGAAAACCACAAGTTTCTTGTATGTGTGAAATCATAATCCTTAATAAAGAGCATTATCCATTTCCTTGATGTGGTGTTAGCATTTTCAAACGATTGGGTGATATTTTTCTTTCTCTAAGGTACAAATTGTAAGTTTGACTTTGCTTCAATATCCGTGTTTACTAATATTCACAAAAATAAAGTATCACGATATATATAATTAGTAAAATACATTAGTGTCCTCATATAAGCTAAGCTAAGATATGGTACTTCAGGACCAACTCAATTGTTCATCATTTCTCGAGGACATGATATTTACTCACATCAAGTGACATCGTAATCATTCTCATACATAATCAACTAGATTTGTCCAATACATTAACTATATAATAATTTTGCAATTTCAAGCAAATATTTTGCATCCAACATATTTCATTTCAAACTTCTCTATAATCAACATATTTTAGAATCTCTTCAGGAGTTCTAATAATATTTATATTATCATCATAAAATCAATTATGACAAATTCATTTCTAAATCTTTAAAATTGACATATGATATCATTTCTTCAATATCTCATGAAAATTAACTCCTTCGGAGAATTTCATATACTCATTATCACGTGAATCATACAAATATATTACAGCATTCTTTCATATAAAATGAGCCTTTCATGTACTACTAAACTTTATCAAGCAAGAAAAAGTTCATGAATTCACTTCAAGTGAATATGTCTGTCTCTTAACAATAAAATGTAGACATTTACAGTTCACTTCCGGTAAATATATCAAACTTTACATGTACATATTTTATCAATATAATTCTTTTTCGCGCGAAAAATCATATATATCTAATTAACTTCACATCTTCACGTGTGCGGACTATAGGCCCGAAAGATTCAGCTTTACAAAGCGAGTTTAATTTCACTGGAATTGTCTCTTTTCATCTGCAGATATTTTCTTTATATAATCTTTAATATACTTAAACCGATGATCCTCATTATTACTTATCACATATAGCGCTATATTATATGCATAAACACGTCAACGTTGATTTCATTTCGGTTCCATCTCATTTCATTGAGACTTTTCCTTCATGACATAATTTTAAATATTTCATAAGTTTCAGGTACCTGATCAGTTCTTCTGGAACTGAAAAAATCAATTATGCCATAAAACTCTTATAGAGTTTTTGTATCCTCGTTTGAGTTATCATTCCTTTAAGCTCATTTTCTTATTCGAGACTTTTTATATTTGGAACCGACTGATCTACCATACTTCAGGCACGGTTGAGACTCATTTGCATATTAGATTATCCTACAATGACATCTATTTCATTTGGAGCATTAGCAGCTGATATTTTATTTGTTTAACTTTGCAAATGAGTTATATCTTGAGGATCAAGATGAGACAATAATATTTTCTTTCAAATAATTTATTTGAACTTTAGGTTCACATTTTAAGTTGCTTATTATCTCCCCCTAATATTGGGAAAACTAATCCATCAATTGTAAATCAGCCTACTGGGCTATAAATAAGTTGGCACAACACAATTAATGATAGGTGGAGATTCATATCAAATATATTTTCCCAATATTCTTTCAAGATTTATTTTAGTGCATTATGTTGAAGCAATTGTGATATACACAACATATCCAAAATCCACTTGGATGAGAAATATTAGGTTGTTAACCTAAAACCAATGATAGATTAAGGGGAAACTTATATATAGTAATATGTTGGCTTGATGCCGATCAATATCTCAACATACAAGATTATTGATTCCGAAAATAGAGTTTATAAGACGTAGTCTCATAACCAAACTGGAGTCTATAAAGTATGGTCTGATAAGTATCAATTATACAATTAACTTTAGACGTCTAAAGAATGGAACTTTAAGTCCATTTTTATGAGCATATGCTACCAGTTGTTCAATATCAATTGACAAATGATACTTATCAAATGCTTTCTGAAAATTTCAAAAAGTAAACTCTTAATCAAATTTGTTGACATAATAATCTCATAAACTTCTGATTGTGGATATACATGTGATCATTTAGTTGATGCATCGATTCAAATCATATAATATCCAAGTGATTCACATGATCAATGTATTAATTTAAATATCACCTTGTATAAGTGAGAGACTCATTCTTTTAAATTGTCAACTTTCTCTGGGAGCTAGTAACACACGATAGTTACTAGAATGAAGAATCTTTTGGCTCTTCAATATATACCCATTCTTTTTCCAACTAGTTTCTGCATCATAATAGATCCGAGATAACCTAACCGCTCTTGCCAACGATAAATTTAATACAATTTGTAAACTTCTGGTTTATAATAATACGTGCTTCCATTGTATTAATAATATAATATGTAAACTTCAGGTTTACAATAATATGTGATTCCATTGCACTAATATAAGTGTAGTATAAATCAAGAGATAATTTATTTATTTTTCACTACACTTATTTTCTCCAGAGTATATTTTTTTCTTCAATATGATATCAATTTAGAATGATATCCTTGAAACGTAATAAATTTCTATGAAATTAGTTTCATATATTGCTCTACTGAATATCATATAATGCATCTTAGTACGCAATTCTATTACTCCACATAACAATATATTTTCTCTTTTGGAGCCTTCTATAAATTTTATAGTGTCAAATATAATACTAAAATTAATTTCACAAAAGACAATATATTTGCTCTTCGGGAGCCTTCAGTAATTATAGCATCATTCATAGTCTTTCACAAAACACATCTTTCGTTCACAAACAAAATCCAACAAAATATACATAAAATTATTGTGCTCCTTACTGAAGCCAAGTTCTAGGAGCAATACTTGCTTGAGACCTCAAAATATCATATACATACTTTTTAGAAGGAATCAATACTACAAAATTCATATATAGTTCTCCTGTCAACTACCAAAGTTCCCAATTCAAAATAATATTATTCTTAAACTTAATATTTTCAAAAGAAGTAATATTATCACATTCACAACCATAATAATTACTATTTCATTCGAAAAGAAGTTATATAGAGCATTCTACCAAAAAAGAAAATACGTGGAGGACAAATTATAAGTATCGAGTATGTAAAGATATGACATTACCTTTAATTTATGTCTTGTGAAAACTCATAAATAGTAAATAATAATCACAAATCATAATATTAGAGTTTTACTATCTTCACATGTTCAAATTAAGCCTAGATGAATGAAAAATTCTACCATATCATTTACCATGAACAAAACATCGATTATACAAAACAAATAGTATGGATCATTCGATCTAGAAATAAAGTTTAATTTATCATGTGAAGTTTCATCATTACAATGAATAACTACTCTTTTGTTCAATCAGAAATATGATTGATATTTCAAAACATTCTTGATATTATTTTCTCAAATTTGCTCAATCTAGCTACTTCAGGAGCACATTCAAGAGGTATAATTAATTTTGGTAGAACTTATACTAAGATCAAATAGATCTTACATATTTCAATTGTGAACGAAGATCTAGTTCTTCAAGAACTCAATCACAAATCTCTATCGACGGTGACAAAGGAAAATCACAATATTTTTTATTTTGCAATCTTTCACGAATACTTGATGTTAAATTATCAGTTCTTCTAGAACCATATCTCAAATCTTCTTAAACAATGATAAAAATAAAATAAAAAGTTATTCATTGTTTGAGCAATCCTTCATGGATGCTTTAATATTAAATTTTAGTTCTTCAGGAATGATATCTCAAATCTTCATAAACAATGGTAAAGAAAAATCTTTATTTGAGCGATCCTTCATGGATTCTTTAATATTAAATGAAAATTAGTTTTTCAGGAATTATATTACACATGATCTTCATAATGATCAAGAAAAATTCATTCTTTATACAATCCTTCAGGAATTTTGAATATTAGCTAACCTTTAATTTATTCTTTGAAGCGACTGTAATTGCTCATTTCTAATTAGAGTCACGTGAGTAGTCTTATTTGAATGACTTTCACCAAGAAAAATAAGATAATTTAATCTTAGAACGTTTTTAACACTTAAGCAATTCAAGAGTCCTATAAAAATATATTAGTTAAATAATAAAAATAAAAGTTGAGGAAATTATATGTTTATGAGAAAAATTTGTGAGACAACTTAACAACCAGAATAGATTGACAAATACAATGATCTAAAACATAAATATAGGAATAAAATTATCTGCTAATAGATCATATGCTTTTTGTTTTTAGGCATAACTACCAACAATAAGTCTATCGGTAACCGTATATCTCATGGTTTTAATACATTTAAAGTCTAACAACGGATGAAACCAGAAGGACATGTTTGTCTCAGTAGTAAAATAATAATAATACTTTTTGTTAACAAGATAAAGAAAAATGGCTATTTGAACAATCCTTCAAGATGCAAAGATCTTTACTGTTTAAGCAATTCTTTGGGAAAGCTTAAGTGTTAAATTCTTCTGGAATTTAACAAGAATAAACAAAGAAATATGTGACAATTATACATGTCAAATGACTTTTCCAACAAAATTGATACGCAAAACAAAAATTATATATCTATAGCTATGTATGAGATTAAAACCTTCGTAATCTTGTAGTCATCTAAATGTTCATATTATAATTATATATAACCAAAGAAAGAAAATGGTTCAAAAGACTTACCACAAGAATGTTCCTTTCCAGATTTCCAGCCAGTCTCGGTGTTACCAAGTTATATGCCCTCTAAGTCCTTCTTTTAAACAACACTATATGCTCCAAAAAAATTGAATCTCAACTGGTCAGAGCATCGTGCTGATAACGTGTTATGAAATTGATCCTTAGCATTGCAAGATATTATAAAATATATAAGAATAGAGAGAAAGAAACAAAGAGAGAATATAAGAGAGTATTGTATTACTTAACAAGTGTGTATCTTTACATCAAAACATAAGTCCTATTTATAGGATACAAATAAACAAGTGAATGATCACATGCAATCAAAGAACACTAACAACTCATTCAATATTGAGAGTTATAAGAAGTTGGAAGATCAAGAATTGACATCCACCAACATTATTATTCATAACAAAAGAATTAAACCTATTACTAACAACCACGTATCCCTTTAGAATATAAGTAATTTTTTCATGGCATAATGAACCCCTAATTTTACTTTGTTAGGGTCTAAATTCCGCACTATTTTTTAAGGCCTAGAATAGTCGCTCTGCTCGCATGCCTCAGATACGATCCTAAATTACTCTTAGCAACGATCAAACAAATATTTCATTTCACATAAGCCCAATACCTCATCAAATAAGTTTCTTCACAAAAAAATTATAAATAAGTCAACAAAGAATTAAACCTATTATTAACAACCACACATCCCTTTAGAATATAAGTAATTTATTCAGGGCATAATGAACCCCTAATTTTACTTTGTTAGGGTCCAAATTCCCCACTATTTTTTAGGGCCTAGAATAGTCGCCCTGCTCGCCTGTCTCAGATACGGTCCTGAATTATTCTTAGCAACAATCAAACAAATATTTCATTTAACATAAGCCCAATACCTCATCAAATAAGCTTCTTCACAAAGCTCATCGATCATCACATCATATAATTATCATTTGTAATAAACGATTCATACTTTGCTTGGTTTAGTTTCATGATAAAAGGGACAATGATCACAATATACAAGTTAGCAACCTACATCCACTTGGTTATTTACACTCGTTTTTATAAATATTATTAAAGTGCAAGTTAGCAAACTTCACTAATTTACACCCGCTTTCATCATTCTAAATATTGTTTCTTTAAAAGTTTGTCTCTACTTTTTCATGTTTTTAAAGCTTTTAGGTTTATTTGAACTTTGTTTTCTTAAAACTTTTGTTTTACTATTAAATCTATTGAACCTTTTTAAGGGCTCAGTCTAGGGTGGGAGAGCTTGATAGGTCTCCCACGGTAGGCAAGTGAAAATATTGTTTTTTTTTTTTTTGACGTTAAGTGAAAATATTGTTTTTCAACCATTAGATAGTGAAGTTCTATGGTTGTTAACATACACTCACAACACCAAATAATTTTTGCTTTATTTTCACTTTCCCTATTCCCTTGCCTCTACCAGATTCACCATTGCAACTACATGAAAAATGATGGGGAAAATTTTGGATTTTTATCCTATGGATTTTCTTAAATAAAAATTGATATTTTTAATATTTGCAAATTATGTTAAAGAATAGGAATGTTTATCTTATGGGATTTCCTGTACACACCCAGATTTGTGTCGTTCTTTTTGAGTTTTCTACAATATCTTCTTTTTACGAGATTCATGATAAAATTGCATCGATTTACGGGATGTGGCTCTCTTTTATCCTATAATTTTACAAGTTTGTTCGATTTTTTTTTTTATCTTTTCTCTCAGAGTCCTTTTTTACATGTTCTTTTACCCTTCTTTTCCAAGTTTATGCCAAATTAGTGTATTATTGTATTATTATAAAGAAATTTCTGAAGAAAAATGAGGTTACATGAGATTTGAAGATGGTGGTAATTGATAAGAAGATAGAGAACGTAACATTAGAAATCT
>Ga0315914_1007712_pt1 | contig 14777 bp, 12 predicted proteins | sample MpolenodulesMG_FD_203920 | JGI IMG/M metagenome (GOLD analysis project Ga0315914, IMG submission 203920) | Medicago polymorpha root nodule microbial communities from Los Angeles, California, United States - elongated nodules | ecosystem: Host-associated > Plants > Roots > Nodule | place: USA... | reverse complement strand
CATGTTGAAATAATTTAGTTGGATTTTGTATTAATGTTGAACACGTTGAGGCCTTAGAGCCATATTTTGGTTGAAAAGATTTATGAATATTATTTCCGCTGCGAGATTATTAAAAATGTTATCAGTTGATGTTTACTTTATTAATAGAAAATTTTACTCTATTATTTAAGTATTTTACGAAGTGTAGCATTCTATATACGTTGTAATACTCTGATTTACATGTATGATTTACATTGTTGGGAATATGGGGTTTTACACAAACAGGATCATGGATCAACTATCTTCTACACACGGTCAAACATCAAACGACGTTAGCCGAGGAGCAAAATTGACACATTGCTTAACTAGAGCAATCAAAGAAGCAGTTGATCCACCTCCACAACACTCCTTCCCCATCGCATAACAGAAGGGGAAGGAGCCCTTGCTCATCCAGATCCAGATCTCTTATACGCTCTGTCAGCGTGAGATCTCCTTGTCGGGGCCGACGGTCACCAAGATGATCCCCACCAAGGCGGAACAGACGCTCTTGGTCTTCCTCTTCTTCAAGTTCTGACGATGAATGTGATGAGTCAATAAATTAGTGTTTTTAATATATTATTTGAGCCTGTTTTATTTAGATTTGATTTCGTTTTATTTAATATTATTTCCTTTTTAGAATTATTTTACTTCAATTGCAAGTTATTATATTTCAGGAATAAATATCTGACAGATTGAGTCTTGGAGCAAAAGAAAGAGGATTGGGAGCTGATTCGGGATGAAAATACGAAATATGGGACAAAAATATGTCACTCCCTAAGTCAGTAACTTGGCACGGCCCGTGCCACCAGCAGCACGGCCGTGCCAACCTTCAGGACACTCTTTTGTTGCTTCTGCTTCATGGACAAGCTACTTATTAGTTTACTTCTGACCTAAAAGCTTGTGGTTTCTTATGGAACATTCTAGTGTTATATTTATTAGGGCTTAAGTCATTGTAAACTATAAATAGAGTATCTAGCTATCACAACAATTCATCTTTTATTCTTGTAAATAATAAGTGACAATTGTCAAAGGACACTCGTCCTTCCAAATCAATAAAAAAATGTAGATAAATAGGTCTCTTTTTTTCCTTTACCACTTTAATTCCTTTTTTCAAAACAAGCAAGTTGATAGCACAAAACGTTGAATAAAATCAAGAGGTTCCTGTAGAGTACTACGGATATAAAGGGTGCTAATACCTTCCCTTTATGTAACTAACCCCCGAACCCAAAATCTCTTCAAAGGGGTAGTTCGAACTTTTTTCCCCTTTTTCTTAAAAAATTAAATGGGGTCTTTCTAACCGTTCTTGAAGTCGATTGGGGTTCGTTTGCCGGACAAAGCATGGAAGACTCGAGTGAAGAGTTCGAAGGAGTGCACGGGTAATTCAAGGATCCGAAGATTCAAGAAGCACCAAATTCAAGGGTACTTGAAGTTTGGGGGAGTAGTTTATATAGGAGTTGAAGAATTAGGGCTTTAATTTGTTACATAGTGGATGACCTTGGTGAAGGCGTACTTAATCAAGTAGAGTAGACGTAGCCCTAGTCGAGGACGAAATAGGGTGAACTACTATAAAAACCGGTGTTTTCTCTCTTTCCCTATCCTTTTTACTTTTAAATATTGCGTGTGATTAATTGAATAATTGATAGGTTAATTGCTAGTATTGATCTAAGTAGTTTTTCATTGAAAATTGACCTGATTCCTTGAGTTAGGTTTCATACAATTTGCTTAGATCAATTGATTGCAAAGTCTATTCAATTCTTCAATTACACTTGCAATTGTATTTTTGAATTGATAGCATAATATTTTTGTTCATAGGTTTGGTTTGAAATTGTGTATTGTTTTGTACCTTGTTCAAGGATTATTAATAATTGATTGTGTAAAAAGATTTGTATCGTGAATCTCTCAATTCTAAGATAAAATCTTATTCCACATATATTTGCTTTTTGTTGATTCATTGATTGTGATTGTTCAAGCAAATTTCCAATAGTTAATTTCATTAAAATCCATTTTTATCAACTCTTTGGAAAATCTTTTAAAAAGCTATTCAGCCCCCCAGCTTGGTAACCATCTAGCCATATAGACCAACAAGTGGTATCATAGTGCTTGGTCTCTTCTTACGTCTAACAACTGGAAGAGTTGATCCATATGGCTAGTAAGGAGCCCAAGGGGGCGTATAATAGAGCACCTATTTTCGATGGAGAAAATTACGACTATTGGAAGGAATGCATGAGTGTTCACATCCAATCAGTGGATATGGACGTGTGGGTCGCCGTGGTCAACGGGCGGTTTCAACCGCAAGTTGTTGCCAACGGTGTAGCACAAGATAAGCCTAAAGCCGATTGGAGCGATGATGACAAAAAGAAGGTCCAATACGATTTGAAGGTACGAAATATCTTCATCTCCTCTCTTGGGGTAAATGAGTATCATTCTGTATCTCATTGTAAGACCTCCAAAGATATGTGGGATGCATTGGAAACCGTTCACGAAGGAACCGATGAAGTTAAACAATCAAAAATCAATACCCTTGTGCAACAATATGAGCTTTTTTGCATGAATGATGGTGAAAGCATCTCATCTATGCAAATGAGATTCACTCATATTGTAACACAAGTTGCAAAACCTTGGAAAAAAATTTCAAACCAAGATTGCACTAATAAAATTTTGAGATGTATGACAAAGGAATGGCAGCCCAAGGTTACCGCTATCAAGGAATCACAAAATCTCAATGCTCTTAGCATGATCACACTCTTTGGCAAACTAAAAGAACATGACCATGATATCAATCGCTTCAAGTCAAGTGGAGATGAGAGCAAGTTGAAAGAAAAGAAACTGGTTGTGTTCAAAGCCTCTTCGTCCAAGGCAAGTTCATCTAACAATGGTGAAGATGACTCCGGAGGAGAATCACCCAATGAAGAAGATTTGGTTCTCTTTGTGAAACGCTTCAACCGTTACATCAAAAAGCATGGACTAAGACGAAGTGACAAGGTTCCTAAAAGACCACAAATAAAATGAGAGAATATCAAAGAGGAAAATGGCCTAAATTGTTTTGGTTGTGGCAAAGTTGGTCATCTAAAAAGTGAATGCCCTGAGCTAATCAAGTCTAAAGGAAGAGCAAGGTCATCCGATAAGTCAAGAGGAAGGAGCACATACATATCATGGGAAGACAATGAAGCATCATCCACAAAAAGCGACTCCGTAAATGATGAAATTTCTTAACTATGCTTCATGGGACAAAGAAAGAAATCAATTGAGGAATGCCTTGCAACCTCGCAAAGAAAGTGGTATGTGGATAGCGGTTGTTCAAGGCATATGACGGGGGACACCTCAATGTTTATTGATTTCACAAGGAAAGAAAAAAGGTTTTTCTCTTATGGTGATAACAACCAAGGTAAGATCTTAGGTAAGGGTGTTGTGGGAAATCCCTCCACAACCACCATAAAAGACGTTATGTTAGTTGATGGGCTTAAACATAACCTCCTTAGCATAAGTCAGACATTCTTGGTTATGGCATGGACGTCTTAGTCATGTCCACTTTGATTTGCTAAACAAAATTGCATCCAAAGATCTTGTTGTTGGATTACCTAAAATAAAATTTGAAAACGACAGATTATGTGATGCTTGTCAAAAGGGGAAGCAAACTAGAGTGTCTTTTAAACCCAAAATGGTTGTTTCTACTTCAAAACCTCTAGAGCTTCTCCACCTTGATCTTTCTAACCGTTCTTGAAGTCGAAGGGGGTTCGTTTGCCGGACATACCATTGAAGACTCGAGTGAAGAGTTCAAAAGAGTGCACGGGTATTTCAAGGATCCGAAGATTCAAGAAGCACCAAATTCAAGGGGTACTTGAAGTTTGGGGGAGTAGTTTACATAGGAGTTGAATAATTAGGGTTTTAATTTGAAGGAACTCTTGTAAACATTGTAATCAACATTTTTTACATAGTGGATGACCTGGGTGAAGGCGTACTTCATCCAGTAGAGTAGACGTAGCCCTTAGCGAGGACGAAAAAGGGTGAACTACTATAAACACCGGTGTTCTCTCTCTTTTCCTATCCTTTTTACTTTTCAATATTGCTTGTGATTAATTGACTAATTGATAGGTTAATTGCTAGTATTAATCTAAGTAGTTTTTCATTGAAAATTGACCTGATTCCTTGAGTTAGGTTTCATACAATTTGCTTAGATCAATTGATTGCAAAATCCATTCAATTCTTCAATTACACTTGCATTGTGTTTTTTGAATTGATAGCATAATAATTTTGTTCATAGGTTTGGTTTGAAATTGTGTGTTGTTTTGTACCTTGTTCAAGGATTATTAATAATTGATTGTGTAAAAAGATTTGTATCGTGAATCTCTCAATTCTAAGATAAAATCTTATTCCACATATATTTGCTTCTTGTTGATTCATTGATTGTGATTGTTCAAGCAAATTTCCAATAGTCAATTTCATTAAAATCCATTTTTATCAACTCTACGGAAAATCTTTTAAAAAGCTATTCACCCCCCTCCCCCCAGCTTGGTAACCATCTAGCCATATAGACCAACAAGTGGTATCATAGAGTTTGGTCTCTTCTTACGGCTAACTACCGGAAGAGTTGATCCATATGGCTACCTAAAAATTAGAAAAGTTTAGTGTATAATTTTTCTTGCTCTTTCATTTTCCCTCGATTAGTAACATTTAATTGTGCTTCTTTAACATTTTATTTATTCTTTTCCTTCCATTTCTTCTTATTTCGATTCTTTTTTCTTAACAACTTCCATAGTTTATTTGTTGTTTCAAAGTTACATAATGTTTTAATCAACAAGCTTCTTCCATTGGTCTTGAAAATGAGAAGGAAAATGATGATCACATTTCAAAGCATAAGGTGAATGCATGTTACAATTTTTTCTTATATACATGTATTCTAAGCTACACTTTGCTTACAAGTCACCTAGGGGTGTTCAAAAAATCTGGTTAACCTTAACCAAATGACTAACCAAACCTTTTAAAACCCAATCCAATTAGTGAAAGACCAAACCAGCCCATATAATATAAACTCGGTTTAGCATGTTATTGAACTAGTTCAAAACCGGGTTTTTTCTTAAAGGCAAAACTGACGTTGACGTTCAATTCCCATTACTCATCCTGTTTCTCAAATCACTATCAGAGTCCGTTTTTACTTCAACTCGTGTTTCTCAAATTGCTTCCTACAGTGTCAACCGCTAGAATCTCAATTCACAAATGTGATTCTATAGCTTATCGGAAAAGCGCTTCTCGGAAATGCGATTCCCGATTTTGAACCGGTTGGATATGTGTAAAAATTAAGTGTGTACTATTACTGATTCAATAATGACTAGCCAAAATCTCGTTTCGAAATAGAATGAGAAAGGGAACAGATCTCTGATCTAATTGAGTGTTTATTGGATTGATTGATTAATTTTGATGAAGAGAAGAAGAGGGAGAAGAAAGAAGAAGATAACGTAAAAAAGAAAAAAGAGGAAGAGTAATTATACCAGTATTTTTATGGCAATGAAATTAGGGATTTTTTTTACAAAAAATTAGGGATTTTATAATCACTTCTTTTTTAGAAACTATCGCATAATCACTTTTTTTCATGGCTACTTGTGAAAACTAGATCGATTCCACTAAACCAACTTTTAAGGCAAATTGGTTCTGAACCAGTTTTGAACCGGTTATAACCCAGACCTAAACTGATTTTGATAGAAAATTGGTTTTTTGTGAAATGGTTTTAAAAACTAAATCGGAACCTATATTTGGTTACAATTTGGTTTGGTTTTTAACCATGCACACCCCTAAATTGTCACCTCACCAATGTCCCTCATTTCTAACTAATCTCTCATATATATTCCATGTGACTCTCTCTCTTTTTAATTTCCTTCATCTATTTACTTATATATTCATTTATATAGTTCTTTAATATGTAACTTCAAATTCTTCTTTATTGACTTCTTTTCTATGTAATTGTCAATCAATTTGTGTAACTCCTTCAACTACACACGACCTTTACCATATAAAAGCAACCCCTATCCACTGCAACAACTGTGAACTTGCTGTCAAAATATAATTAATACTATATATAAAGTAAACTTGGGGGATACCATGGCTCCCATGGGTCCCCAAGTAGATCTGTCACTGCTCACAACTAATATCATAGATATTCGTACGAATATATTAAAAAACTCTATGTTTAAAGTATATGTACTATTAGAAATAACTCTATAAATATTGCCCGCGTAGAGGTCTAGTATTCTCTTAATAATCAACAGTTGGGCCAAGACAATATTCGACATACAACTACGCGACAATGAATTGAAAAATTGAGGCTAAAATCACTTTTGAAGGTGCAAACTCCAAAACACACCTTCAAGCGAAAATCAATTTTAAATCCAAAAGCAATTATACTAAAAAACACTCGAAAATACCATAATCAATTTTAGATATCTCGAAAAACAAATGCCTACACAAAATTAATCTAAACATGCAGTATATCTTTCACAGTGAACAACTGGATTACTTTTTAGGTTATGGGGGAATTGGGTAAACCAAAGATTGAAATGAGTTTGCTTTTGTACCAAATTTGGAACTAAACCAACCTAACTTGTTAACTAATACGGGCAGGTATAAGACATAAGAAAAGCATACAAGTTATTACGTATTTGCTATCTTTGAATTGATATTAATCTATAAGTAGTAAGTAACTAAAATACTTGCACTCTAAAATAATTAAGACCATAAAGCTATTCTAAGGTTATGGGCTTAATGTGGTACGTTAGAGACAATTGAATTGGGTAGGAGAAGCCCATACTCACATATGCTTCGTATTTTTCCTTAAAATTCACAGCGGAAAATTTATATCTCATAACTATTTCTTGCTTAATTTTTCACCCAAATATCGATCACATTCAACTCCATTCCTCATTGCCACAAACTCCTCTGCTTCGGATGATTTTAGTATGGCTTTCTTGTTAAGATTACTACATATTTAAGATAAAAAAAGAAAGGGTGATAATTACAGTTATATGAAGTCAACAATTTAAGTGTTAGTTGTTACTTGCAAGGGAAACTATTCAACTTGCTCTGACTAGACAGCTACCAATTCCATATGTAATTTTAAATTGAAGAAATGACTGCATTTGCTGGACAGATAAATCGAACATTATTCAGTTTGAATTACCATAATGGAGTTTATATTTTTACTTAGGAAGAGTGTTTTTTTTGGTACAAAAAAGGCATGGCCTAAAAAATCTTACGAGACTGTCCTCGGAGGAAAACAGCCGATTGGTAGCCCCCTTTACGTTCACTCAACATAAACCGATTAGGTTGTGATGGAGAGTGATGGTAACAAAAGTCTGAAACCAAACGGTTTTAACTTTGGATTTATTTTGGAGTTTTGGTATTTGTTAAAGAATGAAGTATGGATTATGTTTGATCAACTTCATGTTAATACGATGTTATGAAAGGGTGTGTTGGCTTACTTTGTCACATTAATCCCAAAGGTTGCATCACCGTTGGTGTTGAGGGATTATAGGCCGATTTTTTTTATTGGGTTGCCTTTACAAGCTTCTTTCTAAGGTGTTAGCGAGAAGGTTGGTCGGGGTTATGAACTCCATTATTTCTACATCTCAATCGGCTTTACTGAAAGGTTGAAATTTGGTAGATGAGGTTATGATAGTTGATGAAATTGTGGATTTTACCAAAAATATCAAGAAGCCGATGTTTGATTCCAAATGTGGATTTTGAAAAGGTGTATGATTGGTTGGATTGGATTTTTTTTTTTTTGGTATATGATGAGGAGATTGGGCTTTTGTGATAAGTGCATGGTTTGGATGAAGACTATTACTTTTCCCACCCTGCTTGTTTCTCTCGCGCCCTGCAAAAAAACCAAAAATACCTCTGGTCCGGATTACGTAATCCGAACCAGATTGTTAGAGATTTCCGGAACAAAATTTGGACACATTCGAAATCTGATTTTTGGTGCTTTCTTTGATGTCAAAGGTCTCTCTTGACCGTTATATAAGTCCTAGGTCATAAGTACAGACAATGAAAACGTGTTTGGCATTCAAAACTATCCAAAAAAACGCATTAAAACTCCACTAACCAGCCAAACCTTTGGTGAAATGCATTGTCAAAAAATAACTGAGGGTGTTCGGATTTTATAATCCGAAAATGACTAAAAAATTCTAGATTATATTATCCGAACTGCACCAGAATGCTTGTTTGGGAGATGATCAGACCTATTTATGATCTTAGGGTGCCACATGTCACCTATTTGAACATTCCATCTTCATCCATATTGCAATTTCCGATTTTCATCATCATAGCACCTTTCTTCACAAGATTTCCAAGATTTTATGTCTCCCAAGACAATTAATTATCCACTATCTCAAGGCATTTATGTTTCTTTGCTTCTTTCCAAAATAGTTGTTTCTCTCCACCATTATAAAATGTCTTGTTACCTTCTTGCTCTCCACCAAATCCTGACGTTCTTTCCTTTGCATCTTCCCTTCTCCCGCAAGGCAACAATAATCTCCTTCATGCCATGGAAATCCTTCCGCCAGAACTTCAACTAGTCATTGCCAAGAAAATCGCCGCTTCGAGCACTAGAGAGTTGCTAACCTTCTGGGCATCCGCGAAACTCCATCGGAGACTTTCCGAAAACCTTGTGGTACTCAGAGCGGTGTCAGAAGATTGTCTGCGCCTTCTTGAACTCCATTCGCCTAACGTGGGACAAAGGAAAATCATGCTGCAACTTACTCTCAGTGGTCATGGACTGTACTGCGTTGTTAGAGCGACTCAAATGTTTCAACAATTATACCTGACCTGCCAAGGATTCAATTTGTTCTCAGCAGCGCCCAACATGTAGCGTCAAATGAAGCCACGTACTTCTTGATCATGTTGAAAGTGCTGGCAAACGAAGGTTTTGTCAGAGATAGGGTTTTTTTTCCCTATTTCATGGCCTTTTCACTTGACAGCGTCTTGCTCACTTTAGAAGTGCCATCAATGCCGATGGTCTTCTATTCGATTGGGGTCAACTCGAACTACGTTCTATGCCCCCGGGTTTGGACTACAAGTTAACTTGTCCTTCCGACGGGGCTTGTGCGATGAGCAACAGGATCCGCAATTCTCACTTGCCACCTCTAGGCACAGACGATGATTATGATATGATCAACATCTGCCTTTCTTGCCGTCTCGACACCGAGCTTGGTTGGTTTCTAGGGCACTTCCGCTTCTTCAACCTTGATTTCCTGTTGTAAAGGCCAAAAGGCCAATTTTTTGTAATATGTCGTAAGAATTCAGATTACATAATCCGGAAATCATGGGAGGTGTACGAAATATGTAATCCGGACTGTGTCAGAATGTTTTGGACAAAGGTTTCAAAAGGTTTTCAAAGATTATGTAATCCGTAATATTTTTGTTCGTATATTTGTGTTTTTATTTGCATTTATTTTATGAATTTAGCATCTAAATAATCTAAAATAAATCAAAGTGTAAGCAAAGTGTGAAATTCTGGTAAAAGTGTTTTCCGGATTATATAATCCGAAAATTTCTTGGAAATCATGTATCCAGATTATATAATCCGGAGGGCTTTTTGGTAAATTTACAGGGCGTGCGAGAACTTAAGAGGTTGAAAAAAGTAATAGTCTTGGATGAAAGCGTGTGTGTTTCGTAGGAGCATGTCAATTCTTGGGAAAGGAAGCCCAACAGAGAAGATTATTATCCATATAGGCATTAACCAATGGGATCCATTGGCATCACTCTTGTTCTTATTAGTAGCAGATGGCTTTAGTGGCTTAATGATGAATGCGGAGAGGGTCGGTTTGTTTAAGGGGTTTGGTTTTATGCGTAAAGGTTTTGTTGTCTTCCATCTTTAATATGACGATGATACTCTATGTATAAGGAAGGCGACAGTGGATAGTATTTAGACATTGAAGGTGTCGGTTAGAGGGTTTGAAATGTCATCGGGCTTTAAAGTCAATTTCTTCACGAGTTTTTTATGGGAGTGAATTTGCCCAGGGATTTCATTGAGATGACGACAAATTTTATGAATTGTAGTGAAGTAAGAATCCCTTTTATCCATATGGAGCTACCTGTATGAGCTATTCTGGGAAGAGTATCTACTTTGGGAATCGCTATTGGACCATTTGTTATTTAATAATAACAATATACTAGCACTATAAATTCATTAATAAAATACACATTGGTTTGTTCCCCTGAGTTTAACTGAGTTGGTAACGATAATGCATAATTATATATAGGGGTTGGGGTTCGAACTTCGGACACCTCACTTATTCACCTTATAAAAATGAATTCCTAACCATTAGGCTACTTGAGAAAAAATACAATAACTTGAAAATAAAATAAAATAAATACACATTAGTTTGATAGGAAAAGAAAAGGCGTCAACTGTGTGTGTCAAGCGCATTTAGTTGGTGAGAGAATAGAACTTGGTGATATCACAGGCCAGAGGAATGTTAGGGCACTCTTTTTTCAACACTCACTTCAACGCTTATTCTCTTATAAAAAAAATATAATGAATATCCTTTTTTAACCCTAACTTTCATTACCAACATTTGTCGATAAATTATATTGTTACGATTACAGTGTGGGTGGTTAGACTCACATTTAATACAACCATATTTAATTATATCTTCAAAGAAAAATTGGATAAAGTTTTGGGGTCAAGATCTCTCCGGATGCTCTCTATACTCTGCAACATATATCAAAGTAAAAATAAAATCTAAATAAATCAAAAAATTGCCTAGATAAAATAACACTTTTCTTTGTCAAAAGAAAGTAACCCTTTGTTTGATTAGATGCAAAAATAGAGATGACTCAATGACAATGGAAGGGGAAATTGGTCTGTAAACCTATTCAATGGTAATTGTTACTCCGTGTCTTGTGGGGAAAAAATGGTACCATAACTGAATTGTATTTCAATGACACCGTCTCTTTCCAATGCTTGAATAAAATATGAAAATTGTTGTTCACACATATCATAAGGCTGAGACATACGAGTAAAATACTAAATTGTCCCTCAGCAGTTAACTGCTGAGAAATTGCAAAACCGGCTACAGTTAATTGCCGAGGAAAACCTCGGTAGTTAACTGCCGAGAAAAACAATTATGCAGACAGTGGGTTCTGCATAATTCTAAAGCATTTCCAAGCCATCTTTCGGCCAGTTTTTACCTGTAATTAAATCAGAGCATTTCCAAAGGCAATATAACTCATACAACATTTAAACTCAGTCATAAACAAGAAAAATACAATATCTTTTACAATTGTCCATAATTAAATCAAACCCACATTTGATTCAAAATACACAAAAGTTTGAAATTCATCAAAACGTTACATAGTGTCCATAATTAAACAACACATTACAACTCATTTCATATCATTAAATTAAATCCCTACTTACATTCAACGCAATTGCATATGGAACGAACATACATATATAATATATTATTTTCCACCATATTCCGAAACATAAATCCGACATCAATAGCTTGTCGTTTTCCATGCGTATTCATCTCTATCTTCTCCTAGGTCTATGCATGGCATTTGACCAAACAAGGGACGTGTATATTGATTTTCACCAAGATGCTCAAAATAAGTGTTAAGTTGTGCCTTCAAATCATCAAGAGAGTCGGTCGGCGTTATCATAACCTTAATTGTCTTTTTAAACGAGGAGTACCTAACACGCCCTTCAATTTTTGCAACCTCAGAGATGTTTCACTTGACAAAAGCTTTAAGAAAAGAATCATAGATTAGAACAAAATTAAATGAAATGTAATAACGAATAAATCAAATGTGTAAACATTAATAACGAGTAAATAAGTATTGCACTAGTTTCACCACATAAAAGTCATATTATCATATATATATATCAATATAAATTACATAATGTTAATTATATATTGGCCACAAAAAATCGGCGTTACAATTTCGACCCCAAAATATACGTCGGTGTAATTTCTACCAAAAAAGAGGACTAACACCGACAAAAAAATCACTCATTAAAGACCAAGTGATTGGGGAAGATCAAGTGAAATAGAATCTTCCTCATCTTCCGCAATAACTTCAAATTGTTGCTTTGGTTTTTCGGGAGTGTCCAACAAAATAGGCGCCGCTCTGTTTGATTCCTTTTGTGGTTGCGGCGGTTTGTTTCCACTTTCAATAACCATGAGCTTTCGGAACAACTCACGTTGATCCAAATACTCATATTCCCAAATCACCGCATCTTCTTTCTTGTGATTGTGCCACTCCGTAGATGATGGGGGTAGTGGATAACCATTCTTCAAATAAATAAGCACGAAATGATTCGGAATTACCCCAAGGCACATGATGGGAGTTTTTTGCTTACCCGGCGGTGGTGGCCCTCTTAGTGGGAAAAAAAATTCTGATTTTCTAACTTCAAGATTTGTCAACACGACCACACACCTTTTGTAATAATTAGCAACAATGTGTCCCATGTCCGAAAAAGTCAACCACTTATCAACAAGATGTGCACAACCTTTCATATTTGCGGGAGGATGTAAGCCATTTAAAATGTAGTTATAACATTCCTCACCCGCAAATAATTCAACATAATCATCTCTATGATCTTTCAACTCTTGAATAAGAATGTACGAATCATGATATGACTTTGTTCAGTCAATCCCATGAACTCGGCTATAGCCCGAAATCCACAATGTCCATCGCCTATAACATCCACCATTTTTTCAATAAAAGGAAGCATGAAGCGTGGCATATAATCAATCGGCCTCATAACGGAATAGCCTTAGGCTTTGGATACCGAGAAGGTAGTGGAAGTGGGGAAAGTGATGTTTTACCAAGACGAGCACCTTTTTTTCTTTTATATAATGAAGTTGTTGGTGATGGTGACGGTTGACTATCCGGATTTTGGGAATCAACAACCTCCCACAAAGAAGGGATTCGGCTAGTCGATGTAATTTTTCCTTTAGACTTCGCAATGTCCACTTTTTTCTTGGCTCCCTTGGTTGGTACTTTTCGTGGTGGTGGAGACATCATGGTGGTTTCAGGAAATGCCAACTGCCGCAAAACCTCCTTGACTTCAAGCTTCATTTGGAAAGGGAGTTTCTTGAGACATCATGGTGGTTTCAGGAAATGCCAACTGCCGCAAAACCTCCTTGACTTCAAGCTCCTTGAATACCCTTAAACTCATCCTCGACAAAATTACCATCTTCATTACTTTATTCGCCCATACGTAACCTATGTCAATGGTGGTGTATCTCATCCAATAAAATTGGATTCTCTTTAAAGATTTTAGTAGCAATTTCGCATGCACATGGTATCCCTTAAGATGTCCTTTGAACACAACCACAAATTTCCTTGTCCATGCACAATGTTTCCCTACAACGTGACTCTTCCAAAGCAATATTGTCCAAAGCATATACACATGACCACCTAACTCGGAGTACAAAGTGACATCTTTGAATCTATGTTCTAATACGGTAACACTCTGACCAATGGTTGTTTGTATAGCTGTGAACTGAAGCACCAACATGTCATGTATTTTCTCCCAACAAGTACCCAAATCACCCACACTATTGTCCAAATATTTCTTTACTAGAGCATGAGCCGATTCTACCCTGTTTGTGGTTCTGCAACCAAGATGCAACACATGGTCTGTCCATGCCCTCACTATTTTCTCCTTCACTTCTTTCAAGGTGGTCATGACATACGTTAGGAAAAGTGGGAAATCACTACATGCATCTTGGAACTCCACTAATGCATTTGCATATAACTCTTCAGTGGGCGATTCAACCATAACTTTTCATGCCCTCATTATCTTCTTCACAACATCGCGAGGTGAACCCTCTTTCCCATCCTTTTTTCCCAAAGGATATTTATGATGAGTAAAACCACAAGTGCACGGTTCTACCGAAGTAGTAAAAATAGAGTATCGTTCCGACAGGGAGTTATGAATTCAATTAAATTTTAATAATGATTAGATGAAAGTTTCAAAGTTTTAAAAGTTTGGATTTTTAATTAAAAGAAAATAATAAAAATAAAAGCGCCTTGGGATTATTGGTTCATCTAGATGACAAATCCTTCACAAAAAAAACCCTAAACCTAAACTTTATATTCGACCTACTTTCTAAAGACAAGTTTCTCTTTAGCATATCAAATCCTCTTTCGAGGTGCAGTGAGTGTGTTCCTCTAGCAACCACGCTTATTCTCATGGTTGATTGCTATTGGAATTCTTGAAGAACGAAACTTTATACGTCTCAAGGTTTGCTAGACTATTCTCATGTTTCTCAACCCTTGTCTAAATTCACTTGTTCCAATATCAAAGCTTCGATTTCGCTTTATGAATTGATATTTGAGATGATGAATTAACAAATACTAACCCTCCGCTTTCACTTTATGAGTTTGGCATTTGTTAATTCATTATAAAAACGGTGAATTAGATTAGAAAGTAGATTTATATAAAATTAGGGTTTATGGCTTGGTTTGATTGGGATTATGTCATTAGACTTATCCAACAATCCCAAGACAAGAAGAGTCTACTCACTAACGTTCCTTGTAGACATAGAAGAGAAGAAGAACATAAAATAAAGGTGAACTTTTATTCAAAGAAACAATTGTCACTTATTATTTCCAAGAACAAAAGATGAATTGCTGTGATAGCTAGCTACTCTATTTATAGTTTACAATGACTTAAGCCCTAAGAAATATAACACTAGAATGTTCCACAAGAAACCACGGGCTTTTAGGTCAGAAGTAAACTAATAGGTAGCTTG
>Ga0315914_1007709_pt1 | contig 14782 bp, 11 predicted proteins | sample MpolenodulesMG_FD_203920 | JGI IMG/M metagenome (GOLD analysis project Ga0315914, IMG submission 203920) | Medicago polymorpha root nodule microbial communities from Los Angeles, California, United States - elongated nodules | ecosystem: Host-associated > Plants > Roots > Nodule | place: USA... | reverse complement strand
CTCTGGCTTAACAAGGAGCTTATGAATTTATGTAACCTCCTTCGATTCTCTCTGGATCCACTTTTTCAAAACATATATTTTAATTATAATGTTAGTTATCTTTGGCGGTGCATGAGTAACAAAATTGTTATATACTTATCTTACTAAATTAACACACGTAACAAAGTTTTTTTTTTAAGGAAGATTTTTATTATTTTTTTGTTACTTAACAAAATGAAACTGAATATTAATATTTTTCTTATATGAATATTTTTTTGTTACGTAACTATATACTTATCTAATGTTAATTTTGTCTTATATGAACATTGATATTTTTTTTAAGGACGAATATTGATTATACTATATATATAATTATAATTAATATATTATAATATTGTTTTTTATATTTTGATTAATTTTATCAAAAAAAATCTTGATAATTGTGGTTCGATTCTTTGATTTTTTTGTTAAATTAAAAATATTTAAAATTTCGATAATTGCTTATATAATGTTACATCCAAACACTTCAATTTATGTAAGTACTTTTTAGTGTACATACTCAAACATAAATAGCTTATCAAGTATAAGAGATTATGATGTAAGCTCTAATGTTATAAGCTCTAATGCTATAAGCATCTATATAAGTTGTTTATCCAAACGGGGCCTTAGAGCTTATTTTAGAGCTTATATAAAATAGCTTATGCAAATAAATAAATTTGAAATTGAACAGCTTTCGTTTATTTATAGCTTTCTATAAATAAGCTTATTTTAGAGCTTATATAAAACAGCTTATGCAAATAAATAAATTTTTATGTATTATTTATAAGTTTTTAAAGTAGTTTAGGAAAAAACAATGAATGAAGATACAATTTTCGTAAGTGAGAGTTTATAAATTAAAATAAAAGCTTATTTATTTACATTACATATTTTTCATAAGCTCAAAATAAGCTCAATCCAAACGGGGCCTATATACAACTTGATTTTCACTTCGTTTCTATATCTATACTACTTATATAAAAAAAAATACATGCTTTTGGGGTATCATTTTTAATTATATCATTAAATAAATTTGCAATAAAAATGATATATCGTAGTTGTCATTCAAAAAGATAAGAATTTAATTTTTATTTACTATATTATTGGTGTCATTGAAAAAGATAAGCATAGTTTGTTACTATATAAAAGTGCAAAATATTTATATATATATATATATATATATATATATATATATATATATATAATTTTAATCAAAATCAAAATTTCATAAAAATTACTATTCTTAATTAATACATATTATCACAACAAAAAGAGCGGTTAGACGAATATAAAGCGCCCATCTATACGCAAGTCATAATATATGAATTATATTATATATTTGTAATAATATAAATTTATATGACAAGAGAATATTTTTAGATTAAATAAAATCTTATTTGTGATTTGCTATGTCAAATGATAATCTCAATATGATCTCTATCTAGAATGAGTTTTTAAAGGAACTTTTTTTTGACAAGTGGGTTTTTAAAGGACCTTAATAATGAATAAAATATTAATGATTTAGTTGTATAAAATACAAGGAAAATAATATTTAAAGGATACTATAATAATAACAATAATAATTTTTATTGCCTTCTCTTTGTACCAAAAAACAAAAGATGTCTTATATATGCGGAACACTACATAGAAAATATACTACACCTCAGACATTAAAAATGCCTATGAAGACAACACCCAACCGAGGACTACCTCCAAAAAGCATACAAAAAACTTACCGCCACACCAGTAACACAACCTAACCTCCTTACAACAGCTGAAACTAAACTTAACCCAAATCCTAGACCTCAATCTCAAATGGTCACCGAAACAAGATGCAAACACCTAACACCTGCTACTCCAACCAAAATCCCTCCACTCCAACCAAATCCCTCCAAAAATAAATATGTCAACTTTGTTTTCATATTTATTAATTAATGTGACAACTAATTATTTGATACATGTGTAAAATAATTATATACACCGACAATGCATGCTATATATATACGAATATAATCAATTGACACCAAAGTGTCAAACTTAACATATGACACCTCCGATAATTCTTTACAGGATAATCGTATTACAAAATTGTCTGTTGGATGGAAATATATTATTAAATGGAATGTGTTTATAAAATTTGACACTAATCAAAAATTATTTTATATGTAAATAAGATATATCACGATCCCTAAAAAAAATATCACGAGATTTTTTTTATCAATGCTTAAATCCTTCATTTGATATTTGAACTTAAAAGTAACCATCATCGAATATTCTAATATGTCATTTTCTAATAATTTTTAGAGAATTGGTTAAAAATGTGAAGAATAAAGAGAAATGAAAGATAGTGAAATCTTCCATAGAAGGAACATCGTGGTAAACCAACCCATACTTGGAAAATGTGGTTATTTTTTCCATCTAATTACTTGAAAAGGAAAAATCAATATTGAAAAAGCAAAAAATATTATTAATACATAGAAAACAAGGGCTACATTCTACTGAGATATACCGCCCCAATATTACCTCTACTTTTGTTGTCACTCACTTGAAGAAATTGAGTAACACGTGTAACACAATCACATCTCCAAAAAGAAAAACAATTGGCTATATAAAAACTCACAACTCATTTCTTAAAGTTGTCAAGAAAAAAAAAGACTAATTAAATAGAGTGGTTTTCTTGAGTGCTTTAGTAGATCACAAAACAAGACAAGAGAAGATGGATTGCGAAATATCTAATAATAATATCACAGTTTTGATTGTGGACCACGATGATGTTTATTTGGCATTTCTTGCTAATATACTCATGGCATGGCAATACAAAGGTATATTTTTCTGTTTAATTATTTAATTAATATTGTATGGTTGAAGTTTATTTTATTTCTATTGGAATTTTATGGATCTAGGAGGTTTTTAAATATATCAAATTTTGTTGAAATTCAAAAACATTATCATATCATGTATACTAATGCTTATTGATTGATTCATGTGTATGCGTTACAAATCTCCAAGAATAATCAATATGAATTGTTGAATAAATGTAGTTATGATTAATGTGTTTTCATGGAAATCATTGTATTTTTTTAATTGTGTTATTTTTTTTCTTCATTTTCTTTTATCTTAATCCTTCAAATTTTAAAGAAAAGAGGTCTTTTGTAATTCTGAGATTAGTTGATAGTCCAATTAAAGATTGTTTGAATCAGAATTCACACTCAAGTTGTAACAGGCTTAATCATATTATGCTAAATATTTGTACAAATAATTTGTTGACAAAGGCATGATTTTATGTTTGATCCCCTTATATGATATCATCCAACTCGATATGTATTAATATAATACATATGTAGAAATACAAATATTACATTATTTTGTTAATATAATACATATGTAGAAAGACAATATTACATTATTTTGTTAAGTTTTTCTTAAAGATTAATTATTAAGTGAATTTTGTCAAAAAAAAAGACAAAATAATTAGTCTTTTTTTAGCATAACCAAAGAGGCAGCGGAGAACGCAGGACCACCCGAGTCAGACAAACACCCGAAATCTGGCCCCCACCTAAACGCCCAAAGCATAGATCAGATCCAGCTCTACCCCAACGAACTGAACACTAATGGCGCCAACAAAGAATTGACTCCACCTTCTACTCATAAAAAGAACAGTGGTGTGAAGGGTGTTTAGAAAAGAATCACTTCCAAGAAAGGAATTGAATCTTATCGACAAGAATATCAACCTCAAGGGCGGTATCAGAAAAAATAATGTCATTTCAGGCCTTTCAGATGGACCACACAATTGCCAGCCAAACTATAGTAAATCTTAGTATATCCATACGCTTACTACCTAAAGACACTAACCCATGAAACAACACCAGAAGATTCCTAGGTAAAACCAACTCCCACCCTAACCACCTACAAATATGATACCAAACATCGGACGCCACTCTACAAATGACAAACAGATGATCCACCGATTCTACACTCTCCTCAACAATTGAGCACATATAGTTTACTTGATTAGAAATCACTATGCGCTTAAAGAGGTCTTGACGAGTTTGGGCCTTCTCTAGGATAAGTTATAAGCTGACCTTTAGAGGGTGCCCAACTATGCCAAATCAGATCCAGCGAGTCAACAACCACCTTAGACCTCCCACCCTATTGAACTGAGGCAACTGAAAGAGTGGCGTAGGCAGAACGAACCGAGCGTTGCCCGTCCGGGGAATGCCTTCAAGTTCAGGAATCCTCTCCCTCAAATAAATGGCTCCCCTCAAGCAGTGCAAGTAACTGGTACAACACCTCCTGCACCCAAGCCCAAAAGGGTCGACGCCATCAAAGGTCCCACTCCCAAACACCTTCCCTGGAATCCCTCATAGAGCCTATGCACGTAGTTTGTTGATGAGACACCTGAAAAAGCATGTGGAAACGCAACCGAAGGTGGGTATGACCTAACCAGATATCCCTATAAAAGGACACCATCCTACAATCCCGGACCACTTGAGACAAACCCTTTTCAAACCAATGAAGAGGAATTTGACTTGGAGCTGAGCAAAGAAACCCATTTCCACCAAGGCAAAGCAGATTTCAGAGACCCACCTCTCATCCCAAAATGACAAGACGTCGCGGCAGACCCATACATGGCTGATAGGATACTACGCCACAAGCCATCACCCTCCGCTAGAATCCTACACCTCCACTTGCCAAGCAAGGCCAAGTTAATGCGACGAAGATCTCTTACCCTAAAAGCACGCTCTCTTTTTGGCTTACAGATGTCTGACCAACTAACCCTAGATATTTTATTCCCTCCCTTAGATCCTCCCCACAAAAAATATCTTTGTAGGCGAACAATATGTTTCCAGACCTTCACCGACATTTTCAAAAAAGGATTAATTAAAACCACTCTACCCCTAAGACTCACAAATCTATTGGTCCAAGAGTTAAGCCTATACTCAATAAGGTTGATTAAACGAGTCCCTGGTTCTAGTAGAATATGGGTTCACTCCAACCGGGAGCCTAGACACTTGTAAGGAAAAGACCCCAACCTACAGTGAAAGAAGCCCTCCGCCATCCTAAGAAAAGAGTCATCTACATGAACCCCCACAAGACAAGTCTTAGAAAAATTAACCCGCAAGCCACAGGCGAGGTCAATAAATATTTTCTCCTTTAAACCTTTTAATTGTCTCAATGCTTTTTATCATTTTTTTCACCGTATATAAGGGATGTATGTTTTTTTACTTGTAAAAGAAATTTATTAAACATGAGTATTAGGGATACTCAAATCAAAATAACTTGGCAGGCAAGGCAGAAATTTAACTCCAATAGTAAGGTGTTGTACAACGTTACCCACCATTCAATAGGAAAACTTGAATCCTTTCATTGGAAACTTGTAAGAGTTCAAAAACAGTACGTGCCACAAATACTATAGTATAAACATTGCATAGACAAAGAGCTTATGCATAGGATACACACAGAATTCATGGTTGCATCCTTTTTGAAATATAAAATGATATTGCGTCAATTGTTAGTTAAGTGGGAGGGGATAGAACTATTAACCTTCCCACAAGTTTCTTGCTTTAATTTCTCTATTTCTAAGAACTTTACACATAATTTGTTCTCCTTTGCTATAGCCTAAGTTTTGTTATAAACTATCAAAAGCTCTTATTTTTGCTTACCATTTTAGTTTTGTACTTCTTTCTTTCTATTTATCTATCACTCATCATGTTTTTTAACTAGCCAAGTATTGTGCTTAATAATACTCAATCCTTCATTTAATACTTTTGTCTAACAATCAAGGAAATATTCCACTCTTTGGCTACAAAATCCATTAAAAAGCCTATACTCCAGTAGTTTGTCTTCCTCTATACTAGACATGCATTTGATTTTGTATTCAGGTTAGAGTATTCCTATACTCCTTCGAATACATTTTATGAATAAAAATTATTCCTTATGCCTCGTTAACTTATTTTTTTCGTGACATGCAAAAATATATTTCATGGTGGCTAACATTTATTGTATTTTAATTTATAAATTTCAATGGAACTAACAATTCTTCGACCGATATTGAATTTCAGTTTTTACTGCCAAATATGCTCGTCATGCTTTGGTCACTCTTCGAGAAAATGAAGGCTTGTTTGATCTCGTTATTACAGAATTTCATCTGGTGGGAATGAAAGGATTAGAATTCCAAAAGCATATTAAAGATCAATTCCAGATACCTATATTAAGTAAGTATGCCACTCTTACACATTAAATAAACATTGTTGTTTTTTTTTCTTTGCATGTATAGGGTTTTCCAGTTTTGAATACTTACTTGTTTACTATGCAAACATGCTTAAGGATTTAGGTTCCTAAATTGATAGGTGCACTAAACAAAGTGTAAATTTAATACCCATTTATTTTAGAAATTCAGTTCTTTATGATCTTAACCTAACGATTTTCGTGAAAAATATCTCAGTGTTTTGGAGTTTGACTGAAAAGTTATTTAAAATAGACTAAAATTTCTTTCATTAATTCTTTAAAAATGTGCTCAAATTTTGTCTTCTATATAATATTTTTGTGTCATTAAGATAGATAATTTGGAAATATATGAATCAAATTAAAAAAATCGGTGAGCATTAAACAATGTTTCATTAAATACTAATAAATAAAAAACAGTATTTGTGTCATTTAGGCATATGACTCTATTTTGATAAATAACTGAAAGGAAAAAAAATTACGTTCATTTGAAGCTATTTCTTTAACAAAGTTTAATATAAAGTGGTTTTGTTTATTTTAGCTATAAAATATTTTTATAAGTCAGAAATAATTATGTACATTACATAAGTTGTTATCATAAGCTCTCACAAGTAGTTATGTCAGTAGATAATTAAACAAGTCAATCCATATAATATTAAAACATCAATTTGATCTAGTGATCTTAATTATCGTTATCATTTCCATCACCGAGGGTGGCCCAGAGGGGCGGCAGCCCAGGGCACCATTATTTTAGGGGCATCAAAAATATTATTTTTACTTAGTAGTTGGTCATATATATATATATATTTCTTTTTGATTCAGTTTGATTAATTATATTGAAAATATATTTTTAGAGAACTTTCATTATAAATGAATCTTTTGCAACAAAAAATGCAAGAAGAAAAATATTGGAACAATTAAAAAACCACAATTTTATTGTTTCGCTCATGGCACCAAAAATCTTAAGACTGCCCTATCCACCACTTTAGTTCTTATGCATTATTTAAAAGTATAAGGTATGATATATATTTAAATATTTGAGTTTTTCTCTTGTTTCAAATAGTTATGTCTGAAGACAATAGGCCAAGTTTAATCTCAAAGACACTAGAAAATGGAGCTGCACAATACATTGTGAAACCTTTTTGTGCTGAAGACTTCAAAGATATTTGGAAATATGTTATGGAAGCAAAGAAAGAGAAACTTTTCATTGAAAGTTTATTTGTGAGAAGCGAAGAAGAAGAGACATCAAGTGAACCTAAGAACAAAAAGAAGCATTGCAAGAGAAAGAGTAAAGAACGCCAAGGAGAGAGAGATATTCAAGTTGTTAAGAAACAGAAGCTTGTTTGGACACCTTATCTCCACAAAATGTTTCTGCTTGCTATTAACCAAATTGGATTGGAAAGTAAGTCATCTTTTACAAATATTTTTCATATGAAAGGCTTTTTAAATCTAATAACTTTTAAATATATTTTAAGTTTATATTTGTACTTCTTCCAACTATAAATCAACTACACCATTTTTTTGAAATATTGTCTGCTTTGGATCTTATATAAGTATATACACCACTATCAATGCAACATACTTGAGGTCAAATGAAATATAATAAACTATTTCAATGTACACTATCATTTTAATGTGATATTAATGGTCATTTTACAACCATATCATATGGGATTTGAACTTTCTCCCTTAAGCTTACAAAGTTAAATTCTTCCCACTAAGTTGGCAACTAGGGCACAAACACCACTATCATTGTTTATGGGCCTAAGTAAATATATTAATAACAAGGAAAATTTACACATGCACACTTAATTTTGCAACTATATTCACATCACACATATATTTCATATTTTACACGATGAATATAAATACAATTAGTATCCCCTTCAAACTCAAGTGGGTGTGAAAGATACGATTTTTAATTTGAGTAATTATAGCATGCTAAGTCAATTATGTCAAATTACACGCACTAATAACAATTTAAATATATTGTCCAAAACCAAATTACGTATTGTTCAAAATTTAACATTAATATACCTTTTGCATATGTTTCATATCCTACAATTAAGTTTTGGTTCTTTCATGATAGATATAACTAACGAAAACGAGTTTTTCTTGTGTTTATCTTTTCCTTAATAATTCAGAGGCTGTGCCAAAGAAAATTCTGGAGATCATGAATATACCAAACTTGACCAGAGAAAATGTAGCAAGTCACTTACAGGTTTTTCTTCTCAATTTACTTCATATATTTCAATAATACTATAATATCATCATTACAATACTGAATGATAATGTTGATAATTGGCTAAAATATGGTACTCGTCCCTACAAATATGCTTCGTTTAAGTTTTGGTTCCTGCAAAATTTTTTGTTTTTTAAAATTGTCCCTCCAGGGACTATTTTCATAAACAAAATTTTTTGTAGGGACCTGTTTAAAAAAACAAAATATTTTGCAGGGACCAAAAACTACAAAATGGGTCCAGTCACTACTAGAAAAAACAAAATTAGTGAGGGAAATTAGTGACGGAAAAAATGAAATTTCTCACAAATTCCTTGGTCGCAAAATTTAGTGACGGAATTAGAGAGGGATTTCACATTTTCCCTCACTAAATATCCCTCACTAATTTTTGTTTTTTAGTAGTGAGTCATCATGTGCCACGTATGCAAATCATCACAAAAATGGGGTCAGGAACTATTTTTAAAAACAAAATATTTTGCAAGGACCAAAAACAAATTTTTTTTTTTACAGGGACCAAAACTTAAACGAGGCATATTTGCAGGGACGAGTGCAATATTTAAGCCTTAATTTTTCTGTCTCTAATTTTTGTCGTTATCTTAATTTTCTCTAGTATATCTTGCAAACTATAATGCTTTAGTATATTATCACAATACTTGCAGAAGTATCGTATATTTCTGCGAGATGTTGCAGAGAAAGGAATGGTTGGAGGCATATCTCATAGAGCTCTAAGATCAAGGTTTGCATCAAGTCTTCGGATGTCTGTGATAAGAGAAATCGAAGAAAAAAGAACGAACAAACTTCATGCGCCAACACTTCAATATTTGCAAACACTGCCATATCAAACAAGAGGTGCAAACAATGTTTTTAACCATTTCAACCAATTTCCAACACATCATGTTGACCAATTCCCGTATACACAAAAAGGGTTGGCTCTACAAGATTTGGAACAAGTTAGGCTTGGAAAATCAAAGTTGGAAGTCGATGTTAGCTTTTCATCATATAGAGGTGAACAAGGATTGATGGTTTCTTCTTCTTCTTCAAGTTTCTTACCAAGGGATTTTAAATTTGGTGACATTAGAAACCAAGATCATGGTGTTCAAAATTCAAACTTTGGATCTTTGATAAGCACTAATGTTATGCCTCATAAGTTTACTTCTGATGTAAGAAACAATAACCCTTTTGGAATTCAGCTGAATAATGGAGCAGAAATGGTTGGAATTGGAACTATTAATAATGGATTAAGGGCTTCTAGTGCAATTAACCATAGTTTTTGCTTCAATGAAAGGGATCAAAATGAAAATATGATCTTTAGATCTTTTGTGAATGAAAAATTTGGTTTGGTTTCGGGAGGGAGTGGACGAGAGTTTCTAGCAGGATCAGTTAATAATGAAGGAAATGTTTCAAAGATTAACTTTTCTAGCGTTAAATATGTTTTTGGTTCTTATCTATTTTTCATTTTTGTAAGGTGTTTTTAGTCCCTCTTTAAGGACTTATCTATTTTTCAATAATAACTTATGTTTGCATCTACTACTTTTATAACAATTATTTGACTCAAAATTACTTATTTCACTAGATATATAAAAGCGGTGATGATGTCTCTCCTCAAGTTGAAATCACATTGTGTGTGCTGAACGAGTGGCCAATAAGTTCAAACCAAAACTCGCAAGTCTCATTGATTGTCACACTCTTTGCTTGAAGCATATTTTATTATGTTTCCTTTCCCTATGAATCTATGTCAAACCAATCCAAGTTCCTGACTAATAGTTTCTTATAACTTGAAATAAATCTTAATTTATACACTAATTTTTCAAAAATGCTTATTTAACCTCTTTATATACATGTATTAGAGCTTTTAAGTATTATTTTTTTATGATTTTAAATAGAAAAGAACTAATCCAGATTAGCTCTTCAGGAACCAATAGAATGTTTCTAAAGTTTTTATTATGTGATATGTAGTTGCAAGGAAATGAAGGATTTTCAAATGGGAAACCGTCTAATAGGGTTTTAGGAGGCAAAGTGTCTAAAGCAAGCACCTCAGCTACTAATCTGGTAAGTCAACTTGTAAAAATAAATGTTTGTTTATTGAAATTAACCTTGATAAATATTATAATATAAGATTATTTTACCTAATATTAATGCAGGAATTTCATATGGATCTTGTTGAAGCCTTCTTTGGTACTATTGAATACTAGAGGGATTGAGAAGGTTATGTAGGAAAAATCAAAATGAAAAGGAAACAAAGAGAGACAGTAACAAAGAAAAGGCTTTTGGATAAAAAAAAGATCTAATTAGCATATGCTTGAGAATGGATACACATGATCACCATGAATGCCATAATTCCTCAGCCTGCAATGCACATCAAGGTCACACTACAAATCCATATATGGACAAATATTTTGTTGATGATGAAGGTGGTGAAATAGATGACATGGAATTTCCACCTAAACATTTTCAGCTCCAATTGGTAATGTCTAAAACAGCAAATGTGGTTGAAACAATTTACAAGGATGTTCAACCCAAACCTGCTGAATGATTGTCCTATATGAATGTGAAGGAATTTGGTAGGAATTTTTGGGATAAGATGTTATGTCTGCTCTCTTCTTTGTAATTTTTTATTTGTAATATATTATTTTAATTATTAATAAAAAGATCTATTTACATCAATCACATTTATTTTCCTATTTAACTTGTTGTTTAGACTATTTAGAATCCGACCAAGGCACGAGTAAAAGGAGAGAGTTGTGCTAGGTCTTGACAGCCAACGTAAAACTTCGTCAAATCCTTATGACATTGATCAATTACGAAATAGTGTCAATGCTAGGTCGTTGTCTGTAAGCAACGCGGTGTATAGATCGAGTACAATGTCAAATGATCCAAATTTGATTTTGGATAGAACATTATGGCGTAATTTGATCCATGTATCTGACCCAACTTACTGGGATAAGGCTTGGTTGTTGTTGTCATCTAGACTATTTATATTTTGTTAATAGAAGTGATGATTCACTGAGCATGATAATAATATATAGTTGTACAATTTATTAGTATATGTGTTGAATGCAATTTGGAGACCAATATATTCTAAATAAAGTTGATTTTTTATGGACCAACATCCATATGTATAATTTTTAGTCTAATATTTTCGCAAAGGCAGATATCATCTTCAATAGTTGTTGAGGTCAAATTAATTAGTGCTTTGGAATTTTGTCTTGGCTCAGCTGCTATGTCTTTTTTCAGAGTTACACGGTTTCAGAACCCATTGCAGGGTCGCTGAGTGCATGAATATTTGTGATAGGGAAACCAAATGAGCAAAATTGGAAGAATATATGGATAGAGAGTAACTCACAACTTGTAAAATATCTGGAAAATAATGAATACATCGAGTGGCTCTTAATCAAAATGTGGAAGTTCCTTGGTGCTTAAGAAATATGTGGCAAAATTGAAAAAAAAAGAAGCTAGAAGTTTGAATTTCTTATGCACTCACAAATATAGTGAAGGAAATGTGGTGGCTGATGCACCAGCTAAAAATGACCAAAGTCTATCGTGTTATATCATTTTTCCTTTACTATATAGAGATATTTTAGGTCTTCCTTTCTTTAGACCTTTATCAAAAATAGATATCATCTTCAAAACTAAAAATTTGATTAATAAACTTATAATTTTTATAACAGCATTAAGATATAAGCCAATAATCCACTTAAGAAGAGAATGATCAGGCGCAAAATTGAAACAAACACATGCCCTGAACCTGTCACACAGTAGGGAAAAACAACAACCAGAAGCTCCTAACCACAACTATCAGCAAACCGCCAACAGTGGTAGGAACAAAAGCACCAAATAGCAGGTTAAAAAAAGACAGGTCTAGCTAATGCAAATAGGCAGAAGGCAGCTACCTGACCAAAACCCCCACTAAGAACCGTCTAGAAAGCCGACACTCCCAAATCAACCACCTAGACAAAAACGAGGGTTCCAACACCACTCATAAATTAAACATGCCGCAATTTTCAACCTCATCATACTCCATTGCCACAAAATGAACTTAATTTGATCCACTGTCTCGTCTACCTCAACGATCTTATTATTAAAAATTCGATTATTTCGTGTAATCCAAACAACCTAAACAACCGCGTGCCAAATTAACCATGCCCCTCGTCTTAGCCTCTTCGACCGAACCTCCCTCACCCAACCAATGGCATGAACAAACAGATTTGGTGGAATGATAAAATTAAAATTCAACCAATTCATTACCTCTCTCCAAACCTTCGACGTAACCTTGCAATGGAGGAATAGATGCACCACCGTTTCTTCATGAGAGCCACAAAACACACACAGTTTAGATTCATCAACCCCCATTAATTGTCTCTTCGCAAGATTCACATTCGTAGGAATCCTATCAAGGACCAAAGTCTATGAGAAGGCCAACACCTTTGTTGGCGCCCTACCCTTCAAAAGCTTCCGGAACACCAACTCCTCGTCAAAAGGCAAGATTCCATCTATAAGCCACATATTTTATAATAACAAATAACAAGACTTCACAGTGAAATAACCATCGGTTTCACCATTTCAACCAAAGTCTATGAGAAGGCCAACACCTTTGTAGGCACCCTACCCTTCCAAAGCTTCCGGAACACCAACTCCTCGTCAAAAGGCAAGATTCCATCTATAAGCCACATATTTCCCACACATACAACTCTCTTTGCCAACTAAACCGCCACCTCCCACCTCCCAATTCCCCCACCATAGCTTCTTGAGAGGAAGATAATGAAAAGAGACGCGGGAACGAAACCATCAACGGAACACTATCAACCCAAGTATCCTTCCAAAAGAAAGTCTTCAAACCATCGCCCACCTTCCTTACCACCTCCCTATTAAACCACCGAATCTCCCTCTCCCTCCAACGCCATTAAATCTTTCCACCAACAAGAAGAGTACCAAGGCCAAGACCCCTCCACCATCATACTACTATAACTCATCGACGGACCATATTTGTCATCTAATACATCCTTCCACAATGATGGATCGTCATCAAGAAGGCGCCACCTCCACTTAGAAATCCACTTCCCAGATGACATAGAACGGAAGCAAGCATTAGCATGCGTTAAACCTAAAAGAAAAACATACAGGTTGCAAGCGACAAACCTATCAGATAAGGGTTTTCGTAATCCACCAAAATTTAGAGAAAAATCTCGAATTATTTTATTAAATCAAAATTGCCTCTTAGGCTGCATAAGTTCTGCTTAAATACTAAAATAAATAACAAACCTGTATGGGCCGAAAAATAACAAACCGAAATAAAATAGAAAATTCTAGAATATGCTAAAATATTAAAAGGCGGTTTCGGGCCTTCAAACGACCTCGAATGACTAAAATAACCCCTATATCATGGCAAAGCAGTGAGTTTTGCTCGTGAGGTCCGGGGCTTTCTGAAAAGGTAAAATTCGGGTCATTTCGACACCGAATGCAAAATTTGCACCATTCCGAGTGAACCTTTCTTGCGTAACACTTTGTCTTCGATCCGTGCCGCTAGTTTGTCTACATCAGTTTCCTTCACCTCAAAAGTACTTGTGTCATTTTGGAATATGACTCTATTTTGATAAATAACTTAAAGGAAAAAAATTATGTACATTTAAAGCTATGTCATTTTGTGCTGAAGACTTCAAAGATATTTAGACATATTTTATGGAAGCAAAGAAAGATAAACTTTTCATTGAAAGTTTATTTGTTAGAAGCGAAGAACGAGAGACATCAAGTGAGCCTAAGAACAAAAAGAAGCATTGAAGAGAAATTATGTCAAATTACATGCATTAATAAGTAATAACAATTTACATATATTGTCCAAAAACAAATTACCTATTATCCAGAATTTAATAAAGACGAAACAAACCTTCTGAAAATGATGATTATCCAAATAGTTTGGAAGACGAACCTTCTAAAAATAGTCTTGATTCTTCTGAAAATACTTTGGAAGACCAAGACGAAGACGAACCTTCTGAAAATGATGATTATCCAAATCGTCTTGATTCTAATCAAGTCAGAACCGGATTACTGGAGGTGGTTCAAACAGGCACAGGTCAACTAAATGGTATTCCTGTAGCAATTGTGTCATACCCCAATTTTTGACCTAACACGTCACTGACACGTGTCGTTTGATGCTACGTTTATACGCCGTCTGACCCTGATCGATCTCTACGTTTCAGTGAAAATTTCGGCAGAGAGGTATTTTAAAATACCTCATTTTTGGTTCCGAGTCGGGCCCTCTTCTCTCAATATTCATTTTTGTTTTTAATTTAATTTTAGTTTCCATCT
>Ga0315914_1007708_pt1 | contig 14783 bp, 9 predicted proteins | sample MpolenodulesMG_FD_203920 | JGI IMG/M metagenome (GOLD analysis project Ga0315914, IMG submission 203920) | Medicago polymorpha root nodule microbial communities from Los Angeles, California, United States - elongated nodules | ecosystem: Host-associated > Plants > Roots > Nodule | place: USA... | reverse complement strand
AACGGTTCAAAATCGGAAAGAAATTAAGACTTATATGAATATACCAATTATGCCCAGATAAACGATGAGAATAGCGATTCAAAATTAAAACACATATTCACTATACATGATATTCATATCATCGTACATCAATCAAATTCAAATATAATGAATTAACCAAAACTAAATGCTCTAATACCACTGAAGGGATTTTAAAAGGTTTTTTTTAAAATTTTTAACCCTTGCGGAAGAAATCTCATTGAAACAGATCTTGATTAAATCATTAATCACAAATCAAACACATACTTAAACAATTTAAGGATTCATGTATTTACCGAGCAGAACCTTTGTAATATAATTGTTTTTGATCACGAGCAAAGCAAAGTAGCGATGCCTCTACTTAGTCCAAACGAACAGAACTTCTCCGAATGACCGGTGCTAGCCAATTCCAACGGAGATTCAAAGAGAACAAGGTTTAGAGAGCGGCGGCTAGGGTTTCACAACTTTCGTGAATTAGGTTAAACACTCACAAAAGGTTAGTAATGCTTCAACACAAGAGTTCTATTTATAGAATCACCTGTGTGGTCAGCAAGACAAACCCTTAAGTACACCGTACCTTACAGTGCACCATATTTCACTTAAATACACCATACCTTACGGTGTACCGCGTTCCTCTATTTTTCGTAAATTAAATAATAAATCTAGGGTACATAGTGGTTTCAGGTCAAAGGGTGGAATACACCACTATCACTATGAGAATATCTTATGATACTTTTCATAACTTTTATTACGTAGTATTTTCATGGTGGGTCAATCCAATATAAATATTACTCCTAATATTTATATCTATGTGAAGACTTGATAACTCTTTATCCATGATCTGTGAGATGTGATCATCAGTCTATCCACATAATAGTCCCCATGCTTTAATGATATCCCACTTCTTAATAAAGCTTGACTACGGATACTTTAAGAATAGCGTCCTTATGTTTAATGAGATCTCACAATTAAGTTATACTTAATGTTTCATTAAACGGACTAACTATTTTGGGACTTTGTTATTTTGAAACAAAACAAAATCAACAAAGAAATGTCTTATGATTATATATTCATAATATATATATTCATATCAATATCAGGATACAAAGCCAAATTCAATCAATATAGATTAACTATTAGGCTTACACCAACGTACATTTCTTAAAAATCTAAATCCAAAACATCCATTTTCAAGCTTTTTCTTAAAACCGATCAAAAAGTTCTTACTGGATAGCATTGTAGCAGATTTGTAATGTAAATCCCCCTTCTTTAATAATTGAATCAGCTATATTTTGAGGATGCCTTTTCCAAAAAATAAATTATATTCAGATGAAATTCACAGAAAAGAATTTTCATGAAGCTAGTTCTCTGATTTTTCTTGGTGGATACTATGCTTTGAGAGAGAAAAATATAGTGTATTAAAGTGGAATTGTGTGTGTCTCAAGTGGAAAAGAAGCTTCGTGAAGCAAGAAAATATAAATCATGCTTTGACTTTTACAAAAGGACATGGATAGTGTGTGTCTTGAGAGAAATTTTGTATGTTGTTGTTAATGTCTGACAAGATTGCTAGTTATGGTTTTAATTTGTTGTGGGTGCGACAAATCTAACTTATAAAGGTTTGAATATATCTAGATGGGTAGACCTGAAACGTAGAAGAAGGAATTTTGGGCATGTGAAAGTCAGGCGCGATGGTCTCTTACAGCGGGGCACAACTGGGTTGTGACCGACAGTGTGGGAGGGTGAGATAGAGACGTGGTCACCAGTGAATTCAGTTTGTGTTTTGACAGAGATTGAAGAACGTGGGGAGGTTTGTGATAGAACCGGTTGCCTGTTTAGTCATTAACGACATATGATACGTGATATAAAGAATTGAGCGTTGCAGTTCTCTTATGTCGATTGAACATAACACAATGCTTGTTTGGGTAAATCATGATAAATGTGAGGCATATTATCTGCATCTTTTGACTCATATATGTGTTTTAGCATTATGTAGTTAAATCAATTCAAGTACTTCACCATATCAACCTTTTCTGAAATCTTCTCAAGCGTTGAAAATCATTCAAAATATCAAAATTCAAGAGTACTTAAAATGATATATTAAACACTTATCATCCATATGGAATTTCTAGTACTTTCTTAAGTATTGTTATTTCATAATATCAATAAGTTCTTTTGTTGATATCAAAATATGCATAATTATATAAAGTTTTAGTGAGTTAATGTAAATATGATTTATTTGAAAGCTCGTTACCTTTGTTATCTTCAAACAAGATTTGTATATCATAAATTATTCACTATATCATCATAATTAGCATATATTAAGCTTTTGAATCTCCTTATAATATGTCAATATTTCTCAATTTTTAACGAGGATCATTTATGTCCAACCCAACAAAGCATCCAAGGTTACATTGTCATACATTATAACTTGATTCACAAATATTCATGTAGAAAAACATAAACTACAACATCTTAATGTACCTAAAGCAGTAATTATTTTGAAAGTCATTGTAGTAAGATCAATTTATTGATAATCCATATGTAACACCCACACTAAATTTATCTAGAATATTTAGCGTAAGCATTAACTTAGTACTAGATACGTTAAAATTACAACAAAATTTCGACCGAATGAATATAAACATCAATACAAGTTCGTACATATGATAACTTGAAACATCTGTCAAACATCTGTCAAATACATGTATCTAATACATATCTAGAAGCATAAGAAATCATCTAAACTAGTATGGCAAGTGCATATGAAGATAAGTCATTCAGCCTCCTGTCTGTCTTTCCTTGCCACAAACAACATGCTGATCTGAAATAAAATAAAGAGATTAGGGTGAAACAGGGTATCTCAGTGAGTTCCACCTATCCTAAATTGTAGGAAATCTCGGGGAGCCTATGATCACCATCTGTCTGCACATGTATCTAATTTAAGGATATATTGTTCTATTTTGCATAACTTAGTGATCGGGGGAAAACTAGGATCACTAACTGTATACTATCATAATTTCTGTCATAAACATATTCATAATTAATTTAGAATGTTAGCGTTGAACAAACAATTATTATCTGAGTTCATTTTACGGAATGGATCCGAGTGGAGTAACCCCGAATACATTCGCTCCGATAACCGGCTAAATTGGATCTGAGGGCTAGAATCGGACTCATCTTGCCATCGTGTGGGCCACTCAGTCGGAACATACTCCCACTTCAACTGGCGGAAGTGGACCATCCATTTGGAACTTACTCCCATCCAAACATAATATGGAGCTTGTTTGAGCCACAACTTATCTGATTATAATATGAACATATAGTCTGAATATATTATCTGAACATAATTTTTGTGCCATATATTTGATATGTTTCTGATCATACTTAGTCATATACGTATTATAAAGTATTTTCCCATAGAGTTAGTAACATTTCCCCACTAACATTCGTATATAAACTGATATTACACGCTCTCTTGTGTCACTGCATTTCCATTATGTTTGTATTATCACCGTATGATCCAAAACAATCATATACTCAATGATTGGTTGGGTTTTAGCAAATTTTTCACATGACAACCGGTTGCACCATTGCCAAAGAGTGACACCAGTTGCAAGGAGTAGTGCAACTGTTTGCACAATTGCAACCTTCAACTTATACTTCAACCATCATTGAGCACACGAAATTTCAAGTAAAAAGAGCTTGCATACAGTTCAATACAAATATAATCAGCAACAATTACACAATTTGCGCAACTAATGTATATAGTTAAACCTAAGTCAGTTGTCTCACAATTCCTAAACATAAAACCTACACAAGGGAAAGTTCTAAGCTAAAAGGAACTCACCTCGATAATCTGAATTCTCTAAAACAACTTATGCTCAGATTAAAGCTTTCGCCAAATTCTTATTTCTTTCGTGCTATGTTGTTCCGCACCCAACCTTTAGGTCCAATCCTTTCAAGCATCAAGAACCTCCATAAAATTAGGGTAACTTTGTTAGGAGATATCTCTGCCGTGAACTCCTCATGTACCATCTCGAATAGCTCCTGTATGTCAAAACCCACAGGGTCCACACCTGCAATTTCCAGCATCAGTGCCCTCGACTTCAAATGCATTTTCAGAACTCATTATTAATCGAGACCATACGAAATTGATATCCAATCTGAAGGGAATTAAGTGAATATTCTAAAAATCCAACAACGAAACAATTTTGGGTCACAAAGCTTAAATCATGACTCGATTATCACATGTATGTCCATACGAATTTCTGCTCATAATCCATAACATTCAAGCACAATCACTTTTAACAATAATAACCCACTTTATTCAACAACACAACTTTACCTACATCAATAACAATCCATTTCGAAGTCATGACTTTATCAATTAGCCATCTGAGCCTCGTCCTTCTCCAAATTTAAAATCACTATATTCTTGGCTCCAATTAGCAAACAACAAGATCAATACGACTGGAGTATTTTTATCAACGAAATAGAAAAAATCAAAACACCAAAACTATAAACTCATTCATGTTGGTGATTTCCAAAATAATGGAATCACTTTAGAACCAAAAGTTGTAACTCTTTACCAAGAGTTGTAACTCTTCATGGGAATCATTCATATACATTGGAACCTATGGCAAATGGGTGCTTAATGAACCTTATCATTGATTCAAGTGTATATGATTATAACATTTGGCAAATGGGTGTTTAATGAACATTAACATTGATTCAAGTGTATATGATCATAACCTTTGGTAAAAGGGAGCTTAATGAGCCATAACATTGATTCAAGTCAAAGGAGTGCTTTCTTTCATGTGAATGGTCATATAATGCACTATAAATGCTTGACATTTGGGCATTAGTTTGACAAACACAAAACATGAATTTTGTTGCATTAACAACATAATTCTCCCTCATTCTCTTACATTAAATCATCCATCAATTCTCTAATGCATGAGTGAATTGATGGAACCATAAATCTGTAAAATACTGTTAGAAGATACGCTTGGTGTAGTTGTACAATAGACGTCAAGGAACTTATAGTATCCTGAAGGGGATTCGCTAGTTATTCATATTGCATCTAATATATAGTTATTGGTGGGGCGAATCGAACCTAAATGTTAGTGTGGCAACCCTATGCGCTTTGAGTTTTACATGCATAACCATTAAACACCATTAAACTTTTCAGATTTCAAGTGCAGCAGCCTCTTCCCAACAATTAAATTATCTAACAATTCATTCCTTCAAATCTATGATATTGTTTGTCCTCGTCATTCACCTACTGTCAATTAGTTATCCATGGGTGAATAAACTAAGCATACAAAGTTGTTGCATTCACGTCAACTTCAAGAAACCAAAATCAAACCCATTAATCAACTCTTGTATAAAGTCAAAATGCAAGATAAATTTCATCCCACTCTACCAAACAAAACAGTACCTTGTTTAGTATTTATGTTACTAGGGTGTGTTTGGATTGATGGTTTAGGAGGGGAAGTGAGAGGATGGTTTACTTTCCTTTTTTAAATTACGGACTACATAACATGTTTTTCTAAAATAAATCAAGTGTGATTGAAGTATTATATGATCGTTTATTATGTTAATATGTTAATTTTTTAAAAAACATTTCATAGTGTCCGTGATTTAAAAATGAAAACTAAACCCTCCCATCTATTCTCCTCCTAAACCCTCCATCCAAACACACCCTAAAAGTCCCAAAACAAATTTATAGCAACCGCACTACATCTTAACTACAATTACTAATTCCTTCAAGATTCATACCAAAGTTTTACTCTTATTTAAGAATCAAAGCATAATTAAAGGAACTCACATTTGCTGGATTGAAGAAATTGACAAGAACTTGCATGTTTTTTCCAAAATCTCCTCCTAACCGTCTTGACCCATGCTCTATGCTCTTCTTTCCACTTAATTTCAGGTTCTTAGTAGTTCCACAAATGATTTGGAGTGAGAAAACATACATGCATTGTTTTGATCAAGAAAAATGAAAGAAAGTTGAATTTGGTCATGGAGGGTTTGAGTTCAAATTGACGAGAGAGAAGAAGAAAAATGGAGAATTGATTTATTTTTTTTATCCATGGTTAATACAGAACCAGCCACTAATAGGTAATTTTTGTTTTTTTTAGGGAACACTAATGGGTAATTTGACATTTCTATCGTTGATTTTTAGTTATCACTTAATTTTCTTAGTTACTACAAATTGAAAACTCTACTTAATTTTACAACATCATTAATTAAAGTTGGGATGTTACACTATATATCAATACATCATAAGTAAGCATGCAAAATTTCAAATTCATGGTCATTGGGTGCATAACAATATATGTGCAAGAGAGAAGAAAAAAAATTAGGGCAACTTTTAAAAAGTTTAGACAAAATATTTGATTGTATTGTTCTTTAAAATTAATCAATATATAAATTGCAAGAAACTTCTCTTTGCGTTATAATTTCAAGAAAATTTCAATCATAACTTTTCAAATTAATGTGTGATGCAACATGATATTAGACCTCAAAGGTTACATTCTCCTCTTGAAATATTTCTTTGATTTCACACTCTAGCATTCGACACAAAACTCAATTTCATAATCCAATAGAAAAAAACATATAATCATAGATTTAAAACACTGATCTGAAATAAATTTGAAGAAATGATCTCATATATCATTTCTTGCCACTGTGTTGCTCCAAGAGTTTTGATGTTAAGAAATTGCAAATAAACACTAACCAGAAAATGTTCCTTTATAAGAAAATTGCTTGTATCTGTTGGGGGTAAGGGAAGAGAGACATGGAAGTGGAGACTGAGGTTGTATGCATGAAAGGAGGAGATGTTGGGGGGAGTGTTGTGTTTTGTTTTATAACTTTGTATTTATGTTGTGATCTCACACTCTTTATGTTTGGAAGAACACTCTCTTTTTGTTAATATAATTCATTTTGATTTGTTAAAAAAATTTAGGTTTAAATATTCAAATGGTCCTTGCAAATATGGCTCGTATATCATTATGTGTTTAAATTCCATAAAAAAAACCTTACTTAAAATGTTTTTTTTTCTGTGGTGTGGTGTTTGGGGTTCGAACCCTAAACCTTACATATATTACATGACGTTCTTACCAACTGAGTTAAACGCTCTTGAAAAGTAGTTTATTCTAATAAATGAGCTGCATACTTAAAGTTAAAATGAAAATGTTCCGTAGTAACCATATTAATATTTATAAACAAAAAACCATATTAATATGATTCATTAGTTATATGCAGAGCGGAGTTTGAATCTTGGACATCTCACTTAATCGTTTTGAAAAAGATGAATTTTGTTTTAAATCAAAATAATTTTATTCAAATTTAAACTTGCATAAAATCTATTTTATATAAATAAATAAAAAACAGTTTCAATAATCAGTGTAATTAGCACATCTCAAAACAAAGAATCACTTTTTTCTGTTGCTGTTAATCCAAACAAATCTTTCCACAGCAAACCTTCTCGAAGATGGTAGTAATCGAAGATCGAAAGGAAATTCCCTCCACCGTAGCTTCAACCAACGACGTTTCCGACGGCTTTGAAACCGCCAGTGACACCGATCTCGGCAGCGACGTCGACGCCAATGACGGCGGCGGTGCAATCAAACACGAGGAAGAAGATCATCGTGATCAGCAAAGCCACCAACAGACAGAGCAAGGGAAGGAAAAGGAACAGGAGCAGAATGATCCTCAGAGAATCATTTCCTCTGATAATGCTTCGATTGACGAGGAGGAACTGAAACAGGTTTCGAAATTTTGGGTTTTGTTAGTTTTTGGGTTCTTCTGATTGCTGCAATTTTTATGCTAGTTACTTTTATTTTCGATTTTTCAGCTTATTTCCATAGCTCTGTAGAATAGCTTATGTGAAAACAGCTTTACTTTATTTTATATTTTATTATAGGAATAATTCATACATAAGTACTTTGTGCCCGTTTGAATTGACTTATTTTTGAGCTTATGCAAACAAATAAGCTTTTATGTATTGCTTATAAGCTTGTAAATGTAGTTTATGAAAAAATAGCATATGAAGATACAATTTTCGTTAGTGAGGACTTATGAATTAACATAAAAGCTTATTTATTTGCATAAGCTATTTTTTCGTAAGCTCAAAAATAAGACAATCCAAACTGACCCTTTATATGATAAGCACTTATAACATACGAGCTTAATTTGATGTTTGTCCAAATGGGGCCTTATTACACTCTTATACTATCATCTTCTACGGATATGAAGTGATATGAGAGAAAATTAAGGCATGAAGAGAAGTAGAAATCCTCTGGTTTGATAAGTGTTAGGCTCTGTTTGCGAGTTTGGAGGAAAGGGGAGGGGAAGGGAAAAATAGGGAAATCGTCCATCTTTTTTGAAATAGTGATTTTGTAATTTGTAGAGAATGATAAATGAATGTTTATGATTAATATATTTTTAATTTTGAGAGTATTATAACAACATAGATTGAATTTGAAGAAATTATCTAAACCCTCCAAAATCCTCATTCAATACAATTTTTTAGTTTCCTCATTATAAGGGGATCTTGTGTTATGAAGAAAAATAAACCTCCCAAAGTCATCACATCTCTTCTCCTCCAAAATCGCAAACAGAGCCTTAGGCTTTGTTTGCGAGTTTGGAGGGGAAGAGAGGGGAAGGCTTGGAAAAAAAGGAATGAACAAGTGGAAGAAATAGAGGAAAATGGGAGGGGAGGGCTTTGGGGGGTTAACTTTATTTCATAATACTAAACCCTCCTCATTTGGGGGAACTAAAAAATTGTATTGGAGAAGGGTTTTGGAGGGTTTATGTGAATTCTTCAAATTTAATCTATGTTGTTATATTATTTTTAAAATTAAAAATATAGTAATCATATGCATTAATTTATCATTCTCTAAAAAACTACTTTTTTAAATTTTTTGAAAGATTTCTCCATTTTCCCTCGTATTTTCCACCCCACAAAGCCTTCCCCTCCCCTCCCCTCCAAACTCGCAAACAAAGCCTTAAGGTGCAAGAGGTTTTCCCCGCATAAACCTAGTTGAAGGGAGGTACCCATGGTTTGATGAGTTTAAGGAGTCATGTCACAATTGGGGATGGGGGGTTCTCCAATAACCCAAGTTGGAGAGAGGTTCTATTCTATACATTTTTGGTCTAATAAAATTGTTCAGTATACTTTTGTCTAATTTCATTTGGAATTTCGGGTAGGTTTCTACTTTCTAACAACGATGAAGCGTTGAAAAACCAACTTAGGCTCCTCCATTTACTTTGTGAAAATTCTTTATGTTTTCATTTTCTAAATTCTTTGTGAGACTCTTGAAATCAACCATTGTGATGGAGAGAAGATGAAATGCTGGTTAGGGATGATGCATTTTTGGAAATAATGAAAACAATTCTTTTGGCATTGTCATTGTCTCTAAAAACCGCACACAATTGTTCTCTTCAATTTCTTTATTAGCAAGTAAAATGAACACAAGGAAATGAAAATAGAATTTTTTTCACAAACTAAACAGGGCCTTAATATTCTGTGTGCATGCCTATTAATGTTGAAGGGGAGCCTTGGTGCACAACAATTGAAGTCACTTTCGGGTGACTAGAAGGTTACATCTTTGAGTTGTGGAATTAGTCCCTTGTAAATACAATAGACCCGTTATGGGTCTAACTCTTCCTTGAACTTGTCTTGGTTATGAACTTTCTAGCAACAGGTTTCCATAGGTAGATTATTGCTAATTCGCACCAGTGGAAAAAGAAAGCTGGTTATTTGCCAAAAAATAATTTTTTCCGCCAGTTTTCTAATACTGATTTGATTTCTTAAAGAAATGTTTTCTTATGATGAAAGATAGTTTTTGAGTGGTATGTTTTATGTAACAGAAAGCATTGGTTCAAGCAAATGAAGCAAAGGTAGAAGGGAACAAACTTTTTGTAGATGCAAAGTATGAGGAGGCATTAACACAATATGAACTTGCTTTAGAAGTTGCGCCAGACATGCCTTCGTCTGTAGAAATACGCTCAATATGCCATGCAAACCGTGGAGTGTGCTTTCTGAAAATGGTATGGCATTCTTTTGTGTTGTTATTGAGAATAGCTTTTTCACTTATCAACCAGATAAGATATTTATCTCAATTTGCTTTTTCTCGACTGCCTCTGCCTAGTGGTCTGTCTAGCTCTTGACCTTTATATGTTTGAATTCATGTGAGAGGTCACAACTATAAGTTGATGTCCTAAGTTGGTTTTGCATTCAGCTCTTTTAGGTTTTTCTTACATACTAATCTTGAAGAATAATAAACAAAAAATTATGTGCTAATATTCTTTTATTCAACGTAAATTATTTTAATTAAAATTTGATTTAATAACCGAACATTGATAGGGTAAATTTGATTTTCCACTAATGTCTAATCATATTTTACCGTTTAACACAGTCTAAACAGGTTTAAAGAAATAATATTATGTGACAAGAACTTGAAATATGATCAAACGTCTGTCTAAAACCATTTTGTGTTATTGTATAGTTATTATCAAACTCTTAATAATTTAATTTTATAGAGGTCAATTACCATGGGGATGATAAAATATCTGCAAAAATGTAAAAGTTTAGTTGAAACAAGGGTCATGAAAAAGTAAAGAATACGTCCGTGATACCTTCATACCCGAGATTAATATTCCCTAGAACTAGAAACAATCATGAGCAGCAGCAGAAAAAGGAAGTGTAGACTGTAGAGTATATCATCTCTGATAACATAACAAGTTTAATATCAGGAAAGGGGACACCTTTAGAGACGAGACCATTATGACCCAACCATAAGCAATTTAACATGTTTTAAAAATAGTTACTATATTTATGGACGAGTATCCACCAAGTTTCTTGTTGAAAACAAATTTGAGGATAGGTATTAATTTACTACGCCCTCCGTCTCTATATCTAAGCACCCATTTGACTTTATTTTTGTCCCTAAATGTAAACCCCTTTTCAAATTACTAGATGCATTTATTATTTTTTTCCTAAACATACCCCTAATTAATACTGCTAACTTGTCTTGAAATATGAAAAGTTAAATTTAATACACATACAAACAAATGACAATTTGGTAATATTAAAACACAAAACAGACACATTAATTACGTTGACAACTTTTCTTAAGAAATGTGAAAAATGTAAAGGGGGCTTACATACATAAATTAGCTCAGGTATGTACATAGTTATTACTTATTAGCTCCCTAATGCTATAAATCTCAGCAAAATCGGATCCCAATTTGCTTCGATCAAAAGACTTGTTTAAGCAAAAGATGATAAGAATGGCAGTTGAAACCTCATTCTTCATTTTTGCCTTTGTTTCTACTTTTTGTCATACATGCTGATATTTTAATAATTTCATTCCAAATAATGTTGCTCTGCTGCGGCACAGAGTTTAACATCACCTTTGTGTTTTTGTTTGTTTGTGATTGACTGAGTTGTTTATTTATTATCTTTGACACATATACCTCAGGGAAAATATGAAAACACAGTTAAAGAATGCACCAAAGCGTTAGAATTGAATCCTATGTATGTCAAAGCTTTGGTAAGAAGAGGAGAGGCCCATGAAAAGCTTGAGCATTTTGAAGAGGCCATTGCTGGTGAGTTCAAATTTTATAATAGGGCAGGGTAATTATACCAATGTCCTCTCAGGTTTTCACCTCTTAAACCTGACACTGTTTATCTTTGAGAATTATATCTGCAACCTTTACTTTATGTACAGTTCTTTTGCTTGATACCCTTCCTTGTTTGGGGGTACTCTATTTCCTTTTGCAAATAACTAAGCAAGGGAGCTGTAGTTTCTTAATTAAGGTTGTAAGGAGACTCTAATATTAATTGCTAACCTCGGGATGGTTATTATTGTTACCATTTTATTTTTGCTTTTAATATGGATGACTTTGTGTTTTGCACACTAATAGCATTTGTATTCTTATAAGTTTTTTTTTTTAATTCATGAAAATCATAACCAGCTCTTTTCACTTGATCAAGTTTTTTCTTTCACTTGACAGATATGAAAAAGATCTTAGAAATTGATCCCTCAAATGATCAAGCTGGGAAAGCTATTCGTCGGTTAGAGCCTCTTGCTGCGGTAAAACGGGAAAAGATGAAGGAAGAAATGATTGGTAAGTGTTTTTGTCTTTCTCGTTGTTTTTCAAATATTTACATATGTACTTTATTTTTATTTTTTGTATGGTGGTGTGTCACCATGCTTTAGTTGCGTTTCCTGTTTTCTTCATTGTTAAATGTTTGTTTTTTGACGCTACATCGTTTAATTCACGTGTTTCCTTCAAACAACTCAATCTTCAAATAGATAGTTCTTGAATTTGGTACCACAGCCTCTATGACAAGTGGTTTGAAAATTTGATATTTTGTATCCCCGTTCTTCTAATAAAATGTTGAATTTCAGATCAAGGTAGGTGAGATGGGCTGTCTACACTGTGGTTGTCGAACTCTGTAGCTAACAAATAGAACCATAGGAGTTTATGATTCTTAGGAATCAAAATTGAACTAACTCGCTTGCAAGGTGTAAATTTGAGTAAAAACGAGTTGTGAAATTAAAGACTAATGATCAAATCTACAACATAATGGTTATTTCCCCATAAACATGCCTAAAGTGATAGTGGTTCAACATTTTTAAAACCCAAAATGCATCAGTTGAATGATAAGGCTCTGTAGTGTACAAAACTATAATCTCATAGTCGTAGTACTCAATTCCACTTATGCTTTTTACATCCTGACACAACTCTCCTGTAAAGGAGGTGAATGATACTATGTTGGGTCTAAACTCCATAGCCCCCAACATAAAGTTACAAATTAGAAACATTAACTGACCCATTGACATTGTTGCAAGTTTGCAAAGAACTGGAACATAAAGTTTATAGCTGGTTTATATATATTATTTTAGGGAGTCTTTCAGGCCAAACATAAAGATTGTCTGAATTATATAATATTATTTTCATCTCTTAGAAGTGCTATGGATATCCAGACAGAACTACTTAGTAGGCTAACATTCTTCTGAATTGCACTTGGGACGTTGAACTACTGCATAAGGATCGAAGCTTTTTATTAGTTCATTATTTTCTGGCGATTGCCTAGATGCATTATTCTTTTTCATAAAAGAAAAGTTGTCTTAAATTGTGAATAGTTTGTGACACGATATTGTATGTACTTAATTTTCGCTTCAAGTGATCCTGAGTACATGTTTCACTATCATCATTTCCTTAGACATAATTATTTCTTGATGCAGCAAAACTGAAAGATATGGGCAACTCTCTATTGGGCCGCTTTGGGATGAGTGTAGACAACTTTAAAGCAGTCCAAGATCCAAACACTGGTTCCTATTCTGTCTCATTCCAACAGTAAGTTTGGTTGAGCAAAGTCATGAAAGCGTTGGTTTTGAGATTTTGTTGTTCATGCAAGTCACTAGTACAGTTCAGATGCTCGTGTATATTGTAAGAGAACTAAAGCATACAATTTTATTTCCTTCAAAGGGCATTGGTTGATTGATTCATCATGTGAAGGGGATTCATAACAAATAAGTTTTTGATAGTCTTTTTGGGAAAAATATCAAGTTGGACAGTTTGTGCGATTCGTAAATCTTAGCAATACTTTTATTTAAGCTATTTTTTTAGGGAACCTGACCGCGGATTGTTGATCTTTTGGCAAAGCAAGGATTGGAGTTACCAATGTCGATTAAGCTAGTATTTGAAGTTTTTCATTTTTATTTTTAATATTGTGTTCACATGCTTATTTTATTTCTACTTGTTTTCGGTTGGAGGTAAGCCCCCTTTCTCTCATTATTAAAGAAAAAAAAAAATACCTTTTTTCAAGATAAACTTGACAATTGGTAAAAATTCCATCCTGACCCCAAATAGTGTATATCAACAATCTGGTCATTGGTAATGAAAATTGCTCTCTCTTTTTTGGTTTTGCTCATTCTTGTGATACGTAAGTTAACTAACGTTGAAAAATACATCTACGTGAGTTAACTCACGTTGAAAATACACTTACTTTACTTGAGTTAACTCACGTTGGACTTTTTTAAGGGGAATGAGCACTTCTAAATGGGAGAAGAGCAACTCTCATTGGTAATTTCACCAACCTCCCTCCAAAAACAGAGCGGGTTTTTGCGTTCAGTTGTGTATTTTGACAAGTTTGAGTATATGGAGTGGAATGAGAAATTGTCAATTTTATTTCATATAATTTTGCTAAAAGGCTTTGAAAAAATTCGGATTGGAATTTTAAGACTCAAATCCTATGTCTTCGGGGATTTGACAGCTCAAAATGTTGGGTGAACTTCAATTTATAAAAAAAAATGCTTAATAGCAGTTTTCACCCTCTAACTTTTACGAAGTTGTGATTTTGACCCCCTAAAAAAACTACAAAACTGCTCCCTAAATTTTACAACTGCACAATTGTTTGAAATGCGTCAAATTTTGCACATTATGCAACACATTATACGTAAAGTACATGAATTTATAATAAATGCGAAACTCAAATATATTGATATATAAATTCGAAAAGTGAATAAATAAATTATTGTTCCATTCGATATCATAACTTATATAGTTGATTCTCAATAATACATGTTCCTAACCTATATAGACGACTCATTACATTACATTCGGAAATGTACCTTCCAACTACAACAATTATGTTACCTCTGAATGAGGTAAATTCAAACTTGCTAAGCAGCAGGACTCCAGTATCCGACCGACATTTCTATTGTTCCATTCAAAATATTAAA
>Ga0315914_1007706_pt1 | contig 14786 bp, 8 predicted proteins | sample MpolenodulesMG_FD_203920 | JGI IMG/M metagenome (GOLD analysis project Ga0315914, IMG submission 203920) | Medicago polymorpha root nodule microbial communities from Los Angeles, California, United States - elongated nodules | ecosystem: Host-associated > Plants > Roots > Nodule | place: USA... | reverse complement strand
TTCAATAGAATGTGGGTTGGAAGTTAACAATTGTGGGAAGCTTTAAGGAGTTAGAGGAGTTGATTTGGTTGTTGATATTTGTCACTTCAGCCGGTATGAGTTAGACGATTGGTAATAGGATAATAAACTATCCATTTCTCTCATTCATTGTATAAGACACTAACTGTTTCTTATATTACTTGAAGAGATTTGGTATAAAATATTTATTCCTTTATGTGATTCCTTTGTATTTTGATTGGTATTAGCAGTAGCACTCTTCAAATTTTCTTTTTCATGTTCAATGAAATACTGTTTCAATTTCAATGTTTTGAATGGTATTAGCAATCTTAAATTTTATCTTTCATAATCTACTTTTACATCGATAAATAGTTTGAAATATTGTTAACGGTCAAAGAAGGTAGAGATAAAAATTAAATTTTATAATAATAAAACATTGAAAAAATAATTAGATGTTCTCATAATTATAATTGATTTGCAACTATTACTATGTACTTGGCCATCAACATAATATTTCAATTACATAAATAAAGATTCAAATTGAATAAAATATTTGGTCCTCATATTGTTCACCCGTACATCGCACGAGTCTATGGTCTAGCAAATGCATATGTAATGGAAAGGATATGAATCCGTGTACAATACTGCTATATGATTCAAATTTAAAGATATTGCACGATAGAAACACAACATATTATCATGATTCAAATTTCTTTGTTCTTTTGTATAACAATGACTATTTTTTAAAATAAAAAGACGCACCTCAATTAGCATCAACATTTAAGGTTTTTTTTAATAGACCGGTCTTCAAGTCATTGATAATAAAACGAGTCAAACAACTCAAAATAAGTTAACTTATATCTTATATTTTATCATCTCAACCCTTTTTTTAAGAAACGTCTCAACACTTTAACTACTAGACTACACCTTTTGAGATAAAAACTTTCATTTATATATGTTGATTTATAAATAATAATTTACTCGAATAGTACATCAGACCCGTACATTACACGGGTCAAAGATCACTTATTGCTTTCTATTATGGTCGATAAGACCCGTGCGATAGCACGGGTCGAGAGTCTAGTTTGAATAAACTTCAGGTGAAAGGTGAATGGAATTTTCCCTTCTTCTTTTTTTTTTGAAAATTTGCTTATATTAAAGGCCCGAGGGGGTAATTAATTTCATAATAACAATCTTTTCATTGAAAAAAGAAAAGAAACGATTGAAATTCGCACTTAGAGACATCTCACACTTAAATAAATCACCTAGAGCATCTGCAAATCTCATATACATAAATTATCAATCAAGTGAGTGACCAAATACTCAAAACTCAATTACAAATGTTTTCTCTTCCTCATCACTTCCATTGTGTCAAACAAGTTGAGATCCTTTATTTTTTTCAAAGGTCAAAAGAAATGACATGTTACATTTACAAAGATAGACACAAGTGAAATATTGGTGAGACATTTTGAAAAAAAATGAATACCACCAATATTTGTGTCTATATTTCTCATAAATTGATAGGATATTCACCTGTGTCAAACAAGTGAAATCCTGCATTTCTACCCTATCATCATCATCCTCTCTGACCTACTCCACATTCTAGATTCTACCAAACCAAAGAGTGAGGGATCCAGTTCCAAATAAGCAAAAACAGTTTCATGCAGACCATTATTCTATCGTGGATTTACAATGACGAATGACAAGATTCCTTGAGTCAACCGCGGCTTTTGTCATATGTTCCATGATTCCGTTCCAGGACATGGGCTTCGTACTTGACACATCTATACTTTTGAGATTAGAACTCTATGCATGTACTTTGGTTGTTGATGGTGCAACATGAATCAACAGCTCAAATAATTTAAATCCCAACGAACTTAATCATAGCGAAATGTCCAAAATCACAACAGGAAAATTTAAGATTAATCCCGGGAATTATTATAACCATTACTTGAATAGTACATTATGGATGAAACACAACATATTATTACCATAGTGAAACAAACTCAATATACATAAAATCTAAGCATGACTTTTGTTGCGACAAACTAAAAACATAACTAAAGACAGGGAACGGATGATGGCTAACATACAGTGAAAATTGTAATCATCCTAAGGGTGGTGTGTGAGAGAAGGAAACGATGGAATAGATTGTAATATCAACTTTCTGCCACCTCTGCGACTAGGAGACGATCCCATTTCACAGTTAGGTGAGGAGATCCTTTTGCCATTTGGAGATGAAGTTTTGATGCATGCGATAGGAGAGCTATCACCACCACGGAGAATTTCTGGCATTTCATCGTCTGGAACAGTCTGAAAAGTCTTAGATTGAGACCAAAGAGAATTTGGTTTTGCAAGCTTTTGACTGGCCAAATATCCAGAACCAGTGAGGGTTGTAACAAAAGATCTTGGTGGCTTTCCCTTTGATGAAAAGGGCATCGGAAGCAATGACCTGTTGCAAGAACTAATATCAATCAATAAGGGGACATCAAATTTGCAATCTTTAGCTGACAAACAAAACGTCTGGGTATCAAACCTGGAAAGCCGTAAAGGTGTTGAGACCCCAGCAGAATCAGGATGATCTTCGATATTCTGAATTTCAGTTTTTTGAATAGCTTTTTCCTCCACACCCTTGTCACTAGTTTCTGTTTCTTCTTCTGTCTCACCTTCTATCCCCATAGAAGCAGAACCTGTACAAAAATTGATAAAAGGAATGGACAGACATGTAAGACGAATTGAAAGCTAATGGCCCTGATTGGCGTGCCAAATGTAAGGGAAAGCTTACCATCCTTTCTACCAAATGCGTTCTTGCACCCTTCACATCTGCAGCTAATAGAGCAACCAACACCACCCTTCAAAAGAAAACTACCATAAGTAATTCATATTATAACTGAAACTTGAGGTAAACATGATTTAGTAAGGATCAAAACCTGATAGCATTCACAATATTTCTTTAGGCAGTTTGATTTTTTGCAGTTGCATCCTCTTTTATGGCGTGCTGAAGCTGGAGTTTTGTTTGGGTCAATCTACAAGAAGACAATAATTAATACACTATAAAATTTGCTTAGAATCACAACAGCGAAATACTAAATTTGATTTATCTTCTAACCCCAGTTTCAGGCACAGAGTCAGCACTTCGGATGACTTTAGGAGCAAATGCAAGAGGGTTGCGAGATTCAATTTGCTTGCGAGTTTGAAGAACAGTATCTTCATGGATAGGTTTGTTGAAGCATTCCTGACAGGAGCAAGGTTCTATGCAGTAGACACCAGCAGCAAAACACTCGCAATAACTGAAAAAGAATAATATGGTTAATTTCAGAACCAGTATGGTCATTTTCAAGTCAATGCTGCATATAACCTTAAGGAAATTAATCAAGTGATTGGGCTCAAGTGGTTAATGAACTCCGGTAAAAAAAACCTGGCTGAAAAAAACTTTGGCCAGACTTTACTTGTCTCTTGACCAAAGTGTGGATTACTAGGTCCCCTTCCTTTGAGAACCGGAAGGGACAAAAAAAAACTAATGGAAATTAACAATAATATGCAGCCCATAAAAAGGATCAATTAAACATAGCAAATGGTCACAAAGTGCTTGACAAAAGTCTTTAAATTCTACAGAATGGAAAACATAACTTATTTACTCCCTCCGTCCCTATATGTAAGCACCCTTTGCCTCTAATAAAAGGGTGCTTACATATAGGGACGGAGGGAGTAGTTTTCAAGGTTTGATACAAGAGAGTACAACACTGGTTGAAGGATGTTTATCCCAAAAATGAAAACAGATGAAGAAAGGGTTTGTTTCAACTTACAGCTTCAAGCACTTTGATTTCTTGCAATTACAACGTTTGCAGCCCTCAATTTCTCCGACTGGCTCTGACTTACGCCTGCATATCGAAGCTCAGTATAAGTATAATGAAAAGAAATCAATGAGATGGAATTTTCAAGCATAAAGCAGGATAATCGACAACTTCACTTACCTTTTCTTTTTGGGGCTATTCTGATTGAAATCTTCAGTAGCCATGTAAGCTATTGGCTGGGGAAAATCTTCAGTAGGCTGAACCCCATTGTCAGATGGGTCCAATTCTCTTTCAGATGATATTGATACAGATACGACCGATAGATGCTGATGTTCTTGGCATGCAGAGAGTAGCAATGATGTCGAGCTGGTCAGGCTGAGTTGTCTTCCAGAAGTCAAATTTTCAATTTGTTTGCCTTTGTGATCCTTTACGGTAGCAAGTGCATTCAAGTGTAAACCGATACCCGGCAAAATGCACCTTTGTGAATTTGCGTTGCGTTTTGCAGGGAGCAATTGGTTTTCATTAGCAGCATTCATTATTTCAGACTGTGGTGTACTAGAGTTGGTGTTGGAATTATCATCTGCGATCTTCCTTCGCACACTGGCCATCTCAAAGTCAAGACAGCGCCTCCGAATACCACGGTGTGTGACAGAAACAAGCTGAAACACAAGTGATTCTAGAGTGTTAGATATGTAAAATAAATATATTAATAAATCAGATATACGCAAAAAAAATCAAAATGCCATACAACATTACAACACACTTCCAAACAGAAGCATAATTTAGGGAATACAAACAACAACAAAACAATGATACAGTATATTGCTAGAACTAGAAGTGTTATTTTAATAAAAACCATAACAAAAAGTATGTTATACTCATAAAATGTGAAATAACATGCTTATATAATATAATATGGTTGAATATTTCTCTAAGAAAGTCTTGTGTATCCGTATTTCATATGAGCACCTGTACACATACTCATTGCCTAGAAATCATGCCTTTGGGATAAACTCATGGAAAAACACAATTACAGGTACAAAAACTTATACCTGAAATGATTGTAACAGAACTCTCTAGTACTAAACCCAGGGAAACATACAACTACATGCAAGAAAAAATATAATAGACATGACAGTAAGAGAACTTGCGTTCCTACCTCATTATCCATTTTCTCATTTGAATTGCTGGTCATCGAAGAACCATTAGCAAGATTGTCCTGTGTACGGTCAGTGTCGGTTGCGGCTACTAGCTCGGAACAATGATTTTCAATTTCATGTTGAGAACTAGAAGCAACTGAATCAACCATGTAAATCTTGTGCTCATCATTCCTGGTACATTGTTGTAGCAGGGGGACAAAATCGCTGAGTCGTATAGGAGAGCCAGATGGTTTCCGCATCAGACCCTTAAAAGCTTCTGCTTCAATTAACATATTAGCAGAATTGGGAATTAAACCATCCCAATCACAGTCTGAACTTTCACCCTTTTGATCGATCTGACTTGTTCCTTGAAAATGCAATTCAGCCTCAACTGAATCTGTTACACAAGCTTCCTGAGCATATGCATCATCCGATACGGCTTCACCAGACAATTCCAAAAGTGTGTTATCCTCATCACCACAAAGTGCAGGATCATAACCAGGACTGCCACAATTATACTGTAATGATTGAGGTAGCTCATCGGTAAAATTCGTTTCTTCGTTAGATAGCTCAATAGAAACATCTCCTACTGAAATCAGTTGTTCAGTACTTTCGTGCAATTCCCTCAAGTTATGACGAGAAAGAGTAGGCTCTTCAATAGCCCCTTCATTTGAGTACAATTTATTTACATCTTCAGATGAATCTTTAGCCTTCGATTCTTCCGGCTGGTTATGTCTAGATATATAAATAATTGGTAACCATTAGAAATGGATCAATAGAGTATACACTTGTAAGTCAAAACTATAGCTAAAAAAAGGGAATTTAATCTGAGATTATTATTACCTGCGTAGGAATCTAGATTCCTTGAGGGAGGTGACATGAGGCGACGCGAAAACGGATGGAGGGGATGAAAAGCTAAGTGAATTGAAAGTCTGAGTAATGTGAGCAGATTTAACTGGCTTTATAGGAGATAAATTGTTGATATAGTTGAATACTGGTGAATCCTGCAATATATAACAAAGGGTAAAAGTATAATTAAATTGGGATTTAAAAGATAACATTACATATACACACATAAATTAAGTGTAATAATCATTTCAAAGACAGTAATGATAATTTTATAAATAAAAAAATGTAAACAGAACAGATCAGAGAAAAATTGTTAATTGAACAATATAAATAATAAAATGAAATATGCATGCATGATTACAGAGAGAAAGGGTTGACAATAATAACCTACTCAAGAGCAAAATCAATTAACATTAACCCCAAAACAATAAAATGCAAAAGTAAAAAACTACAAATCACTAAAATCCGCATAATTAGAGGGTTAATTAAGCAAAAACAAAGAAAATGAAGTGAATTAAACTTGTATGAACAGTGTATCCAAAATTAAAGGAAAAGGGGGAAAATTAAAAGACACGAAAGAAAAAAATGAGAAGTGTAAGAGAGAGTCAAAAGTGAAATAAAGTATTAAAAGGAGTTGAAAAACAAATTTGAGCAGAGATCTAGAAGAGTGAAGCATGGTTCAAAACAAAGTACTCCAATGAGTAAGAAGAAGCAATTAACATAGATGCAAAAATTGAAGAAGAAAAAGGAAGAAATTAGCGAACAGACCTCGAACTTAGAGAGAGTGGTGTTGATCTGGTTCCTCTCTGGTGTAGGTGTATCCATATTGATATTGATATTCATATTTCAGAGAGGGAGGGAAATCACACACACACAGAAACACTTTCTCTCTCTCTCTCTCTCTCTATAAGATAAGATAATAAAATGTTGTGGTGTTTGTTACATTTGAGGATGGATGATGAAGAAGAGAAGAATTCAAGAAGGGAGAGAGCGGGAGAAGAAAGGGTTTTTATTATTTTGTGGGTGGGGACAACAACAAACAACTACGTACCCTACCACGATCCCTTCACAGCTGTCGGTCTATTGTTTCTGTTTTTGAGGGGAGGGTACTACTAGTCATTTTTATATCACTCACACTACCTAAAGTAACGTATAACACAGTTAATAATAATCCAGATATTCTCTCTGTACTCTTTTACTTTTACTTTTTCCGTTTAACACAATACAATAATTATCATATTTCTAGTTTACTAGTTGTTAATTCATATTTGATTTGATTGAGGATAATTGTGTGGAGTATATATTTATTGTAATCAAATTACTACTTGTAAAAACAATGTGGTGATCAAATTCCAATGATATTTTGTTTTTAGTCATCAAATACACAATTTATGATAGTTGAATCGAAAGAGTGTTATACATCATGTGAGTTTAGTATAGTTGGTAAAAACATATCATAATATATGCAGATGTCTAGGTTCAAACCTAATCACTTACCATTTCCATAATGAAAAGTTGAATTTTATGACCATCAAAATTTAGTCCACATACTTTGGTCTATGTAAACTAGTATTTTATTTCAGATGAAGTATTCATCTTAAGATGTAAGTTTTAAATCTTTTTTATGCAAATGCAATCATGATGACAATCCAACCAAAAATAAATATGGAATAACACTTTTATTTGTACAAACGTATGGAGTAATTTTTCCTTTATTTGCATTGCATTGAATTCTATTAAAAGATAAACTCACATCCACCTCTAATGCAGTATAAGAGGATGGCTGGAAACCTTGTCTTTAATTTTTCAACTGATGTCACAATAATTAAACCATATAAAGAGAACGTTTCAACGTTTCAGCCTCATGAGTAATTAAATTGATTTCATTTTCAATACGTAATAAAAACGATTGACCAGTTTAATGGAGATGACAAACATGGTAAGACATTGTACAGTACAGTTACTTTACTCAACAAATAGTAGTAATGATTACCATTTGCATTTGTGGAAACTATTTTAACCATTACTTACATTAATTAATTAATGCTTTTGATAAATAATTTATGAAAAGGAACAAGAAAAAGGAAAAGAGGGATTCAGAATCTGACGAAGCCACATCCGTTAAGATTACTAACTTGGTAAAGAAAGTGACACGATGGTACTTTATGTTTTAGCGCGCTACGAATTTGAAAAGGGAAAGATTAGGTGTTACTAAGGCACACCAAAACTCGTGAACACTCGCGTGCATAGTACGTTGACATGAATCTAAGACAAAATGAAGAAGGACAAGAGGGTCCATTTTCCATTGTAGAACACAATCCTATAAACACGAATTTCCATACATGATGCAATTTAATATCAACATAGTGGTATGGTACCTTTGATTAGGGTGTTACTACTATTAAACAACTAACCTATTCTTGTGTTTGTTGGCCCGTTCCCATCAAACTTTTCTATACTTCCAATTTTTACCTCATATACAGTAGGTCCTAACTCTCCTAATTAATCACAATTGCTAAAGGGAAAATCTCTCCTAGTGATAAAGCACGAATCAAAATTCAAAAGTATAACGTAATTTTTTTTTTTAATCATATTAAACATCATCCCCGCAAGACGGGAGGAATGGACGAAACAAGATACAAATAGTGCCGCATATAGATGGTACACCATAACCACCATACAAGTCCCTGAAGATAACCCACCAAAACACATCACCACCTAAGACGAACATCTTAACACAAAGAAACATTGTAAACACAACATTCACCACTCATCGTCACTACTCACCCCCAAAGAACACCCCTAAAAAAAACAGTCAGACTTCAACACCCAAGTTGAGCCACTATCGAAAAGTTCATAACCGAATGAACATGTAGCTTCCACAACCTCTCGACAATGTTGACATGTATAACATTTTTTGACGAAACTGTACATGTTTAAATTCTGAATGATAAATGAATACTCATACTTTTCTTTATCAAAATACTAATAGTTGTACCAACATGATGTGTTGCACAAGTAATAGATAGTTGTATTTTTTGTTAGTAGTTGGTCAAGGGTTCGATCCTTAATATGTATAGAAAAACATGTGTAAGTAAATGTCAACATTTTAAGTGAATCTCGGTTATGTTGAAAGACTATTTTCAACATGTACATGTTAGCAAGTGTACTAAATCGTCGTCAAATATTAAAATTTGTAAGTAAATGTCAACATTTTAAGTGAATCTCAGTTATGTTTAAAGACTATTTTCAACATGTACGAGCGAGGATGTTGGAACAAAATGTGTTTAACATTACCCTTTAAGTTTTGATGATAACAAGGTATTAAAAATTGTCAATTGGATATGCTAATATTTGTTCAAGTGTGCAGGACCATAGACAAAAATTTAGTGTCTCTTTAAAGCATAGGTTCTGGAAGAACAAATGAGAGCAATGAAATCAACAAGAAGGAAGCTTGAAGCGTCTGAAGATAAGAGGTTCTGTAGACAAGCGGTTCTGAAGAAGCTGACGTCATCAGAAGCACTCTCCTCAGAAGCTGACGTCATCAGAAGCATCTGATGATCATCAGGAGCTGAAGATCATCAGATGCTGGAAGACTGAAGAACTTCAAAATGTTGTTCAAATGAAGATTAAATCACGCCTGTCATTGCAGAAGATTGGGAGAATAAAACAACGGCTATTTCAAATGGATTTGAAGGCATTGGATGCTTATTCAGTTGAGAGCGTTGAAAAAGGACTTTTGTACGAAGTGTACAACCACTATCTCCACTACTCTGTTTTTATGTCTGCTAGTACAAGAACAACAGTTGTGCCTGCAACGGTGTTTTTCCAGACTTGGAATGAATTTGAAATTGATCCTTCATAGGACAATAATCATATCAGGCAAAAGATCATACTACTGGAGGTCATTGATGCGGATTATATTCAAGATTATCCTTCAAGTCAAGAGGACTTTGGTAGATCTATGGTGGTGACAAACCCTAATTTGTTGAACTTCTCAAATGTAATTCACAACATGCAAGTTTTATGGCTAGTTTCTAATGATGTCCGACAAGTTACGGAATTTTTGAGTGAATCCTGGTCTAACATGGCTCAAAATGATGAGAGTGTTGATTTGGGTGGAAACACAATTCAACCATTTCAACTGGTGGTTTCGAGAAAGTCAAAGAGCAGGTTAAAGAAGCAGCAAATCGAGGCTAACAAAGGATTCAAGGTAGGTGCTTCGAACCGTACCCCGCGCTAGCTCGTTGGTGTGTTGTTGTTCCTTATGCTTTTATTTGTTCTTTTTTATTTGGGTTTCTTGTTTTCCTCTTTTTTGTTGAGGTTTTGGCTTTAGTCCCCCCTCCTTTTTTGTTCTCGTTTTATTTCTAATATTATAAGATAAGATCAGGGTGTTGCAGCAAGCTACCCCTCTGCTCCTCGTCTTTTGCTTAAAAAAAAAAATACCAACTTTTCGTTTTAGTCCCTCTAAAATTTTCCTTCAACTTTTAGTCCTCTAAAACTTTTACATCTTCACTTTTGGTCCCTCTTTTAAGTAGAATTCATATTTTTGAATAAAAATTTTCAGAAAAATTCATAATATTATAAGAATATCTCCCAAAAAAATTTAGAATTTTTTAACAAAATATGAATTTAATATGAATTTTTATATTTTTGATGGTTAAAAATTCATATTAAATTTATCTTTTGTTAAAAAATTCTATTTTTTTTTGGGAAATATTTTTACAATGTTCTACACATTTCTGTACAATTTCATTAAAAAAATACTAAAATTAACTTAAAAATAGGGACCAAAAGTAGTGATTGAAAATTTTATAGGGACTAAAAGTTGAAGGAAAATTTTAGAGGAACTAAAACGAAAAGTTGATATATTTACAGGGATCAAAAACATATTTAACCCTAAATAGAAAAAAAGAAATTCAAAAATTATAACATATATGGACAAATTAATAATGCGGTTCAATTCATTCATTCATATTTCATCTAAGCAAAAAGAGATATAATACCTACAAAAGTACAAAGGTACTTAACCCTTACACAAAATGTCCTACAAATTAAGACACCGAGAGGAAACTACTCAATTGGAGAAACAACTTAGAGAATTACCTTATTTATAAAAAAGAACGAATTGCCAAACTAGTCAGAAACAACAAATGAAAACTCCCAATTATCCCCCCGAATCAAAACTGAAATCGAATCGAATCTTAGTTATGTTCAGTGATTAAGAAAATCGTATCAAAAGACTCATTTCTGAAAAATAATATTATTATCATCATTACGATCAATTTGAGCATTAGTTAATCAATGTTTTTTTACAAGATTTTTATAGATGTTAAAACACTTTTTTTTTATATATATATTGGTTCAATTTACTCACCTTGTGGATGCCCCTCCACCAAAAAAAAGACACAATATATTATAACTCATTCTCCCATTCACGTAAATTATGGTCGGACCTAGCTTATATCTTATCTTATTAAGTTAATTCTCATATCATCACTCATAATTTATTCAAAAAAAAATATCATCACTCATAATTCTAATTCATTTTTTTTCGAACTAGGAGTAATTCAAACCGTGGTCATAACTGTATAATCAACAATACATTATGCACCCAAGTGGATAAAATGTACGTGATGTGTAAATATCTAGTAATGTGATTGGCATATTAATACTGGTCTTACACAACAAACGTACTATTCATACTACTGACAATCATTACTTCTAAGAATATACTACGGATCATGTTAGTTGATTATTGTCAAAATCATCACTAAGCTTCATCCACCTATCCAATGAAACTCAAATACTTCTTAGATTAAACGTGTCTTCATCGATATGCATCATGTCTGATATCAACACATATGATAATATTAAATTAGGTTATTTTCTTGTAAAAAAAAAAAGGTTATTTTCTCATGTTAGTATCCGTATCAACGTGTTCATGTCATATCTGATGTCCGTGTCTGTGTTTAATAAGACTTTGACAAGTGGACGGTATGATCATAATAAAACTACCAATGCATTTATGTTCGTGAGATAGGAGGTGAAAATTTAAGTTGCTCACGAGTATGCCCTGCCTTATCATTCTGTTTCCAACTTCCACCGTTTATTCTCTTCCGTAGAGGTCCCCTTTAGTAGGGTATGTGGTCCCAAAGTGTGTAAGTCATACAGTTAAGTGTTCTCCTCACGTGATTTATCCTACCCACATCAATACAAAAGAGAAGAAAATAAACAAATAATAATACGTAAAAAATAGGGGTGTGGTGAAATAAATAATGATGAAAGAGTGGAGTGGTGAAGTGTGTAAATGTGTTGGTTTCTTTTCCAACCTACTCCCTCCCCCACATTCCCTGAGATATGAAGTTCATGCGAATACGAAATCATAGTGTTGACTATTTGAGTAACATGCGTACTTTGTCTGTCACGTGCTATATGCCTGTCCATTGCACCTCAATTTAGAGCTTTTGAGATCCTCATCATTATAGTACTATACTACTACTACACTACACATTCACACAATTAACAAATGAAGACTTTAATTAGTCTTTCTATACAAATTAGCATATTCAACGCAATCTGGATAAAAGGGTTGATTTAAAAAATAGAGATTCTATTAAACAAATGGATTTGTCCTTATTATTGTCTAACTTAGTCTTAGTATTCTACCAAAACAAATCTCGATTGTGAATGAGTGTACCAAAACATTGAGTATATTAGAAACATATACTTAATATTTTACTCCATGTGTCCCAAAATAAGCATTATAATCGGATTTTACGCATACCAATGTACAATTTTGATCGTTAATATATTTAATTATATATTAACAAAAATTATAAAAATTAAAATTTTGAAAATATTAACCGATCGAACAACATCGTATATACCAACATTTATTTTTATATAGTAGTAAAAAAATTACAGTAAAAATAGAATATTATGTGAATAATACACATGATGGTACTTACTTTCGGACAAATTAAGTACATAGTTATTGATTAATTACCTTTATAGAAACCTTAAACAACCACCCTTTAAACACTTGCTAGCAAATATGTTATCCTTATAGTTTAAACCAATTGAAATTTAATTGCCTAATTTTAATTCAAAGGACTAGATTATCCACCGAGTACTTTTTTCTTTATCATGATATAATCATATATGAGACGTGTCAGATACTAATTCTAAGTATCTCTTCCACAGAGATTTGAGTTCATGATTTGTCATGTTGTGAGAGTTTAATCTCTTTTTCTAGACCCAAGTTCAGCCGGTAATTAAAAGAGTGATATTTGTCGTTTGGAAATAAAAATTTAATCTGATCATGGCAGTGGCACTCGCGAAGGTGAGGGGGTCAGGAACCCTAGCTTAGACAAAACAATTAACATTAACATAGTACTATAAATAAACGGGGTAGTTGGATTCATTGTTTTCTAATTTGTAGATACCATTTGCTACATGGATATGAACAATATATAGGCCAAAAGTCTTAAATTAAAAAATAAAATATGGGTGGAAGATCAAATATCAAGGATGGTGCAGGGTTGGTGTCAATTGTTTGTAACAGACAACAAAGGGATAATATGTTTCCTTGTGTCAGGAAGGATATATATAAAATAAAAATCCATCAAATATATATTCATTTCGGAGAGTATATGCCAAAGGTATCGATACGATTTTATTTTATTTTTAGGGTGTATATATTATGTATTGATTCATTCATGTACGTTTCTGGAGGAAGTTTCTGTAGGTACGCTAATTTTGTTCATAGGTTAGGTTGTCGTCTTCTACAAATCTCACTGTTTTCATTTTCAAGCCTAAAATAGTAGTAGTATGTATTTAATTATTGTGAGTTAAACTGTGAAAAAGGAGATATATATTTTTAAAGACTGATTCAGTTAAAAATCATGTTGCCTATTGCTAATTGTTTGCGTATTATATGACCACCAGTTGTTTCTTCTTTTGACATGTAATGTATATGACCAGACCACCACTTAGTCATTTTTTAAGCTAGGTAAAAGAAAAATATATTATTACATGAGAGTAAAAAAAACTAATTCAGATCATTACAACATAGATATGCAAAGGTGACTTAATAAAGATTTCTATGCATCCCAACAAAAAAAATATCAAGAAAAAAGCAATAACGTATAGTTTTTTTTTCCAAGTGTAAATAACACACAATGATTATTATTATTATTACATTGTCTTGAGGAAAATACTTGATTAATCACAAATATTTAGACACTATGTAGAGCTGTTAATTTTAGGAGTGAGAAGTGGAATTTGTTTTGTGATGGAGCCGGTTGCAGTGCAGTGCCTCCGAATGTTTTGACGTAGTTTTGTGTTATCTTCTCTCGATTGGTTGGATTTTATTTTTTTTTGTTTGTTTTGACTCGTTTTATTAATTGCTATTGTTCTTGTTTGTTCTTTTGGACTTGGGTACTCCTTGTAAAAAATAATAATTTTCCCATGCACCAACATTTCTTCCTAAAGAAATTTGCCTAAAAAAATCTGAATCTTTTTTCTTAAAAAATAAATATTTTTCTCCAACAACATAACTTTTTAGAAAAAATATCTTTTATAAAATTTTGAAAATTGAAATTGGGTCAAAAGTTGGGCCTCAATACAATCCAAACATCTTAATAATTGTGAAATGATTTTTTTTTTATAATAATTTGAGGTAGAGGATTTTTCTTTGTTGAGGTAGAGGGAGTATTTATTATTCCCTCTTCTTTCATTTTACTCATTCATCTTCCTCAAAATATTAATGAAGAGTAATTTTGTAAACTAGATTGATGATCCGTGCGCCGCACAAGTCTTATGAGCTAAAATTATTTCAAAATGTATTTTGTTTTAGTGGAGTAGTTATAATGTTGATTTTTTTTTTAAGGATAGTTATAATGTAGATTTGAAAATACTTAAAACCCAATTAATATTTTAATAATCAAGGACGAACGGGTCTCATCGGCTATAATAGAGACCAATAAATCATATTGTATTTTTA
>Ga0315914_1007705_pt1 | contig 14787 bp, 9 predicted proteins | sample MpolenodulesMG_FD_203920 | JGI IMG/M metagenome (GOLD analysis project Ga0315914, IMG submission 203920) | Medicago polymorpha root nodule microbial communities from Los Angeles, California, United States - elongated nodules | ecosystem: Host-associated > Plants > Roots > Nodule | place: USA... | reverse complement strand
AAAAATGCAAAAATATTAGGTTAGAAAAGGGTTTTCGTGGTGATCCAACGTCACTACGGAAATTCCTCGCGCTTTTCTTTTCTTGTCACGTTAGTTTTATTTTTATGTTTTAATTAATATTCAAAAACAACAAAAACATTCAAATAACAAAAATCACAAAAAATCATTTTCATAATAAACCTTGATCCAAAATCAAGTGATCGTTCTTTTTATTTCTTTCTTAATCAAATTTCAATCCATTTAATCATACTTTAAGTCTATTTTCTTTCAAATTAAAAAATACAAACCAATTCATATTTGCCACTTGGCTTTTTTTCATTTTAAAACCTTTTCAAAACTAATAAAAAAACACAACCAATCAAACGTCAATTTCTACCCCGAACTACGAGGTTTTGATCCCTCACGGGTACGTAGGCAAAGGACCATGTCCTTCCAAATCAATAAAAAATGTAGATAATTAGGTCTTTATTTTAAATCAATTTAATTCCATTTCTTTTAAACAAAGCAAGTTTATAGCACAAAACATTAAATAAAACCAAGAGGTTCTCATAGAATACTATGGATATTTAGGGTGCTAACACCTTCCCTAAATATAACTAACCCCCGAACCCTAAATCTTTTCAAAGGGGTAGTTTGAACTTTTTTCCCCTTTTCCTAAAAAAAAAACAAATGTTAAGTCGTGAAAAAAATAGTGAGTCTATGCTAATAAAATAGCTATGACCTCCACAAAATGACGCGACATCATGCAAGCTCTACCTCCTTGAACTTTTGCTAAACCATTGATGAACAAATGCTATTAGAATGGTAAAATTCAAGAAAAAAGAAAATTCATTAATAATAAACAAGTGCAGATGCAATTACAAAACATAGGGGAATACAAAACTCATAACACTAGCAGCAGTCACACACATATTTTTTTTCTCTTTTTTTTTTTTGAAAAGAAATACCAACCAAATAAACGAAATTAGAAAATATGATGGGTTGCTTCCCATCAAGCGCTTTCTTTTACGTCATTAAGCTTGACGCCTCAAGCACTGTTAGGGTGGCAAATATGAAATAAAGAATATATCATCTTTCTTCTAACTCTTGTTTGGTAGGAATTCCATGAACTTCATACAATGTAGCAGATGCTCTGATGATCCAACTGCTAGACTTTCGGCATTCGAGCTCTCCAACCATAAAGAAGAATAGATATACCTTTGCAAATGAATGATTTCTTTCAACCCCGTTGGTTGAGACTTCAGGTAGAGACCAACACTCCTCACTTGTGCATTTTCTTCCACCACAACACTCCTCAATTGGTTTAGATTGCAAATGTAAATAAAATGGTTAAAGAAAAATTGGTTTAAGAAATAATATTGAGAGATGACTAGGTCAATCAATTCATCTGTTCATCACTCATTAACAACCTGTTTCTTAAGTTTACGAACGCTATAAAGTTAACGACAAATTAACAAAATAGCTTAGGTCAATCCCTTCATCCTAAGCCCTGTTTCCTGATTATAATTCCCTAATTTCTCAGGTGAACGTATATTCATTCAAGGTTTAAACCATTAATTTAAAAGTCACAACCTAACAACGTTCCATCCCTAGATTGTCCATTAAGTTGAACAGTATAAATATGTCAGAGTTAAACGCTGGTGTCAGCAGTCATCTAAGCTTTAGAATCGATTATATTGGGTTAGATTCATAAAAGCATTAAGAACGACTTATACTGAATAAACTAGAATGACATTCATAAATATTAAGAGTTACAGGTTACATAAACATGAGCTAGAACAAAATCATCTCTTGACCTAATCACAAAGGATCTAGTTACTCATTGCTAAAGTACAAATAACTAATATGAAAGAAGGATTCATTACATGAAATTGGTAACCGAATATGAGTTTTGATGGTCTCCACCTTCTCTCCAGATCTCCAGCTCTAAAAGTCAGTTTCTTTCTCCAAATTTTCCACTCTTCCTTCGGAAAACAACTTCCCTTTTATAGGAAAATTCTCAGATACACTAAAATCGTACTTCGATGCTGTAAATCGGAGCACGATTGCTTCATTAAACTCATATCCCAGCTGAAGCGTCTGCCAAATCGTAGCCCGATTTGGTTCCATCAGAGCACGATTTTTTACGAGACAAAATGTCTCAAATTTGCTGTAAAATCGTAGACCGATGGTCTTTTGCCACGTGTCCTAGGCCCCACAAGCTTTTACTTGAAATTCTGGGTGAACATTCTGACGATCAGAATGTTGTTGTGTTTTCTAGGATGAACATCAGAATGTTGTTGTGTTCTTCATCAGAATGTTGATATTCATGATGTTCTTCATCTGGGTTCATCAATGATGAATGTATGATGAGTTTCTGGGTTTGTTCAATGCGTGACATAAGATTTGTTAGGCTTTATCCACAAAAAGTAACTTCTCCATATGCATCTAAAAGTTGTTGGATAAAGTATGATAAAGTTGAACCAAATCTGCCTTGAACTTTGTGCAGGAGAGAGATAGTGGATCTGCAGCTTCAGGCTCATGCTTCTAGGAGATTTTGCAAGATATTATACAGTACCAAATCTCAGACACATCCATCACTGGTTGGTTGGGGCAAGATCTCCTTTTTGATTTGCTTTTTATCTTTCCACCAACTACACTGTTCATAGTTTGAAGCATTTGCAGAGATGAACATTTTGACCTTCAGAATGTTCCTTTTGTTCTTACTTTAGGATGATTTGTAATACTTAATTTTGATGTAATCAATCCTAATAGTAAAGACACAACTGAATTGCAGTGAATGCAACATCTAGGATAACATTCTCATTGGAATATTCCTAGTACTTTAATGTTCATAGTCTTAGATGAACATTAAAGATCCTTTAGACATTTCTCTTATAAATGCCATAACTTCTTGATTGATCCATGCAAATGTACTTTCCTGGACATACACTTATGTCACGTGTACTTTGCATGTTCTTCATGTTCTTGATGATTCTGGGTTTGCTTATGAATAACCTTCTGAACTCTCATCAGAACGTTCTGATCAACTCACTGATCAACATTCTGAAGTAACTTTCTGAACTTCAGAAATAGTTCATGAATTCAATGTCCTTTGATTTCTTGTATCTTGGTATGATTTAAACCTTGTTCCTGTCTTAGTAAAAACACTCAAGAGCACAAGTACCAAAAACTATCAAAGTTCATTAATCTTTTAATCACCATAGATGTGTTTAATGATTTCTTGATCCAAAGTCAAAATCATTGTCTGCATAAGATATGTTCATGTCACATCTATTCTTGCATATTCTTGGTGTGGACATTGATTTTATGGGTTTTCTCTAATGAACCTTCTGAACAACCTTCTGAACTCCTTCTGAGTTCATACATATGAACATCAGAATGTTTCTTCTGGGTTCCTTCCTTTTTGACGGTTGTACTTTATGCTGAACATGATGATGTTATTCAACACTTTGAACCTTATGAAAGTTGTTTCTTTATTCCCTTCAAAAACTACTTGAAGCATATAAAGGATAGATCATTTGTTCTGACAAACAAGATGATTCTTTCTTTGAAGTCCAAAAGAATATTTCTTTGCATCATTGCTTGTAACCAATGACTTGAAATGTTCTTGTTTATCCATGATGTAATCCTTTAACATTTCTGGATATATTCAAGGTTAATGTTCATGATTATTATGAACTCCATTCATATGAACATTCTGAACTCCGTTCATATGAACATTCTGAACTCTAAACTTCTTATCTTCAGAAGCTTTGAAAGTGTGATACTTTGAGGAGGTTTTGAGAATCTCCCTAACTTGTATGCATATTTCCTTTTATCTTGTTTATCCATGGAGGATCTTCAAATCATATAACATAAAACTCAATGTGAGTTTTGTCACATAACTTCAAGCACATTCTTATGTAGCTTGTGATGTAAGTTCTTCCATCATAATTCAAGTTCTTCCATCATGATTCTTGAGCCATGAATCTTCGTGGAGATATGATATTGTTGTTTCAACTGATGATATACTCATTCTTTCATTGTTGAGTAGATATAATGCACTTATCAATGTGGGTGGCTTCTAGCTTATCCACTTATGTGATTCCTGTTCTTTTAACAAAAAACTCAAGTGTAAACATCAGTAGATCACCATTCATAAAACTTATCATTTATTCCACGAGGTTTGTTATCATTAAAACATTCATCAAAAATATTTTTGCTTCAACATGGGTGGTATGAAAATATGAGTGGTCTACCAATCATTTTTCTTTATGAAAGGGATAAAGATTCATGGACACACTTTCAAACCATACACACTTGCTACGCGACAATTTTTTCTTTGTCTCATTCCAACCAAACAATAAAATTAAAAGAACAATGAAAACGGAAGAAACTTTGTCTTTGTTCCCTCACACTATCTCCTCCACCGTCCCATTTTTTCTCCTCACACCCCTCCTTCTATGCGTTCTCTCAACTCTCTACTATGATTTTACTTTCTCTCTCCCATAGCTTGATCTCTCTTCTCCCTCAATTCTCCCTCTCCTTCGCCTGAGTTTTCCTACGGTAATTGACGAAGGGTGGTGGAAATGGTGTGGTGGAGGGTGGTGGACAGAAAGGAGAGAAAAGATGAAGGTGTGAGGATGGTGGCGGAGGTGGTAAGATCTAACATGGTGACGGGGGAGAAGGTGGTGTTGTTGGTCGAGTGTTGTGAACGAAAAAGGAGACTGGCGTGCGGACGAGATCTGAGGTTGGCGTGGGTTATTGGTTCTTCGGACGTTGTTACCGTTTTTGGGTTTTCCGACACGATCGTCGGTGGTCGGTGGCTGGTGGCGGTGAGGAGATGTCAGTGAGACAGAAGACAAAGAGAAGAAGAGAGGAATGACTTGTCTGTGTATGTTACTGAATTGCACCTCATTTTTCGTAGTTGGACAAAATTGCCCCCAATATAATGAATAAAAAAAATCATATAAGAGGTGTACAATAGGGGGTTGCCACATGGGGGTGTACACCAATCACCACTCTTATGAAAGATTAAAGTTTTTTTAGTTAATTCATACATTCTGCATATCCAACTTTTTTTTTTTTTGAAAGAGCATATCCGACTATTATTTTCACCATTTTTACTTTTGCCATATATTACCATAAATCATTCATGTGAAAATATAATCTAGTATGGTATGTCATGCCTCAAGCGTAATCTTTTCAGGCAAGGTTGTATGAGAATGGGGATCGTGAGAATTGTAACATATGAAAAAAAGAACGGGGCATGCACTATAGTACTTGGTGATGGTAACTTCAATGCAGCTAAGTTGGAGTAGAGGAGGGAGACATCAACCAGAAAAGTAAAAAGGAACAAAGGCCCGATCATTCCTTTTCATTCTTTTAGAGCACCTCTAGTAGGCGTTACTTTGTTACTGTCCGCCAGCTTGGAGTGTCAAACTTGGGATGATTTTGCATATAAAAACTATTGGGGTCCGCCAGGCTGTAGTCATCGTCACTTCAGAAAGTAACAAAGCCTTGTGTTACTTTGATTAAAAAAAGTATGAAAACTGTTGTTCACACATTAAGGTTGGCTGAAGCACACCAGTATTTAACGAAATTACCCCCATCACCCCATCAGCAGTTAACTACCGCCAATTACTCCCGGCGGCGGCAGTTAACTGCCGAGAACTCCAATTACTCCATCGACACTTAAGTGTCGAAGTACTATGGAGCATAAATTTGCTTTTTTTTCAATCACTATTGTCCTTATCTCAATCCTTCTTCCATTTCGTTTTGGGATTTTGCTTCAAATTCACATCAGAGACATCCACACTTTCTTCTTAACAGATCCATGACACCCAATTGATAACTCCATGAATCAGTGTCCTTTTGACTTCAATTGCAGTATAAAAGAAATTAAACAAAAGTAAGAAAGAAGATGAAGAAATTGGGAATTTTTATGGGTTTGAATTGCAATATAAAAGAAATTAAACAAAAGTAAGAAAAAAGATGAAGAAATTGAGAAATTTTATGGGTTTGAATTGCAATATAAAAAAAAATTAAACAAAAGTAAGAAAGAAGATGAAGAAATTAAGAATTTTTATGGGTTTGAACAAATCAAGAACAAGGGTTTCACAAACATGGGCTTCACGATGGCTTTGTTTGCCCTGTTCCTTCATATGCATAATTGTTTTTCTCGACAGTTAATTGCCGAGGTTTTCCTCGGGAGTTAATTGCAGCCGGTTTTATTTTTTTCGGCATTTAAATATCGATGAGTATTTTCGTCTTTTACATGTGTTTTTCAGCCAAACAACATGTGTATACAACAATTTTCGAAAAGTATTATTGTTGTGTGTTTTTTTTGTTGCTTTTACGTTACTTTTATTTACTTCTTTATATTTCGACCAACATATGTTACTCTTTTTTTTTTTTTTACAAATATGTTGTATTTTTTTTATATGGCTTATACGTTGCATGCAACATTTGTTAATTTAATTTACTATTTTTTTATAACTTTAAAAATTCCTTTATTGTTATAAAACATTAAGTTTAATTTTTTTAATAATTTTTCATATTAATATTAATTTAAAATAATTAATAATATTTTAAGTTGTAATAAAGTTAAACATAAATATAATATTATATATGATGTAAAGTTGTGGGACCCAATATGAGTTGTTTTAGAGTTCACTATTGGAGCAAAAAATGATTGAGTTGCTTCAAAATGATGTGTCACGATAGGACCCACAAAATAACCACTTGTGGAGATCACCATTGGAGGTGCTCTTACAATCATGGCAACACAGTAGGCAAGAAAAAATAGAACAATTCTTTCTTAGTTAAAAAGTCTCATACTACAAATTCATTATTCCTTCTAATTTCCAATAAATTTTAAATCTTTTAAATTTTCAATAATTTGTACACACACGTTATACTATATGTGCGTTGCTACTTCTACCATATATATATATATATATATATATATATATATAGGAATATTAGCGACACTCACTTTTGAACACTCACTCTTTTATTGGTTTAAATCATTGTGAGTGTACACTTTGGAAATAGAACCCACACAAAGTGGTGGGACATGCATGGATTTCATCCAATAAAAGAGTGAGTGTTAGAGAGAGTGTTCAAAAGAGAGAGTTGCTAGTATTCCTCGTATATATATGCTTGTTGCTACTCGTGTTTTAACGCAGTTTTGATTTTTTTTTTAAATTATGCATAAAAAGAGAAATAATTGTCACCTATACATCAAAATACACAGCGCAAATATTTACCATTGGTAAATAAAAAACAATACTACAGAAATATTTGTTACTAAAAAATATAATAAAAATATGTGACAAATATTTATTGATGATGCATAAAAAACACTAAAAAATATATTTATCGTTGATAAATATAGAAAAACACAAGACAAATATTTTGTATATCTGAATTAAAAAACGCATAACAAATATTCAAAATTGATTAACTGATACATAAAAACATGGGAAAACATTTTTTATTGATAAAAATAAAAAAGAAACAAATGAAAAATATTTGTCACCGGTAAATACATAAAAAACACTCGATAAACATTTGTCATTGATAAATTTTTTTAAAATGCGAGACACATATTCGACATTTACACATGAAAAAATACGGGACAAACATTTTTTACTGCTAAAATAATAAACACAACAAATGTTTAAGATTGATAAATATAAAATGAAATAAATAAATGAAACAAATATTTTCTATTTATGCATAAAAAAGACACAACAAACATTGTTTGCTGATAAATATATACTCTATATAAAAAAAAACACTGATACACGTTAAAATCATTTTACGTTAGATAATAGTTTTCAACTTGTAAATAAACTCAAGTTTGACTTTACAAACTATGATGTAAAGAATTTGACGTTAGAATTAGAACCGATCTTTAAGTTTTGCTACGATGACATGGTTTCTAAAGACGTGTTTATGTTTACTGTTTTGATTTCACATAAACTTTATTTATAATTAATAAGAGTAAATTACACTCATCTTCCCTCAAAGATACTTGAATTATACTCTCTTTCCCTCTTATTGAAAACATATTAGAAAACATTTTAATCATCTCCTCTAAGAGAAGTTTGAATTACATTCCCCTCCCTTTTTATGTTAAAATGTACATTTTACTCCCTCAACAATTTTTTTAATTTATAATAATCTAGTAAAAAAATAATAATCTAACACACTTCGGAAAAATAGTATTGCGGGTCTATTTTAATATAATCAAAATTCGAATACATATTTTTCGCTATTTTTTATTCACAATTTCATTAACAAATAGTTTTTTTTTGTCAAGTAGCTTAGTGACTAGAGCTCACATATTTTAAATGTGGAGAAGTGGGGTGTCTAGGGTTCGAACCCTGACCCTGCATATAATATGCAATATCTCTACCAACTGAGCTAAACTCACGGAGATATTACGCACAATTTTAAACCATATTATAAAATATAAAACAATCCAAAATAAAATTAAAATATGTGAAAAATTACTAAAGACAATAAAGTATGGTTATTCAAAAGTTAATTTTATACTCTAAATTATAAAAAAAAAAAAAAAAAAAATCCATATATGTTACTGGTATCCATGCTTACATATTGGTTCTGATGAGTGATGAGAGAAAAGGCCATGAAAGTGTATATATGTTTGTAATTCACCAGTTAGTACTTTTAAGGAACTAATTCATAATTTATTCATTGACATGTTGAAAATGATGTGCTAGGTGCCGTTGAGTTTAACTTCTTAATCATGATGCAAATGAAAGAGATTTTTTCTTTGGAGAGAGAGATTAGCTCGATTGAATTTTTAAGTTTTGATTATCTGTTCTTATTGTATGACAATGAGGCATCTGTTAACATTACATTATATGATAACTTGAGGCTCTGCTGAGACTTCACTTATCACATTAGTTTGCTGAACTGAGATATGATATGATGAATTTACATGTTACTTGCAAGTAAATATTGATACCATACTTTATTGGCACATATCATGTAATATCCTAAGATTTATTTATTTGCCTTTGGAAGTAACCAAATGTCTATAATTACTATGTTAAGGTTTTATTGGTTTTTTTTATACATGATCATCATGGTTAGCATTCAATGAAGGCAATTTGTTTGATTAGTAATCTAGCTTACTCTTTTAATTCATATTCATTGTGTTCATGATTCCCTTTATACCGTAAAGGAGTGAAGATTTCTGCTACACACAGTTTATGAATGCACTGTGACTGTTAATCCTGGTGAAGAATACAGGAGCTGAAGTTATTGAGCATGATCATAATCACATTAATCAACAAATATCAGTTCTTTTTCTGATAAAGATTTCTTTCCTAATGAATAATGAAGAGAAATTAAAGATAATATCTAATCTAAGAATTTTTAGGCTGTACACCTAAAGTTCAAATGGATGTAGTTCATTGCCACTAAGACACATATCTTTTGTTGATTAATTTTGCTTTCAAATAGTAATTACACCTTATACGATAACTTTTATAACCACCCCCACTTCTTATCCCACATTTTCCATCTCCCATAAACTTCCATTTTCAATCCTTTCAATTACATTTTTTGGTTCTAAAATATTGTTTCAAACAATTATTTCAATTAATTGAAATTAAATAGTTATTTTGGTGTGTTGATTGTTGTTATAACTTTGGTTGCACGAGTTGAATGACTTATATTGGAATACATATTCGAAGTGACCAGAAGATGCGTCATTATTTTTAGATTCATTCCATTCTCTCCAAATTCTTTGCGAATTGATCATTTGTTTCTCTTTTTTCTTTATTGTTTCTTTCTATGCATGTAGATTTGCTTCTTTTAATCAAATATAAAGGCAATTAAGGAACACACACGGATGACATTGTTTGGTAAAAAATTAAAGTTAATGGCTTAAATTAAAGTTATGGTTTGCAAGTAACTCTAAAAATAATAATATGAACACTATGAAAAACATGGCCAAAGACCATTATATGGGAAGTCAAAAATCATAGATGATACTCTTGCATTACATTGATTCCGATTGGCTATTTGACTGAAACGAAAACCAAATGAAAAGTAAGAGATAAAGCTATTACCAAAAAATAAAAATAAGAGTAAGATATAGTTACAAAGAATGGAAATGAGTAACATTCAAACACTTAAACTAGATACTACGCACCGATGACATACCAAAATCACAAAATCATTTAAGATCCTTAATCTATATAATGGAAATGAGGGTGTTACAATTACTTATCGTTGACTCATATGGATAAAGAAGATAATGTTTGTTCGTAAAAAGAATAAGAGAAATGATAACAAATGTTTTAAGAGCATTATTTGAGGAGTATATAAAAAAAATGTCTTGAAAATATTACCTCCGTCTTGAAATATAGGACCCTTTTACCAAAATCACGGAAATTAAGAAAGTTGAAAATAATATTAAATTTGTTTATAATTACTATTGTTTTTAAAATTTTATCCTTAAGAGAGAGAATTAGTTTATGTTTTCAACATAATATTTATTGTTGATTGAAGAAAAAGATGCAAAATAAATAGAGGTGTGGTGGTAAAGAAATAATTAATGTAATTGGAAATGTCAAAAAGATCTTATAAAAAGTGAGATTTTTTTTCTTCTCAAAAGAGTCTTACAATTAGGGACGGAGAAAGTACTAATCATTGTCATAATTGCACAATAAGACTTATAATGAGATTTACATTTAAATTTTTCAAACATTTACATTTTTTTAAGTGAAATATTGGGGTTTGAATTCGGAACCCCAAGAATCAAGATATGTATTTTTATCATTAGATCATAGTTTTTGATATTTTTTTGTTTACAAGAGAAAAATTATAAATCACACAACGAAAAGAAGAATTTCTTAAAAAAATATTAAATATTGTAAATATCAAAAGAAGAACAATTATATATAATGTAGACTAACTATAAATGAGAATAGTTATAATAAAGTAGCTAAACTTTTTTTACACATCGATTTTTTTAATTTGTTTGTTTTAAATGTATCTCTAAAGAAGTCGTTGTACATACAATTCATACAAGAGATAAATGTTTCTTTGTCAATAATTGATTATTATTTTTATATCTTTTAATTAAAAGTAAGGATATTAAATAATTGAATAAATACTAAATAATTGAGCAACTAACTTATAATTCCATTTAACTAACTCTTGAAACTATTTATAACCAACCAGCTAATTCTAACTATCTCAATGATGGCCTACTTATGATCGAGGTATTGGGTCATAATGGGTGATTGGGGTATTGTCCATATGGATCAAGAACAATCATTCAAGTGAGTTAACATCACATTTTAAGTCAAAACCTTAAGATATTGTGTTTATGTGCTTCCTAAATTATTTTGAGTTTTAACAACACCCATTTCATAGCGCTTTTAGACAAAAGTGCTATAGAAAATTAGTATAGATGCCTATAATAGCAGTTTTTGGTCGGGGCGATATTATAGTGTAAACTGTATAATATCACTTTTCCAAAAGTTCTTACAAATTAAAAAAAAAACAATGGAAGGGTGTGATGGAACTTTAGGTTTAAACTTTATAGTAGGTTATGTCCTATGTTACTTCTTTATTTAAAATGCTATTAACAACTTTGGGTAAAATAAAAAAAGCAGATACATTTTTCAACCAATGTGAGACTTCTACTAAACTCACACTTGCCACAACAATTCCCCCATCAAGTGTGATTCATGAGTTCATCTGGGTATATATGATAACATGAAATCATATAGGCTTTTTTGTTCTTTTTAGAGTCACTTTAGAGTCAAAGTAGCAAGTTTGATTGTATTTTAGTTGAGTTTTGCAAAAGAATCGGAAAAAATGTCATGAAAAGGAAAACATTGGAAAATGACCTTGAAACCATGGAAATCCTTCCATACCAAACAACTTTGTGACCATGCTTTTTAACAAGTTTATCTTGATGGATTCTTGGAGCATAGTTGTTACGAACGTTTTTTTTTTGTTGGTAGTGTTACAAAGTAACGAGGCAAAAAGAAAAAGAAAAAAGAGGGAGAGTCAAAATTAAGTTCCAAGCTTATCTCTCAGAATGAGAGATTCCATGCTAGGCAGATGGCAGTTTTAGCGAGCAGAGCACCTTGCATGAGATCCTTACTTAGCCATAAAATCTGCACATATATTTTGTTCCCTAAGAACATGCACCAATGTTGTATTACCATTTCCATGCAAAGCATCCCTAATATGAAGGATGTAATGTTACAGGTGTTTTGATGAGAAGAAAGGGAGCAAGGAATGAAGAAAATAGTCTGACCAAGCCTCGACCTCACTCATAATAATCACTACGAGATGTGGGTCGCCGTCTTAGAAGGGAGTTAGCCATGTTCGGTCTTCCATCAATGTGTCACTCACTTTGAGCAACACGTCGTGATATCAGAAGGAAATACAATGTGTCACTCACTTTGAGCAACACATCATGATATCAGAAGGAAATACAAGATGTCTACTCTCACCTCAACTTGCGTTGTGACATGAAAACATGGCATCACAGGCCAATCTTTCCTGAAAAGTAGGGAAGCGCTCACCTATACATAGTGAGCCCCTAGTTTTTATTAAGAAAAAAAAAACCTTTTGGCAAGCAACGAAAGCATAAACACGATTTTGGCATATTAGGAGCAACCGAAACTACTCGAGAGCCAAGAAGTCATATCAACTGGTGATCTTTTATTTATGTTTAAATTTTCATATGCAATAGTTTATGTTTAGGAAGCATTGGTAGCTAATTTTCACATTCAAAGGTTTGAAAAAGTCTACAATTTTGTTATGGACTACGTCAGGATTTATGATATTTTTGAAACCTAAACACAACTGCAACTGCAATTGAGGCCGCATGAGTAACATTTTATGGTAATTCTTCAAAATATCAAGCATAACAACCCATTGTTACACAATTTCAAATTTTAGTTATCATACAATTCAAAATAACACACAAGCACTAGTCGGTGATAAATGAATATTCATACGTAATACTCTTTCATACCTCCTTGAAAAATGAAGACAACATTTTCTGTCAAGTTGCTTTTTTTTTAAACAGAAATTTTTTAAGCACCATTATCACAAGAAATGAACAATTTGCACAAAGGAGAAACAGTGCAACCACACAACAGCCTGTCAAGTTACCAGACGGAATTTCTAAACGATTGAGTAGAGAACAAGCTGAAACTAGAGACATATTAGTTCTATAACCAAACCATTTGGTGCCATGACAGTTATATATGGCCCCCTGACATAACCTTCTTGAGCTTCCTTAGATGATCGGGCTCAACTGATTTCAACCTTGTACAAGTTTCATTTAATATATTACTAGCGTATTTACCCGGCGTTGTCCGGGTTAGACATATAATTAAGGATGAGCAAAATTCGGTATGCATGCTATTCGTAAATAAAAATTACCACGAACTAGTTGGGGACAAATATCTTAATAGGTTCACACAAATAGAATAAAAAACATATTTTAAGTACATGTAAATCAATAGATGCATAAGCGGATGGAACAATTGTAAAATGATCATTAGTGCCACATTTATTAATAATAAAATTTAAGGAATAAATTCTACAGAATTTAAATTATTTTATAATAATGCATTTTTTTTATAAAAATTAATTGTACACATTGATATTTGCAAAAATTTGTAAATACTTTAATATCCATTAATACTCGCTCTGAGAATAAATTAATTGTACACATTGATATTTGCAAAAATTTGTTGCTCGACAAATGAAAATGTTCAACATTATTTTTTTCTTATATGCTACAAAGCATAGTAAAATAAAATCAAAATATACTAAAAAATAAATGAGTACCTTTCACACTTTATTCTAAGTAGAAAAAAGATATACTCATACAAAAAAAATGTATTAAATAAGTGTACAACAACTTGTCAAAAAAAAAGTCTAGAAAAACAATAGATATATACAAACGATAACACAAATAGGAATGAAAAGTTCATCAATGAGAAATATTAGAGATTGCTGCATTTTAGACGAAATTTGTTGGGTTAAATTGCTGCTAACTTAATGTAGCATTTTAGAGGGAAATTATTAGATTAAGTTACTGCAGACCTAATAAAATTAATAAATAAAGATAAATAAAGATGCAAATTTAGAGCCAAAATTTTAGGATTGAGTTGTTACAAACCTAATAAGGGATTAGTGAAGGAAAAAAAAAATTAGATTAAGTTGCTGCAGACTTAACAAAATTAATAAATAAGGATAAACTCTAAATCCAGAAGTTATAGAGATCAGGGGCGGTTTCACCGCCCGACGACCCCAGACTCGATCGATAATTTTTGCACATTAGACCCAACCCAAAAGCCCATTAACACACTTACAAAAAATATTATTGGACAAACATTCCAAGAAAAGAAAAGTGAAATGAATAAAAGGAAAAACGCGTGAAGCGAGAACCGGAAGAATGTGTGAAGGAACGAGAATAGAAAGAAATTAATAACACATTACCTATTATGAAAGAAGCAGATCTGAGAGAGAATAGTTATCTCTGCATTGTGTTGTAGCGCATGAAGAACGGAAGAAAAAGGGTGAGAAATGAAATCTTGAATTGGGATGGTGAAGGGAAGAAGAGTTATATATACGAAAGATGATGATTTTGGTGGGGTAAAGTTGATAGGGAATAATATTATTATAATATTGGGAATTGAATGTGATGGCAATGGGTTAAGGGGAAAAGAAGAGGGATAGAGTTGGATTGAGTGAAGAAACAGAGACCAAAGAAAGGAACGA
>Ga0315914_1007704_pt1 | contig 14788 bp, 11 predicted proteins | sample MpolenodulesMG_FD_203920 | JGI IMG/M metagenome (GOLD analysis project Ga0315914, IMG submission 203920) | Medicago polymorpha root nodule microbial communities from Los Angeles, California, United States - elongated nodules | ecosystem: Host-associated > Plants > Roots > Nodule | place: USA... | reverse complement strand
TCAACGACTTGATTATCAACAAATTCAAATAGCCAAACATCACATCAAAATACAAGCACGAATTTCATCAATTAAATTCATAATAATCACTTTATACAAATAAGGACTTACGGGTTTAAGGAGAAAAAGAGATTATACAAAAGATTGTGAATGAAAACTAGCCCCCTTACCTCAATAAGCAATAATCCTTGCAAAAGTTTCAATTAAGCTCCTAGAATCTCTATCACCTCTTTGTTCCTCAAGCTTCTCTCTTCAAACCCTCTTCTCTTCCTCTTGCTCTTTCTCTCTCTACCTCTTCTCAAAATTTTGTAAAATGATTGTGAACCCCAATTTTCTTAAAGACTAATGCTTATATAGTCTCTACACAATTGGGCTTAACCCTCTTAATGTCATAATGAGCCCACAACACTTATAAACTAACTCCCAAAGTTTCTATCCACTAACGGTTAAAAGTTATCGAATAATTACCAGTTCAAAACTAATTACCACTACCGAATAGTAACTTAGTAAAAATAATGGTTCTCACTTGAAACACTAAAAATAACCCTCACCATGAAATTACTAATTTACCCCTGCTCACAAAATGACCAAAGTACCCCTGAGTCTAAAATGGCTATAATACCCTTCTAACACCGAAATCCACTAATCTTAACCCAAATACACACAGAGGCAATTAATCACATATAAGTACATATAAACACATATAAAAAAATAACAAAATAAATCTAGCGAAAAACGGGTTGTTACACTCAAGATCTAATCATTGGGAATCCTAACCTAGGAATCACAACCAGAAGGTCAGTTGGAGTCATAGTCAACTCTTGTTTTGTGTCCAAGATTGAGCCAAAGAATGTCAAAGAAGCCCTGACGGATACGTTCTGGATTGAAGCAATGCAAGAAGAACTTAATCAATTCAAAAGGAGTGAAGTGTGGGATTTAGTTCCAAGACCAGAAGGTGTGAATGTGATAGGTACTAAGTGGATCTTCAAGAACAAATCTGATGAACATGGAACTGTGACCAAAAATAAGGCAAGACTTGTAGCTCAGGGTTACACTCAGATAGAGGGTATGGATTTTGATGAGACTTTTGCACCTGTTGCTAGATTGGAATCCATAAGATTGTTACTAGGCGTGTCTTGTTTACTTAAATTCAAGTTGTTATAGATGGATGTAAAGAGTGTCTTCCTGAATGGGTACTTGAATGAGGAGGTTTATGTTGAACAACCTAAAGGATTTGTTGATCCTAGCTTTCCTAATCATGTCTACAGATTGAAGAAAACTCTGTATGGTTTAAAACAGGCACCTAGGGCATGGTATGAGAGACTCACTTAGTTTCTTATTGAACAAGGGTACATAAAAGGAGGTACAGACAAACCTTGTTTGTAAAAGATGATAATGGAAGACTAATGATTGCTCAGATATATGTTGATGACATTGTTTTTGGTGGAATGTCGAACAAAAGATATCTGTAACCCTAATTCTCCTATGTTTTCCTCTTTATATAGCCACCACATGGGCCTTTCCCATCTCACATAATCTTAAGCAGATTTGCTATTTGCACCGCTAGTTGGGTTATTTATTCCTTCTGAAACTATACAACTTTGTTGTTTATGCAACCTTCCGTCCACATCAATAAACACTACACACTTACTACCTACACCCCTTCCTCATTATTCATAACTTTTATAACCTAGCTAATTAATTTAAAAATATCTAGCAACTAATACATTATAATAACGATAATAATAAACAAATACTAATATTATCTTATAATAATATTAATGTATTAATATTTAAAAAATCGGGGTTTTACAACTCTCCCACACCTACAGAATTTTCGCCCTCGAAAACTACCTGAAGGTAACCACTCTAGATAAAATTCCCTCATCCAACTCTCCAGTCATACGACACACTCCAGCTATAACTTATTCACTCACAACTAAGCTTACAAGGTCTAACTGACAATTCCCAACTCATACTACCATACTAACTTGCTAAACATCGATACCAATCTAATGCCTCCTAATCCTTCAATCTATATCCAGCACCAATCTAACCCCGAGGCTGTCACCATAACGTTTAACTTCTCACTTTGAGTACTAAAACTTCCCTTCCAAATGGCACCACCTGTGAAATACCTCACGAGAGTAGGAGTGTCTCCCCCACTTGTTTCTTTCCCCCTTAGCCTCCTGTTGAAACCTCTACCTCCTCTTATCGGCTGTCACCTCATAAGGTTTACAACGCCCTTGATTCTTACGCTCCTTCTCCCTAGCACCTTCATAGTGAGAAGATCCTTGTTTGACTAATTTCCTCTAACCATCTTTCCATGCACCATCAACACTTAGATAACTACTTTAAGGAATCAGGCATCGACAGTGTCTACACACATGCCACCTGTGGGGACTTAACAAGATTATAAAACCTAGGTCGGATGGACCGACCTGCTCTGATACCAACTATGTAACACCCTAAATCCGAACGTTGATTAAATAAATAATGCCAATAAATTTAAACAAAAAGGATGTTACACATGCTCATCCATTCATTCCTTCAAATAAAAAATAATACGTCATATTTTCTGAGAGTGAAAAATACTTCAAAAATATTTCTTAAAATTAACATGTCTAAATCTCAATCATCATTGTGGAAACTGTCACAAAGATTTCAAATACTTAAACTTCATAAAGTTAAACATTCAACGTTTGACCCCAACCCTAGTGTTATAGATCAGAGCACGTGATTATTTGACTACGAAAAAAAATAGATAATAACTACGGAAGTATATCTCCGTCGCCACCTTCTAAACGTCCCGCAAACAGAGCTCCTCGTCCTAAGTGTCTGTACCCCAAGAGTACATACACCATAATACACAACAAAAACAAAGGGGTGAGAATATTCATCATAACATATATTGGGATACATGAACAATATATAAATAGGCATAGGATCATCCGATCAATCCTTTAAAACATATTCACAATTCTTCATCATGTTATACAACATTATTTACACATCATCACTATCATAATTTTTCAGTTTTAAAACATTAAGGAAATGCACATATCACTCACAATACATCAAAATTGACACATATCACATATACCACATATATCACATATACTTCATATACACCTAACATGAGACATATGCAAAACACACTTCGTTCTTACACCTATATGCATACCGGTACCAGAACCTATTGTCTTTATGATGTATGTCAGAGTTGTGTTACTGATCATACACCCGTCTTTCGTCTTTATGCAATATGCTATGATGCATGCAGACCCACGAATCATCATACAACAAATATATCATCTTTAGAACAATTAAAACATCATCTTCATTTTACTTGTTATTATAGAACAAGTACGTCTTTCATCTTCGTTGTTCCTAAATACATCTTTCGTCTTTATTCGTCTTAAACACATCTTTCGTCTTTATTCGTCTTTTTCAAAACTCATTTATTTCATCATTCTTCATCGTCATATAGCAAATAATATTTCTAATTGCCTTCGTCTTATCCCTTCGCCTAGCATCTTCATTACCTTAAACTACTTCACCATTCTACTTTTTCATTTTAACTCTACACCTTACCCTCTACAACGTATCCTTATTTTTCGTCTTAGTTTTAAGCCATATCGACTCATCTTCTTCACCGTATACTGCCTTAGGCCACTAACATCATATGCTTGTTTGACTTTGGTTTCATACTCTTTAACTTTAATTTATGTTATTAGACTCAACCTTTATTCTAAGATTCTTTTACTACCTTCGTCTCTTGTTTAAGAAGCATTCCTAATATAATCCCATTTTCTAAGTTTAGCCCTTATCTTCTTTCTCATTCATCTTACCCTCACCTAATCGATTCATATTCTAACTCACGACTTCTTCTACCCACCTTGTCATTGATTTACTTCATACTTAACTTTCTATCTTCAGTTATATTTCATCCCAACACTCCCCTCGTCGTCAACAATTCTCTAGTTCGACCTCACTATTTACCTCGACTCTTCATCCTAACAAATTTCCTACGTTCTCTCTCTCTCTTCTTATATTCTTATCGCTACAATTACCATTTACTCTGATTTACTATTATTTTCACCTTCATTAGTTCATGAATTACCCTCTTACAACTCTCTATACTTTACCTTCATGTCTTTCATAACGTCATTTGTTACGTAGTGTATTATCGTCATATAACATTTATACTGTCAATATACCCTATCATATTTCAACATCTAATTCATCGATTAACATCATATCTACACATTATATAGATATAGTTTACATCATCGTTATTTCAACATCATGTTTAGAACACACAAACCTCATTAGTTGTATCCTCTTATTATTTTAGGCTCATTAAGTTTATGAACATATCTTCATATATAGTTTAATCATTACTATCTCCTATTGTCTTAAGCCACTCTCAGAAGTTAATGTTTTGGATTCATCATTACCTTTAGGTAATCACTTCTATTTGTACCCAGATACACTCCCTCATTTAGACATGTGGCTTAGCGATACTTACCTTTACTTTAAGTGCTAATGGCTTCCTTAAACTCACTATTACTTTCATAGATGTTTTCGAGTCCACTAAATGGATTGTGCTGAAGTTTCATGAAGATCACAGCATGACCCATGCACGGTATTTTAATCATAACTAAAGTTATAGAAGTCTAAAAGGATTCAGTCTAAAACCACATGAAATCTAACATTCATATCTACATTTTCCTGAACCTAGGCAGATTGCATGACTGTGCTGACCCCTGTGTAGTATATTGGGTATTACTCAAGTTATATATATCTAAATGGAGTAACTCTAAAGCCATATTAAAACTAACATCCATACCTACAACTTTCATGAAGAAACTTAAGTCCAATTATGAACGTAAAGTGGTGGAAATGCTTATTTTCTTAAGGCTAGAAGAGATGCACGACTATGCTGACACATGTGTGGTATTTCGATCATAACTCACGTTGTAGATGTCTGGTTGAGGTGAAACCAAATCCATTGGACAGCTAACATCCACACCTACAACGTTCATGTTTACACCAAGACCCAGTTCGGAATAGAAATGAGTCAAAAACACCCATAAGTGAGAGATGGGCGCCTGAATTAGACACCTGAGGCGCCAGCTCTCGGGTTGTGGGCGCTAGGCACCCTTACTGCAGTGCAGCGCTGCGATGCTTCCAAATTCTAAATTTTTGAGCTACGGGAATGCTTTTAAGTTGCCCCAAATGTCCACTTTCGGAGCCCTTATGATCCCAAACTTATATGAAACATTACCTAGCGTTACCCCATCATCCAAACCCTACTTCCTCACATAATCTCCTAATTATCCACCCTTATTGCGGTTAAAATCCCAATTCATTCATCCTAGTTTTGTTCCTTTCAATTATAATCTTCCTACATCATCACCAATTCATATTACATTTGTTCTTCATCACATTTTCATCATAAGTTACATCATAACAACATTCTTAAAATTAAACATTCCCCCTTACCTCGAATTCTCTGGAACCGCGACGTTGGCTCTCTTCTCCTTAGCTAGGGTTTCCTCTTCTCCTCTCTTCTTTTCTCAGGTTCAACAAAAGATATTTGTAACCCTAATTCTCCTATGTTTTCCTCTTTATATAGCCACCACATGGGCCTTTCCCATCTCACATAATCTTAAGCAGATTTGCTATTTGCACCTCTAGTTGGGTTATTTATTCCTTCTGACTCAACTATACAACTTTGTTGTTTATGCACCCTTTCGTCCACATCAATAAACGCTATAAATTCCTATGCTACACCCCTTCCTCATTATTCATAACTTTTATAACCTAGCTAATTAATTTAAAAATATGTAGAATTTGTTTCTCTCTATTTTTGTGTGGGAATTTTTCCTCTGCTCTATGTGTTAAAGGATGCTGGAACATCCTAATGTTTATGGGAATTCATTTTTCCTAAGTGTAGCATAGGAATTTATTTTTCCTGTGCTCTATGTGGTGACGATGTTGGAACATCCAATGTGTAAGGAACTTAAGGTTTCCTAGTTGTAGCATAGGAATTTATTTTTCCTCTGCTCTTGTGAGACTATGCATATATCTTATCCACTGCTGCATGTCTCGTATAAAGTGTAATACCTCTGCCACCTGAAGCTGTGATTGAAGACTCGTGAGGTACTCTATGTATGCACACTCTTGCCTTCTCTAGTGTGATACTGCCTGCTACTCCTTCTTCTTGAATATGTGTTCGTGATGACTTGAGGAAGTGATCTAAGGTATCCCATTGGATTCTATGTGCTAGTTGTTTCTTCATAGGTATGTGCTTATGCTACTTTGAGAAATGGTATTTTGTATCCCTCTAGATTCTTTGGATTTGGCCTTAATTTGTTTTAGCCAAAAATTTGCAAAAGGGGGAGATTGTTGGGTATTTGTATTGGCTGCATTGTTGCTAAAACAAATATCCTTGCTGTGTAAGTTGGAACCAATGTTCCAACATGTGTTTAGACATTTTAGGACTTTCCATATTTGTTTCTGATTCTTGTTTTGCAGATTAGCTGAACCAATCTGCTTTGTACTGAAGCCTAACTTAGTATTTAGCCCAGGCTGCTTCAGTATACAAGGAAGACTTCAAGACCTAATTGCTCATTCAAACCGTCATACTGAAAAGTTTAGATTTTTAGGGTTTTGAGTCTTTATGTATTCTGCTCTTGTATCATGTTGATGCAAGTTTAGAATCTTTACTGTGTTTTCTTTCTTGTACCGTTTGTGATACTTGTTTAGGACTCTGTGTGAGTATTGATACTCTTGTGTACCACACCGAAGTTGTGAAACAAGGTGTATGTTGTTTGTGTTTGAAGGTAACTTCAACTTTGTGTTTGGTTTAGGTCTGATAGGTCACAGGGGCTGTGACTGACCATTAGGATAGTGAGATGGGATCTCAGATCTAGGAGTTCCTAGGTTGAAGTCTATACGGGTAGGTCCTATGTCATATAATGTAAACGAGAAGTCTGTTGAGAGCTATTAAATAATGACTACACTAGTGGATTTCCTTCCTGGATTGGTAGCCCCCAGAGTAGGTGTGTTTGTCACCGAATTGGGTCAACAAACTCTTTGTGTTCTTTACTTTCCTGTCATTTATTTTCTTGTTTTTAATTCTGCTTATCGCGTGATGTTGGAACATTGATCGTAACATTGCAAACGTTAAAACATCATACAGAACATATTCAAACAAGTACGCTAGAATTTCAATCACCACCGACCTTACCCAATGTTTTAACTCCTACTCGAAACATAACCCACGTCATCATTTACTTGTCATCCTAAACAAGACACGTAATTGGTATTACTCGTCATTCACAAACATCATTTATTACATCATTCATCAACACCATTCGACAATTATTATCTCAACATAGATCTTCATCATACGACAGTAACCTCTCATCATTAAACAACATATTACATGAGCATATGTACACATCACATTCCTTTGTTATTCATTACTACATTTGGAATCTACTCTCGTTATTTGTTCTCTCCATTACTACATATTTCATTCTAATAGTATACCCCATTCTCCATTCTAATTTAAGTGTTTACCTCTCTACTAATATTCCTCGTAGCATCATCCATATTATCTTTCACTTTCTATTTCCATGTCATCTTCGGTTCATATTTAAGCTTGTTATTATCTTGGGGTAATCACTTCTACTTATGCTCGAACACACTCCCTCATCTATATATGTAATTTAGGGGTCCTTAACTTTACTTTACACACTAATTACTTTCTTAGAATCACTACTACTTTTGTAGATGTTGAACAGTCCACTAAAAGGATTGTACTGAAATTTCATTAACAACGCATCATGACCCAAGTGCGGTGTTTAAATCACAACTCAAGTTCTAGAGGGAAAATGGATTCCATCCAATGGTAAATGAAAGCTAACACCTTTATCTACATCTTTTATGAAAAGACCTAAATCCAGTTCGGTACAGAGAAGGGTGGAAAGATTGGTTTTCTTGAACCTAGGCAGATCGCATGGCTGTGCTGACCCATGTGTTGTATTTTGATCATAACTCACGTTGTGGATGTCTTCTTGGTGTTGCTTGTGGGCTTTGTTGTGAAGTCGCATCAAACGTTGTATCCGCCATCGATGGCATTGTTGGGCTTGATGGCGAATCGTTATTGCGTGGAGGACGTACAATTTTTTGAAATTGCTTCTTATTTCTTAAGAACATACACAACAAGAATCACACGTCTTAACAGAAAAAACTTTCAAGAAAAATGTACACAAAAAGCACAAACAGTCCCACTAGGCGGGCCAATTTGTTTACCTTGGTTTTTGGTACACAACCGCTGGTTTAAAAATAGTTACTTGCAAGATCAACCAGTAAATCTTTGGGATACATTGTGTTTGTTATTTTCCAGAAAAATGATGAATGTTCTTGATATTATAATGCAGAATATGAATATAACTGTCGAATCCAACGATGGTTGAACCCATTGAAGTTATATTCAAAGGAATAAAGTAAATTGCTTGAAAAGAACAAGTAAATTGCAATGGAATTTAAAGAAATAAACGTAAATTGCATTGATCGAATGTAAATTGGTACACAGATTCATATATTGTGACTTATTACTCGTTTATCTCTTAATGCGGATAGTTTGAGTGTACGTTTTTTGTATGATTGAATTTTGACCTGTTTTTCCTATCAAAAACTACTATTTATACTAAGTAACTACCTAAACAAAAATGTTCTAACATAACTTCTAATAACTATTATAGACATATTTGAATTTCAATTAATATCCTTTGACAATTAACTTCTCTTCGACTCTTGCTTGCTTGTCGAACACTCACCATAAAAACAACAAATCTCTTTTAAGTCCATAAATTCGATCAAACTGGTGAGTCGAACTCATTAATTCTCTTCAAAACCTAAGTCAAACTTCACTGACTACATTTATTATAGCATGTCGAAATTACAAGGCTAACAGGTTGCTCCATTGTTTCTATATGCTGCTTCTGCGATAAAACAAATGAATCTTCTCAACACATTTTTCTTAGGTGCCCTGTTACCTATTAGTTATGGGAATGGCTGGTGAAAGGGACTGATCAACTGCTTGATCTATCTTCCATAACCTCTCTTCTGCTGAGTGTGAATACTACTACTAGTAAACTGGACAAATATGTGATGAATTCTTCTATTGTTCATGTCATCGGAGCATCTAGATGGAAATAAATAAAAGATACTTCTCCAACCAGCATTCTTCCATGATCACTCTTTTTCATAGCATCTTTTTTCTTGATATTGTTAAGGGATCTACTGGCATGCAAGACTTCAAGGTTTCTAGACTCTTTGGCATACCTACGAAGGCTAGAAAGATCTCTCCATCCAGGATGTCTCTTGGATATTTCCCCCACCTAGTTGCACTAAAGTTAACTGTGATGGCTCATCATTTGGAAATCCTCTTTGTGGTTCCAATGGTGTTGTCTTTAGAGCTTCTTCATCTTTCTTTATAAGAGCTTTGGCTCAGAATATTGGCATTGAATCTTCTTTAGAAGCTGAATTTGGTGCTTGTATGTTTGCCATGGAAAAAGCTGATGATCTGGACCTTAGATATATTTGGATTGATTGTGAAAGCTTTCAGCAAGCAAGAAGGTGTTCCTTGGAGAATGAATACAGGATGGCATAATTGTATGCACTTTTGTAGGCAAATTAGATGTATTTTCACTCATGTACTTATAGAGGGGAACATGGTGGTTGATACTTTGGCCAGGAATGGTCAAGGTCTTGCCCCTTGCTCCTCTCAATGGTGGGAGTACCCTCCATCTTTTATTTCAACCTTTCTTGTTAGGTATTCTTTAGGGTTACCTTTTACTAGGGTTTCTATGGACTAGTTGTTGTAAGAGGTTCAGTCAGCTTCTGGTTTCTTTTAATCCATTTCTAGCTTTATCAACAAATAAAAAATGTAGTAGTTAATTTGCAATTTCATAATCCCCGTAGAGATGAACTTATAAATTTTATTACTTGACGAAGATTTAATATAGTTGCTAAATTTGACAATCAATAATCGATTAATAAACTAATTTAAATCAATTAGTTTTCAAGAAAAGAAAATTTATCAAATTTTATGATTTATGTATACCTTTGTGAAATGTGGTTTTGTTAATTATAAGCATAAAGTTTTACTTTTCCACAAATTTTTTGTTAATTATGTTGTTTTGGGCCAAGGGTATAACAATATATATCAAGGACGAATCATAGTTTTATTAAATATAGTTGTCAATACAATCATATACCACAATTTCGTCCACCTGGCCCGCCATAAAGAAAAGCTTGCCTATAAAGACGTCCTTCAAAACCATTGTATATCAAGTCATAACAATCTGAATTAGTATCTCTATATGGCTTCATGTCTTCAGGTTTTACTTCAACTTCATTATATTGTGAATCAATAATCTTAAGTATTGCCATAAAACCCGAGTTTTCAAATTTTTCTTTAGGCAATCTTCCACTACCCATTGGGGGACTATTCGTATTAGGTGGAGCATAAGTTTGACCTCCAAATCGAATCTTTGATGCTCCCGTACTTAAGTGACTGAATAACTCTTTTGGCCAATATCCCACTGGTATTGATTCACGATCCATAAGTAACCACCAATGACCTGTAGATCGATCCTACATTTATTTAAAAAGGTAAGAGAAATATTAGGAGAATATGTTAACCAATCATATTAAGACTAATTAAAAAAACAAAAACATTCACTCATAATGAGTTCTTCATAAAGAGTTATAAATTATTAAGATCCTATATTTAATTATCATTCTTTTCAATTACTTAAATTATCCTTTTTTTTAAAAAATATTAAAGTAATTACTTAATACAAGTTTTAAATATAATATTGTCAAACAAAAATAATTTTATAAACACTTTAAATTTGATGTAATAGTTTGCAAAAATATATATAATAATGTATAATATATTTGTATGTATTTACAATAATTACAAATTTACCTGTTTGATTTTGAGAAAAAAGGCAACCTTTTCAGTTGATCCAATTGAATTAGTGGGCGACATGACAATTCCAAGAGAATAATCTTTGTTACTATTGACTTGCACAAAACCCGGACAATTATCATTGTAACATCCAGTTTGTTTAAAACCATCTGCCTGCATGTTTATATCAAATTAAGCTTCAGCACAATAACAATATGTATTTATTTTTTATTTCCATCACATTAGACCATCCACAGTGATGTTTAACTTGGTCCTATATATACACATCATCAATTTTAGCATTTACTAATATTAATACTGAACGAGTGTCCAATCTCTCCAACCTAACACCTTAGAAAAAATGACAAAACTAGTCCCACCAATAACGTTAAATCATGAAATTTCAACAAAAATTATTTATTTTAATACAATTTATTTAGGGGGATAAAAGAAAGGAAGATAGAGGGGGTGCTCCCATAACCACTCTTATGTACAAGCACCATATTTATTTGTTCTATAATAGGGGTTCCTATTTAATATGGTTCTAAATAGGTGAAATACTCACCACCGTAGATGGTCTTATATTATTAAATGCGTTAAATTTATATTCTTACCGTCCATCGACTAGTTAGTCGTTGTTGGTTGTCTTGATATAAGGCTGGAAAAACCTTTTACATAACAAAGAGAAGATGTGAGTAGTATATTATAAAAGAATGACTGTGTTTTTTCTATCATTATCTCTCTAAATGAATGCAATGTCATGAGAGGAAAATATCGAGAAAACGTAATAAAAATTAACTAACCCCAACTCCAACTTTTATGCTATTTAGTTGTGTTCCTGATCCACTTTCAATCCAAATGTAAGACATGCTATATTGCTTTGCTTGAACTGATAGATCATACCCAGCTATGGCCGCGTATGCTCCATGAAATATCATATTTTGGGTATCAAGGGTAACAGTCTAGAGAAGACAAAAACACACAATATTTCATATTTTATACAATTTTAAAATGTTAAAGTGATTTTTCACACACACTATGTCTTAAATTTAAAATTTCATATTTTTCTACCTATCTTGCACATACACCTAGCCACCTTTCTCTCTTGTAACCCTAGTTCATTCTTCCTCGTCCATAAAAAAGTAGAGATGGGAAATTGGGTTAGGCTCTATATGTTGACCGGTTTGACCTAACGTTTAGGCATTATAATTTTGCACCTCACCTAATAGTTAACTTTCCTTACTAAACCCCCACTAAAATAATATGGTGGTGATAAGGCGGTTTGGCTCATCCGGTTTAAATAATAGTAAAAATATCCTCTTTTCACTCATTCTTCTTATAAGTTACGATCCATTTTCTAATTTTCTCGTATGTTTGAAATACAAAGTGGAGAGAGAAAATTCATTTAATTTAATCACTTTAGTGAACCCATTGCATTTTTATTTCAACCATTTTTTTTAAAGCTACTTTAGATGTCTTGTTGACTTGTTCTAGATTTTTTATGATAAACTATGGATGTTTGAATGATCATTTATTTATTTATTTTTGTTGGTCTCGTGAGTTATATATTTAAGCTTCATTAAATTGTATTTATTTTTATTATTGTTTTTACACTTTTCACATAGTTTTTGTGAATTTTTTAATTAATATTTTTTAATAAAGATTTTACGGAAAAACACACCAACCTTCTGACTCACCATAAAAAGGGGCGGGGATGAGGTTTTAAACCATATACCGCTAGTTGGTTTGCCCCATTTTAGACGGTTTAGTAGCAAGATGGATTGGCTTGATTTGCTATTCCTACCGATATGTGTTGGTTTTGTGCCATTTTTGGACCAATAATCACCCATTTTGCGTCACTTTTTCTCTTCTTTTATTTCAATAAGTGGTTTTTAAATATATCTTTTTTTTGTGATTCCGTCGTCAGAATGCGACTTTGTTTTGTGTTCTGTCTTGGTGCGGCATTATTTTAGTTGGTCATTTTTCCTAATATTGATAAATACATAATGTTATAATATTCCATGTAAAATGTATTGATTAAAAATATCCACTTACATGATAGCCAGGGGAACTTTGAGAATGCCGTTGAAAATCATGAATTTGTAATTTTGAAGATGAATTAGTAATAATCTGATGTCTTCTTCTCCTGTTGTAGATAGGCACTTTTCCCAATGGACAATCATCCGCTGTTTTACTATAAGATGGTCTACTTCCCACAATGTTATTTGCAAAAGTTGGGAGAAGCTACATATGTTTCAATGAAGAGGGAATAAAATAAAAATTAATTAAAATGAATTATAGTTGAAGTTGAAATTCTTTACAAACAAATAAAGGTAATTTTGAATGAAAATTTAAGGTTACAAATCTTGAATTATATGTTAGTTACCATTATATATCATTCTCTTCATTTTCATGAAATAAGAACTAGTTTTCACAATGCAATAAAGTAAGATATTTAATATTATAAATTGTTCAACTATTATACCTGAATTTTGTGCTTTTTCAGTAAAGGGTGTTGTAGAGCAGGCTGCTTGTAGATATCAACACAATCAAATTTATCGGCCACAAAATCCTGAATTCATTAACCAAAATTACAATCAACTACATCATGTATAAATTAAACTAATAACGGACGATGAATAATAAAAAATACCTCGATGCTATATGATAGTGTAAAGTTATTTGTTTCATCTAGTAAAATTTTGCTTCTTGCCTCAAGTTTGCAACTTGTTATGCACAAACTGAGAACGAGAAAGAGAATTAAATCCATGAAATTTTAACTGTTACTTTCAAGGACATGTAATACTTTTTTCAAGGAAATTCAATACTTGACTATGTATATATACTACAAAGTGAAAGATGTTACTTTCAAGGATATGACCCACTTCTTAACCTGTGTTGTACACGTGGTTATTGCATTTAAGACAATTAATACATTGACAGAGGTTGAATGTTATATAATTCATAAAATTTAAAGGAGACAAAAGTGTACGTTTAGTTTTGTACAAGGACTCGGGAAGGAAAAAAAATATTACTCCCTCCGTTTCAAAATGAATGCCGCTTTTATAAAAAAAATATTGTTTTGAAATGATTGTCACTTAGTTTTCAATGTACTACTAATTATTTCTTACTAATTGTACTCTCCAATTAATATTCTAGGCACTATTTCCAAAACATTGCTTTAACTTAATTTAGTAAAATAGTTATTTCATTTCTTCTAATGATGCATTGACGTTCATTTTGAAACAGATGAAGTATTATAAACAAGGACAATTAAATTCATTTTTGAAAGATAAATGAAACATACAAAAACCAATTTAATGCATTTAAGACAATTAAATTCATTGATAGATGTTGACTGTTGTTTCAGAGTCATGATAATTAATAAAAGAGAAAAAGTCTAGGTCATGAATGACAAATGAAAAAGACAAAAAAATATTTTAATACATTTAAAACAATTAAATCCATTGATAAAGGTTGAGAGGGTTCGTTTACCGGACGTAGCATTGAAGACTCGAGTGAAGAGATCGAAGGAGTGCACGGGTAATTCAAGGATCCAAAGATTCAAAGAGCACCAAATTCAAGGGGTACTTGAAGTTTGGGGGAGCTTTGTTTTACATAGGAGTTGAAGAATTAGGGCTTTAATTTGAAGGAACTCTTGTAAACATTGTAATCAACTTTTCATACATAGTGGATGACCTTGGTGAAGGCGTACTTCATCAAGTAGAGTAGAGGTAGCCCTTAGCGAGGACGAACAAGGGTGAACTACTATAAACATCGGTGTTCTCTCTC
>Ga0315914_1007703_pt1 | contig 14789 bp, 3 predicted proteins | sample MpolenodulesMG_FD_203920 | JGI IMG/M metagenome (GOLD analysis project Ga0315914, IMG submission 203920) | Medicago polymorpha root nodule microbial communities from Los Angeles, California, United States - elongated nodules | ecosystem: Host-associated > Plants > Roots > Nodule | place: USA... | reverse complement strand
TTAAGTCATTTTAGTTTCGCATTCACCTTTCTCTTCAAATTTCAGTTTCTACTTGCAAATTAGAGGTATAATATGATCTATAAAATATTTTGTTAGTGGGATAATTGGATATTAGCATGAATGAGATAATTGAGCTCACTGTGCGTTAATATCATATGCCCTTGGTAAGTGGAATAGATGTTGAAAAGAAATTAACCTCTGCTCTATAGCTTTATATATAACAATGAAATTGACTATATTATTACTTTTATAGTTATGTTTAGTATTATGTTATCAAACTACCTCAAAAAGAAACAAATAAAAAGATGGGCTGCTATAAAAAAAGACAAATCAAAAGAAAAAATACATACAAAAGTCTGCACCAAAATATTGGTCCTAACCGCAGAGGCTGTTAAATATTGAAGGAAAAGAAACTACTATGTTGTAATCGAAAGAAAAATAATAGTAATGAGAAGGAACTGCTATGTGGTAACCGAAAGAAAAAATAATAATAAAAAGGAACCGTTACGTGGTAATTGAAAGAAAAAATAATAATGAAAAGGAATTGCTATTAAAAAAGGTATTGTAATGGCACGAGTGACTTAAAAAAAGGAAAGGAATGAAAAACTCATCAATGACAATAGATATATACAAACGATGACACAACAGGATAGGAATGAAAAGCTCATCAGTGAGGGGAGAAATATTAAGGATTGCTGCATTTTAGAAGGGAATTTGTTAGGTTAAATTGATCTGTTGCATGTTAAATGGAATTTGTTAGGTTAAATTACTGCTAACCTAATGCAGCATTTTAGCGGGAAATTATTAGGTTAAGTTGCTGCAGACCTAATAAAATTAATAAATAAGGATTGCTGCAGACCTAACAAAATTAATAAATAAGGATAAGGATATTTCCTTCAAAAAAAATGTATAAAATATTGTCAAAAAAAAAGGCATGAAATTGGTGCGATGCATTTTTTTAGTATTAAATAAGTGTACAAAATATTTTCTTCAAACAAAAAAAGTGTACAGAATATTGTCAAAAAAAAAGGCATGAAATTGGTTCAAAAAAATGCATGAAATTGGTGCGATGCATTTTTCTAGTATTAAATAAGTGTACAAAATATTGTCAAAAAAAAAGGCAAAAGGATAGGAATGAAATTGGTGCGATGAAATTTGTTAGGTTAAATTACTGCTAACCTAATACAGCAAATGAGAGGGAAAATATTAGGTTAAATTGCTGCAGACCTAACAAAATTAATAAATAAGAATACGAAAAGCACCTGAGGAATTGTAACTAAGTTTTTTCCTAACTTTTTTAACTATCTAACAAAAAAATAACTATTGTGTATGTTTCACAAATTAACATACTTAATTATTTTTTGTCAAAAAAAAAACATAATTAATTATTTTGTCTAATCTTTCACTTCATATGCATATATCTTTTTGTAAAACAATCATGAATAGAGTTTGACATTATAATTTCATCGGACGAAATGTGTAAATTGATCTCCTAAAAACAAATGTAAAATGGTCATTAATATACTCCTAAAAACAATCATGAATGGAGTTTGACATTATAACTTCTTTATAATTTTGTGATGAAGCATTGGAATTTGTTAAATAGTTCAAGGTTAGCTACTACTTCTTCCTCCGTCCCTTAATACTTGACACAATTGACCTTATTACGTATACTAATGCAAAATTTTGAGCTTAAATATCTTGAATAATTTATAAGAAAAAATTATGAAAATTTGATATTTTGAAAATACTCATCAAGACAAATCTAACGACATCTTATATGACATTATTTATCTTTGTATATTGGTGGAAAATATGGTCAAAGTAAGTTACGTCAAAATTGCACATTTTCAAATGTGTCAACTATTGCGGGACGGAAGGAGTACCATGAGTACGTGCATATATATGCCCATGTTAAGTTAGTTATTACCCTTATTTGACGTCATCTTAGCTAGTGGCTAATGATACATAAAAATATCCACTGCAAAAAATGTCATATAGTGTTCGATTTAGGGATTGATTTAAATATTAAATCAACATCCATTACTACATCAGTCGCTAGCATTAGCAACTAGTCCCTTAAAAAAAACATTAACAACTAGTGATTTAGTGACATTTAGTGATTTAGTGACATTTTACAATTCGGTCATTAATTTATTTAACGACCCATATGGAGACAGATTTATATGGTGATCAACTAGAAAATCCAGTCGTTCTGGAAGATTAAAATATACAATTCAGTCACTTAATCCGTCGTTAATAGATAAATTTAGTGATGCTTATTTGCATATGAAATTGTCCAAAATATAGTGATGACAATTAGATATAGGCAATAGGCATGCTTAATTTGTGGTTAAAGCTAGGAATATACTTATAGTCAAAACCATAGTTTGCAATTTTGATTTTCTATAGGATAGGGTCATGTGAGGTTAGTTATAAAACCAGATTATGGTATATAAATGCGAGTAATGATCTAACAATTTTTAACATTATTAGAAACTTTCTCATGATTGGTGTGGAATGAACAGTTAATTACTATTATTCCTGAGAATTAATATACTCCTTCCGTCTCAACATGTAAGCAAAAAGAAAATCACATTTATTAAGAAAACTAAAACATAAGAATTTGGAGTATAGCTTTTTGTGTTTTTTTCGGAAAAGGTTTTAGAAGAAGATGTAAAAACAATTTTCATTGGCTATTGGTTATGGAGAAAATGAAAGAGAGAGAAAATTGAATGTAATTTGCATTTAATTTTATGAAAATAAACAAAAGTTTTTTTGGAAAAGATGATTTTTTTTTTTTAAGAACAAGATTAAATCGGATAAAAATTTGTCTTTTTTGCTTACATTTTGGGATGGAGAGAATATTAAGCAAAATACATATGGAAAACAAGTGTGTTACCGGAAAACATCAATTTGACAAATGGGACACAAGTTGAGTTATGTTATTAATGGATTCAAGGTTTCCAGAAGTGAAATGATACTATTCAAAGAACTTTGATACGATTCAACCAACAAAAGTCAGACATCTGAGAGGATGAGTGATTCGATTCAAATTTTGCAATGAAATTTTTTGAATCAAATCAAAACCTATGACAAAAACACCTGAGGTCGTGAGTGAATCGATTCAAGTGTTGCAAAGCAAACATTTGGATCGAAACAAGCAAGAATTTTTTTAAAAAAAAACTTGAATAACAATGGACATCTAACCTCATACCAATGCAAAGGTTAATAAGACATCGTCATAAACGATTTTGAGATAGAGATTAACTAAGGTGCTTTACAACTTCAACCAGGGCCGGAATTTGGGGTGTGCAAGGAGCTCAATGGAACTGGGCCTCCCCAAAGTATGGGCCTCCAAAAAAAATTATTGTCCAGTAGTACTACTAAGTACTACCTCACTAAAAAAAAAATTCTTATTCTCTTTCTCTCTGATACCACGCGTTCCATCACCATCACTCTATTGGACTTTCCTTTTCTTCTCCCCCGATTTGATTTCCTTTTCCTCTTCCGTTGTCTTGTTTTAGGCCTATTAGAATTGGGTCATCTTGCTTTTGGTGTTAGGTGGGTTTTTTTGGGAGGGTGGTTTGAGGTTTCTCGTGTATACGGTAGTGATTTTTACCTTTAGATGTATCGCATATATACGGCACCTTGTATTTATCTTTTAAAAAGTTTAAATAGAACATTGTTCTTTTAAAAAAATTACATTTTTATTTTATTACGGGCCTCTTTTCACTTACAGAACCGAGCCTCCGGATTCGTAGGAACGACCCTGACTTCAACTATGCAATTAATCATAAACAAATCAACAAAAAACATCAACCTAACAAACATCGTCAAACCATAACTAAGCAAATAAATGAGCAGACTAACATCAAAAGCTGCAATTAATTTTTCCATATCCTTCTCTGTTTCGTAAAGTTATTTGCAACTTTTGATGTGAAAAAATTGTTGAGGATGATTGAGTTTTACCCAAATGTTTTTATAGATGTGCTGGAAGCGACTTTAGCCATCAACTTAGAAATTATGCAATAAATGTTCAATCTGACCCAATATTTGCTAAGTTGAAAGGGCTTTTAGATTTTGTGCAAAACTTGTGGAAACAAATAAGTGCAACACATTTGCTAGGATTTATAAGCTTTTGAAGCTGACTTTGCTCTTGACGGTAGCAACTACAATTGTTAAACGTGCTTTTTCAACTATGAACGTTGTGAAGAGTCCACTATGTAACAAAATAGGTGATCAGTATATAAATGATCGTCTTGTAACTTATATAGAAAGAGATGTTCTTTTAACAATTAGCAATGTTGTTATTTTAACTCATTTTTAACAAATGAATAGGAGACGGTTTTCATTGTAATAATCGTATCAAACAATGTTATTTCTTATTTTTAATATAATTTGTATTATTATTTCTTTGTAATTTTAACCACATATATACCAAATGTCTAGATCCACCTATAGGTACAACCTCATTCAAGCTTACAAGCTTCCATCTTAAAGATACGACATTTCATGCTTTACGATTCATAAAAACTTACACTAACTTCTTCCTTTTAATGTGTATATATGTGTGGCTAGAGAAAAACACTGATACAACTAGAGAAAAGTAAAGTTTCAGTGTTTCACAAATGTTAATAACTTTTTTTAGCATTTTTTGTTATGCGGACAAAATGTGTTGCATGTCTATTTGAGCTAGCTCAAATAAGCCTTGGAAAAATCATTCTAGCATTTTAAGATTCATGCCCTACATTTTATCCAGGTTGACAGATGAATCCATATAAAATAGCATGTTTTGACAACTCTAATATGGAAGAATTACTATGCTTGTGTTGTTGTTGAATAATTATACTTCCACGCGCTTCTCAAAAGAATGTAGACTAACACTTGTAATGAAAATCGGTTAACTAGTTTTTTAAAAATATTAAAATCAGTAAATGATCCCAAGAATTAAAACAAGTATATTTTTATAGGTTATTTGATTGTTCTTAAAGCAATGCTAGGAAAAATAGCTACTAAAGCTTCTTGGGATTTTCGCATTTCATTGGACGGCCAAATTTTAATACTAATAAAATTCATTCCCATAGACAATTTTTTATGCAAATTATTGACAATCATATCAAATAAACTTTAACAAATTTTTGGTTTAGTCTTAAATGTTATAGTAACAGTTGGAGACGCAGTCGCCATAGCTGGGGCACCCACATGTGGGTATGACTTGAAGTGCTTTCTTATTACGTTGTTTGATTCAATTGTACGTTTTCTTTCTGTACTTTTAGTGATTTATTATCTTCCTAATGGGTAAGGTGTTAACTAGTTGGGTTAGAAAGGTTTTTGTCAAACTTTGTCGACTTAATCAGATTAGAGTTAGATTTAAAGGTGATATTCATTTTTAAAAAAATTTAACTAACCTAATTTGGTGATGAGTAGGTTAATTTCTGCTTGAGCCATTGGTTATGAGACATTAAAAATCCAAAATTATTGTATAGTGAAATGATATTTTAGTTTTTGATAATTTAAACATTTAGATTAAATTCTACAATTTCAAATTTTATCATTATAATAGTTTGAATCAATTCAAAAAAGTCTTAAACTTCATTATAAAAATAAATAATAACTTTTATGAACAAGTCGATTTTGTAGGTTTAGAACCAGGAACTCATCACCTAAATCAAACCACGCATGGGTTTGATCGAGTTGGTTTTGACCGATTTTGAAGGGGCTATATAAAATGAGTTGGATGAGTTTAGGTCATTGGTTGAATGAGTGGAGCACCTGGAAACACCATACTAATGGGTTTGATACCTTCCATATCATTTTTATTTTTGAGATGTTATTTATCATATAAATTATATTAATTTAAATGCTCTTTTACGCAAATGTGAGGGGAAAGGGAAGAATTTGTTAGCAGTATATGGATTGTGAGGGGAAAGGGAAGAATTTGTTTGCAATATATGGATTGAACTTCAAACCTCTTTGTTTTTTTTTTTTTAAAATAAACTTCAAACCTCTTTCTTAATACCATTTCATCTTCTCAACCATATCTTTGGATAGGGTTACTATTTCATCTTCTCAACCCATATCATTTGATAGGGCTAAGTGTGTTTTAGTTTTAAAAAAATATATTATTTAAGTTTAGTCCCAATAATTAGTTGTTAATTTGCAATCACTACGTTTAAAAAAATTATGCGTTTAATCTATACTATATATAAAGAAAACTACTCCTTTCAACATTTTTGGGTTGGACTTTTCTTTCCAAAAATACCCTTAATTTTAAATACAAATAACACATGTAACTAATAAATTAGAATAAATTTAATTAAAGGAGAAAACTTACACGTGGTGAATAAATTTAGTTAAAGATTGGACTTTAAATCTTCTAAAAAAATATCAGTAACAAACGTGAGCAAAAAATATTATTAAAGATTGGACTTTAAATCCTCTAAAAAAAAGATTAGTAACAAACGTGAGCAAAATATAATGTTAAAAGATTAGACATTAAATCCTCTAAAAAAAGATTAGTAACAAACATGAGCAAAAAATAATGTTAAAGATTGGACTTTAAATCCTCTAAAAAAAATATTAGTAACAAACGTGAGGAAAAAATAATGTTAAAGATTAGACTTTAAATACTCTAAAAAAATATTAGTAACAAACGTGAGGAAAAAATAATGTTAAAAATTGGACTTTAAATCCTTTGGAAAAAAAAAAGATTAGTAACAAACGTGAGGAAAATATAATGTGAAAGATTGGACTTTAAATCCTCTATAAAAAAGATTAATAACAAACGTGAGAAAAAAATAAAGTTATAGATTGGACTTTAAATCCTCTCAAAATATTTTAGAAAAAGATTTGTTAGCACTATATTAAATATTGCTAAGTAGGGTTATCACATTTCATAGTTCGTTCCCGCATTGTTTAGTTTTTCGCAACCTCTCTTAGCCCTCTGCATCAGAATTCAGAATTAACCTGTAAATTTTTTTCTTTTTTTTTTCATGTTACATGCCTCGACAATAAAAGATCATAGCAATGTTTCTTTTACATAACATGTCATTTATACATTTATGTTATGATGTTACTGATTACTATTAGAATAAACAATAAAAGATCATTTATCTTTATTTTAAATGCAGGCAAACTAAAATATGTTGAGTTCATAAATAATTTTGTTATATGTCTTGACAATATTTTGTTTATAAATCAATATATCTATAATTTCTATTAATATTTAAAAATTTAAATCAAAATTATATAAACAAATATAATAAAATAATCACATGCGTCAGTACAGTAGAAAGAGCAGACAGACGGTCGTGCCCGTCTTTCTGCTAGTCCTATAAATGGATTAAAAAAATTGGGATTAAACCTGAAAGGTTTATGTGGCCGGGATTAAAAAAAATGTAAACGGTTGATGAAAACTTATGTTTCTAATGATCTACCGATCGAAAAAAAGTCTGCTAAATTATGGTGCATTTCTTTTTTTGTGTTTTTTGTGTCTGGGATTCGAACCTCAGATCTTGCATATATTATGCATTGTCTTTATCAACTGAGCTAAACTTACAGGGACATTTCTTATATACCTATAACATAGTTAAGAACAACTAAAAAAAATTAAATAAAAGAGGAAGCAAATTTTCAATTAGCAAAAAAATACAAAAGAAAAAGGAGCGTTTAAGCTCACTTGGGGAATGAGTAACTCACTTAGTTGAGTTAAGGGATTAAAGAAGTTAAATAAAGTTAGTTAACTACAAAATGTCTAATTAGCTTCCTAGCATGCATTTTTTTAACGGCAAAGATATCAATATATAGATAACTAAAATAAAAGAGTACAAGTCCCGTGAGCATAGCTCAATTGGTAGGACAATGCATTATTATATGCAGGGGCCGGGGTTGGAACCCCGGACACCCCACTTATTCACCTTATAAGGTGAATTATAACCACTAGACTACCTGACAAAAAAAAAGGAGTGTAAAGCTACAAAGAATTCAACTGGTACTCATAAAATCAAATATATAAACAAAAACACGAGCAACTACCCCTAAAATAACAAAAAAGACAAGAAAATTCAAAAAAAAAAAAAAAGGAGCACCCAACCGCGGATTAGGAACACAAGAGACTTGGACACCCCTACGGTGACTAGAGATACACCCAAAAGCCTAGGCCTCAAATGTGAACCCCCATAAACTCCATCGACGACAGTGCAAACCAATTTTACTTCCCACTCGCAGTAGGATTAGGAACGACCAGAGTGTTTGCCTAAAAATCATTTTCACAAAGAGAATTTTAGCTTATCTATAAGGTATGTCGAGTCGGTACCTAATTCTAGAACAGCTACCAGAAAAAGACAATAACCTTAAGAGATGTCCACGACTTCCGAACACTAGACATGAGTTTGATCTCCCCAACCGATTAACCCTCCCCACTATCGAATCAACTGGTCGCAAAAAGTAAACTAAGTTGATTTCACTAGGTCATCTTTCCACAACCAATGATCGTGAGCAACGAGCTCAACAATTTATGCCCCCGACATTCCCAACCCAATTGGACATATCCCCCACCATAGAGCCCCACAGATCACACTTGATTAAGTCTCTGAAAGTGAGTGGGCAAAGGAGCCTAGCATGCATTGAGTAGCCTACATAATTTTCTTCAGTGAAATAATCAGGTAAATTCGTGGAAACTTCAATTCTCAAAGTCCATTTGCTTTCATGCATGTTTCTCCTATGTTGACTAAACTAAAATTCATTGATTGATGACAGCTTTGAAGCCATGCATGTTGACTAAAAGCTATATTATGTATATACATGTATTCAAGGCATTCATACAATGTTCTGAATTATGGTATCAATACCTTAATTTTGAAGTCATCTTTGGACATGTTTAATTAGCGGTTATATCATACAATCCCTATGTTCAAGTTCTGAAATATTTTATTACACGTGTGAAGGGGTCATAAAATTTAGATCAAAATTATTAACTTATCTCCTTGTGACCGCTTAATAAATAGGAGTATTTTATTTCATTGTACGACTTTGTTATATTAATCAAAAATATCAACTTCATTATTTAAAACTAGTGTTTAATTAGATGGGCATTATGTGTTGTCTATGATCCGCTCTTTTTATTGCGTTAATGTGTATAAATTATGAATAGTAGTTTTTGTGAAAATTTGATTAAAATTAATTTGTTTTGATAAAAATTATAGATATGCATAATATATATTTTGTACTTTCATATTGTAACAAACTATACTTATCTTTTTCGATGATACCAACAATATAACAAATATAATATCTTTTAAAAAATACAACAAATATAATATAAATTCTTTTCTTTTTGAATGACACCAACAAAATAGCGTTCTTATGGTCAAATTTACTTAAGAGTATAATTAAAAGGAGAAAAAGTCAGATCAAAACGATCTACTTTCTTTATCTATAACATAGATATTACTGAATGATATTTGATTGAATGCATTAAAACTTATTTACACTAACAATGCAGTATTTCAATTAAAATGTTTAACATATTGAGTATATCCTACCTCCCTAGCTTATACTACAAGGCCCACAATGTATCAATCTTTTTTAAGTTCATTGTCACTCATCATTTTTGCTTCGCGAAGCATGATGAGTTCTAGTTAAAGATCCTGACTCAGACAAAGTCTACTTTGTCTTCTTATATATGTGAGGTTACAAGTGTTTAATGTTTCTTCATACACTCCTTTATGAATTAAAGGTTGTTTCCACTATAGGATTTTGTACATTGTTGAGTTTGTATTTGAGTGATACAAAGTCATGGGTAGGATGATTACTCTCTATAACATAATGTTATAGAAAATCCTATGTCAATTAAAATGTGTTTTGACTACTTAATTGATTTACAATATAATCTAATTACTCTCCTTCAAAAGGATGTACAAAATTATTTCTAGTCCATATTCTTGGCTTTTTCTGATTGTTTTCTTTTCGATTAGGTCATAGTCTTTTTCTTTTTAAGTGTGGTATTTTAGACAAATAACACTTATAACACCCCATATATTATCTAGAACAAAATAAAGGATGCTATGTTTGATAATGTATATACATCAAATAATCTTAAACTATCATATGATTGTTACAATATGACTACTAACTTTGCTTCAAGTGATAGACGTTGAGCGAGGAATTTGGTCTCTCAGTTGTGGGTTGCCTAACTTCTGCAGTAGAGTGATAGGTACAGTTGGTTTTGGGTGTGTTGAGCTATGATGGTCGTCCGAAATGTTGATTATCACCTTCCACTTATCTCCCATAATTCAAGATATTGAGTGATTGCATGGCCTATAGGATATAAACAGTGACTATATGTAGGATTTTTATTTTTTTTGAAGAAACTAAATTGGCCCATCCAAATTAGCACCAGAGAGAATCAAACTTGAGGAGGTGCACACTCCAAGGTTCCAAGACAACACCATCAGACTAACCCAAATGAGTTACTATTTAGGAATTTAGAAAATTAATTTGGTTTAATCGTTATTTAATTATTTTAAACAAGCAATGCTTATTAACACTGTGTTTGGTTGATAAGAGATAGTGAAGAGAGAAGTATTGAAGAGAGGGAAAGGAGAGAAAGTATCCATTTCTATAGTTTGCAATGAAGAGAGAGAGAGAGAGAGATTTTTCATGGGCTCCACACCTTTACTTTTTTGAAGGAAAGGTCTTTGTTTTTTAATTGATTTGTGAAGTTAGATCCTTACCAAATTAAGTTAACACAGGAAAAAGAATGAAGGGCCATCACTGTTGCAAATATAAAGTCCGCACAGAAAAATAAATCAAGACAATTGCAGGGATTATAAAAATTAAAGACAAGTTCAAAATAGAATAAAATTATTTAGCTAAATTAAAACTAATAAATTATTTTATACTGAATAATTTTAAAAAAAATATTTTAGAGAAAACGAATAGATTTAATTACTTAAATTGATATCATTAAAAATGAAATTAATTTTATAAGTCTTTTTTAGTTTAGGGGTATATTTGTACTTTTAAAACCAATCAACACTTCTTTCTCCTTCATTTCTCCTCTATCTCTCTTATACCAAACAACCTATCAAATATACTCTATTTCTCACCACTTTCTCTCTCACCATACTCTTTCTCACCAATTTATCTCTTATCACTTTCTCTTCACAACCAAACACACCCTAAGTGTGTTTTGTGGAATAAGAGGAACATCGAGTTTGGAGATATAAGAAGATACAACGTTGAGAAAGATGACGGTGATGTATGAAGATACAACACTGGTACGGACTCTAGAGTTGTATCATGTTACGGCGTCCTCTACAAGCTCTTGGGGTGTGAATAGCTTTTGAAAAGTTTTTTCGGAGTTTGATAAAAATAGATTTTAACAAAATCGACTATTGGAATCGTGCGCGAACAATCACAACAATAAGCAAAAAGATAAACCTATGTGTAATATGATTCAATGTAGAATTGAGTGATTCAAAATACAAATCTTATTAACAATCAAACTTTAATGTGCCTTGAACAATTTACAAAACTTTAGACAATTTCAAAACCAAACCTATGAACTATAATACTAAACTATCAATTGAAAACACAATGCATATGAAATTGAAGAATTGAATAGATTTTGCAATCAATTGATCTAAGCAAATTGTTTAAAACCTAATTCAATGAATTAGATTATCTTTTGATGAAATTAGCAATTGTCTTAACAATTATTCGATTAATCACATGCAATAGTAAAAAGTAAAGAGGATAGGGAAGAGAGATAACACAAATATTTTTATAGTAGTTCGCTCTTTCTCGTCCTCGCTAGAGCTACGTCTACTCTTCTTGATAAAGTGCGCCTTCACCAAGATCATCCACTAAGTAACAAATGTTGAATACAATGTGTTTACAAGAGTTCCTTGAAATTAAACCTAATTCTTCAACCCATATGCAAACACTCCCCCAAACTTCAAATAACCTTTGAATTTGGTGCTCCTTGAATCTTTGAATCCTTGATTACCCGTGCACCCCTTCAAACTCTTCACTCAAGTCTTCGATGCTACGTCCGATAAACGAATCCCCTTCGACTTCAAGAACGGTTAGAAAGACCCCAAAGACCTTTGGAGATGGAGTGAGATTATTCACTTCACTTTGAAGCCTTGATTAAGCCCAATCAATCTTCTTGAAAGAACCAACTTACAATCCCTACCAGCACCCTAGCAAATCAATGTGACTCAATGTACAAAGTGATTCTAAGAAAAAGTGTTTAATCTTGAAGAATTTATGTGCAATGAGTTTTTGAGACCTAGAGAGAATAGTTGCAAATGATTCGATAATTTGAAAGTTATGAGGAGATGAGTTTATATAGTAAAGGCAAGGAAGAGCAAAATTTCAAGCCAAAACAACTAAATGAATCTATTCACTAAATGAGTGAATCGATTCAGACCACTATATGACAATCTGAGAAAGGGAGAATGCTATGAAGATTGATACACGTCAAATGATATTTGAGTCGATTCAGACTGCCCAAGATGAATGTTGATACGATTCAAAATAGTGTGAATCGACTCAGGATAAGTCAGAGACATATGATGATACGATTCATGCATATTTGAGATGACTCAGAGTGAATTGATTCACACATGTCATGAATCGATTCATACAAAGTCAAAGACTTTTGTGATATGATTAAGATATGCATGAATCGATTCATGCAGTAAAACATGAAATTTTTGATAGATGATATGTGAAGAAATGGAAAGCTTGAGACAAACGTAAGCTTGGGTGCTTTAACATAATCTAAGATAGCAAAAAACCAACTATGCTCAACTTAAAACATACAATGATAAACAAGCCAACATCATCAAAAACTAGCTAGAGGCTTCATTTTTCAGTCATTTTAGTAGTGAATTGAGTTATTAAACATGTGTTTTAGAGAAGTTGTTCATGATTTAAGGGAAATTTTCTAATCATTTTCTTATTTACTTGTCCATTTTTATAAGGCCTTTTTCATATTTTCACTGCATTACTTATTTCTTTATAAATGTGTTTTTTAATTATGTTACATCTTTTTCTACGATATTTAATAAATATTATGGTACAAATATAAACCAATTCTCTCTCTGAAGGGTAAGTTTGCAAAATAATGTTAATTGTCAAAATTAACAACACAACCTATTTCTTATTTCTCTTGATTTAGTCGATGATATCTTTAGGGGTAAAAGTAGTATGAAATTATTAGTTGTTCTCGATAACATTTTTAACTATTTATTATATCTTTTAACTCATGGTTGTCAAACTCACGGGTTGATTCGTACGAGTGTACAAGTCTAGAAGGTAAAAATGAGTGGAATCGTATATAGAATCAATTTTGTGGTAGACTCGCGAGTCTATGACAAGTTTTATGAGTCCACGATTTTTTGAAAAAACGTTTTTTCTAAAGCAAATAAACCTGAAAAAGCTCAAACTAAACAAAATTTGATAGGAAAAAAACCTAGAATTCTCTTTTCTTTTTCGATATCAAACTCAATTTAGAAACAAAACCCTCACTATCACCGGAGATAGAAGAATTCAGGTCACTCTCACCACCGTCAACGACATTTTTTTTCTTTCTTCATCGACGACGTTCTCTTTTGTGTATCAAAATATTGTGGAAACTATTGGTTATAATAATGATGTGCAAAGTGGTGATAGAAGCAATGTTGAATTAGTTGGAGGTTAAATTAATTCAAGTTAGGTTACGGTTAATGATGAATAAGGTGTTTTATCTTGGATTGATTTTGATGAAGATGGTTAGGATGCTAGTGAAGATGATGACAATGGTGGTGATTTTGATGATGAACAAGATTTCGTTGGAACTTTAGATGTTTGAAGTCATTATCATACATGTTTGATGATTTTTGTGTGTATGTAGTAGCCAATAGGAAGGAACCGGGACCTTACCTACTTACTTTTCTACATTGCTTGCTCTAATATGATTTTTTTTAATGTTTGTTATGGAGTTTAAAATTTTAATTTTTATGATAATTAGTGTTCTATTATAAATGTCATTTATGTATCACTTATGTATTTTTTTAAGTCAATTTTAATTTTCCATGGACTCATACGAATCAGTACAAACCTTTTTCGAGTCTATGTAGACATACAAGTCTGAAAACCTTCATTTAACCTACTATTTGCTTATGTGCAATGAATAGTTGAGGATAATATTAATAAAACAATAGTTAATGTTGTACTAAATTTTAAAAAGAGCAAATAAATTGGATAAAAAAATTCTATCAAAACAACTGTTAAAAATGAACGAGAATATGGGTTAAAAACATACTCCCTTTTCCCTTAATTAGTTTTGTTTAAATATTTCACAAAAATAATATAAAAGAAAGAAAGATAATGATATTTTTGAACCTGAAACTTTGAGGAAGAACACACTTTCAAATTCTAAGTTAATACCACCAAGCTAACCCAAGTGGGTTAACCAATATTATAAATGTAAAGTAAAAAATATTGAATAGAATGTGTTATATGTAGTATTAATTAGATAGTATAATTTAAAATATACATTTTATGGAAAGAAAAATATAATTGATATCACATTGAAAAATAAAAGATTAAATTATTGTGACATAATATTTTTATATAAATAAGTCAATTATGATTCAACTATCCAGTAAAAAAAGTGAAGACAAGATTTGATACCTCACAATTATCTTGCGATTCAATTTAGCCCTTGACACTTTTTACGAGGGATAAATTAGTCTCTGACTCATTATAACAAATGGAATAAGTTGTCCCTGGCA
>Ga0315914_1007702_pt1 | contig 14790 bp, 6 predicted proteins | sample MpolenodulesMG_FD_203920 | JGI IMG/M metagenome (GOLD analysis project Ga0315914, IMG submission 203920) | Medicago polymorpha root nodule microbial communities from Los Angeles, California, United States - elongated nodules | ecosystem: Host-associated > Plants > Roots > Nodule | place: USA... | reverse complement strand
ATTTTAGAAAATAAAAATTATTTTAACAATAAAAAAACTCGTAAATTAATCCCTTACCATAAAAAAAAAGTTTGTCAAATTAAAAAAAAAAGTTAGATATCAACAACAAAAAAAAATTACGTGATAAATCATCAAAAAAAAAATTATGTGATAAATCATTTACGTGTAAATAGGTGAGGTGCATATATGATTTCATAGAAACAGGGGTGTACTATTAAATTTGTTAATACTATTAAATATTAACTTTTTGAATCATTGAAAAGAACAAACAAAATAAAAGCAACTTGTTTGAGTGCCGCATGGAGGTAAAAAGTAATCTTTTCCATGGTGCATGAATAGCTGTGATTTGCCTTTTAGTGATGTTGTGTATAATTGTAAAGCATGCCCCTAATACTTGAAATAATGACATGTGTATATATTTTTGTATTTAGTATACCTCGTTCGCTTTAAAAGGAGAAGTGTTGTGGCATATCGAGTAAAACAAAACAAATAAGAAATCCGGTATGATTAAGTAAAAACCATGTCACAAATTTCTCTCTTCTTTCTAAAAGCTCTAGTTATCATGTTCAAGTCATTAATTCTTCCATAGAGATGCAAACATGCTCTACATTCGTCTCAGGATCTTGTATATCAGAAAACATTTGACTATTAATCCATGTTCCGATCATATCTAGATAAAGCATGTTTTCAATTTTAAACACTACGATATTTTGTTTCTACTTTAATTTTTGAAGTTGAATAGAAACTACTGATTTTTTTTCCCTATCTTCTAGACAGAATGTTCAAAACAAACAACAAAGTAAAAATAAATGCAAAGTTCTTGTACTTAAAATGGAAAAGAGACAATGGAAAAGTACTAAATACAAGAACTATGTCAAAGTTGCCAAAATAACAATCATGCATACAGATCAATTGTACATCAAGCTTGAGTACGAGTTGAATAATCAACACAGAAAAATTAGAAATGTCAACTGATCATCAGTACAATAAATCATTTAACTGCCAATCTTTATTCTATGCAGAACATCACTGTAATATGACAGGTGATTGTTTGTTTCTCGGAGTCCTCACATAAGTTCTTATGTATAACATTCAAATTCTTGACTCTAAAATCATTACTTCTTGATGATATCGACTTGTGCAGAAGATTCGGTTATGGCTATCTTGATGATCGAACAACTGTTCCAAGCCAGTCATCAGGAATGCTGCTTCTCAGATCTCCATTCAAGGCCTTTAGTGAGTGGCTTGTTGCAGCCTGAAATGCAGCTACATGTTTTCATTAGGAGCTCTAAGATATAAGACAAATGTATGAGACATAACAAACAAATATTATTACTTTTACAATGTAGACATCAATTCCAAGCTTTGCTATCATTGCAGCTTCTGAGATTTTTGTTTTCATACCACCAGTTGTATCATGAGCAGCAACACTTAGCTCAACTGTAGAAAATTATCACATGCCAGAAAAATTCAATCCGTACATTCAAATCACATATTCAACAAAAGCTTGCACGTTAAGTTAGTCACTTCATAACAAAAAGTCAAAATGCCAACTTAGAAACTTATCATAATTGTTTATTTATGACATCTGAGAAATAGCAAAATATTAGAAATTACATCCCCCTACTCACGGACTAACGGTGATTTGGCATGCGACTGTGGCAACTTGTGATTTATGAATGAAAACAAGATTGCTCAAACCTTTTTGTTGAACTTCAGCTATACAGTTTCAGGCTACTGAGTTATAATCGATTCACACTCCATTCCAGAAAAACTTGTGACTTTATTTTACCTTTTGTTAAAAAGGTTATTCATAAGAACTTATATGATAAGCGCTTACACTATAAGAGATTAATTAAGTTATTTATTCAAACATAGCCTTACTAAAAAGTTCTAATAAGGTTATAGGTATTTGTAGAGAAATTAAATGAGAAAGCTTCAAACAAAATTATGATACAGAAATTAATTTCAACTTATACAAGAAATTGTAATTCAGAAAACTCGGTCATTATAAGAGTCCAATAAATCACCAATAACTTTCAAAATTTCATTTATTATAACTATAAGTGCTTCCGAGAAGTTAATCTAAACCGACTAAATCTGCTTACTTGAGTTCTGCAACTTCGGTTTTATGACCGACCAGCTTCCATCTTCAGCAACAGCTGTCAGAGTTGAAAAACTTGCTATATGAAGAGAATAGAATAGGCCATAAACAAGTTAACAAGTGCTCGGTGCTCACCAATTTCCTTTAAGAGTATCGCATCATGTTCTGTCGGTGGGCGATCATACACTCCAAATACATCTGTCTTTTGTTCACGCTTAATGGAAAACATTCATATAACATCTAATATTTGAGTTATGTCAGTTGTAATAGGTTTTGTTTCAAGAACTTCAGTCCCATATGCTTCAAAATTGTGATTTTGCAAATATATCTTGCATATTGATACAACATTAAAATCTAACTGCATATCCGCAATAGATTTAACCTAATACAAATGACATTCTAAGCATGCTTGAAGCAGTGTTGTCAAATAGCAGCGCTATTGCATAGCAGAATTAACAAACAGACCTTTGTTTGCTAAACAGGCTTCAGCTATTTTGACTATTATCAATTATCGAGATATTCATTACTTGGATGGAACTAAATACTCACAAGAAGACTATTTGGCTTAATATATTCAGCAAGGGTTTTATATTGAGTTTAACAGAGGTGCACTGTCAATGTAAATTAGTTTTACACCAACATCCAACGGCAATTCATCATATTACCACATAAGCCCATATTGTAACTGCATTTTAAAAATAAGTGTAAAATACTGGATTCTCATTAGATGTCAATGTAAAATTAGTTTACACTGACAGTGCATATCACCTTTTATCTTTAGATTAAATTTTGTAGAAATTCAAGAATAAAGATGGATATATGCATGACTCATGGAGGATACCAAGAAAACAACATATTTAGGCCTTGAGTATGCTGCCAGATGACTTATGATGACATCGCCGCTTAAAATAGTGCATCCCTGAAACAAAAAATATATATTAATGCAAAAACTACAAACTTAATTATTAATGAACAATCGAATTCAATAGATTGAGTCTCTACCTGAATCTCATCAAGCACTGCATCTCCATGCAGAACCTAGACAAATTGCAACCAAACCTACATCATTTCAAGTGAAGAAAACAATTACAAAAATATGAACCCTCAAAGTAAGGTTCAAAGGGGGGAACATAAGTGCATCATGGTTATCAAATCGAGATTCATATTGTGAATCGGAAGACATTTTTTGAATCTAATCTTATGATGGACCATAAGATACATTGTCAATAAAAACAAAGGTAAAAACAAGTGACATAACAAAATTATAAGCTAGTATATTATATGTGAACCTCATTAATTCAAAATTCAAGTCATAGATCTAATGACCAAAAAAAAGTGGTTGGTTACTGTTAGATAATAAGTTAGTAGGCCAATCCTATTGGGCCCTTTAGGTTTCTAAGTTAGTAGAGTCCATTATGTTTTTACTATATATTATCTTGTAACTTTTAGTCATGCTATGCCATTGTGATACAATATTGAAAACCCTAGCCGTCTCCATCATATTCTATGAAACTCTAGATTCTTAACAGTTACACAAAGTTGACAAAAACAAGTGGTTGGCTACGGTGTTTAGGTAGTACTTCATTACAATGAGTCAGAATTCATCATAGCAATCACGATTAAAGATGAGATTCATGTTGAAATAGATACACACTAGAGATTCATATCGATTAGGCTCAATTTAGTATCAAATCAAGATACGACTCGCATGTGAAGTAAGACACTGATAATCATGAAGTGCATAACACTAACGTCATTCAGATTTATATAAAAAGAAAGACCTTTTTCTATCTTATGGAATCGATCTATGACATTTTGCTTGCTTCAGACGATGCATGAAGAATAATATAGTGGAAAATGTCGTGTGACTACAATGTGCCTAGGACAGCCAATTGTGTTTGAATAAACTAGTGACAATTGGAATATAGTGCGGAAGATACCACACACACTCTCTAGTCTACTTTTTCATGAAGAACACTTGATCCTTAATTACCAAGGTTTTCACTAGTTTTCAGTTAGTTCAAACAGTTTAGGTACTACTAAATAACTTTTCTTAGAAAGATAGAGAAATAATAAAATGTAAGAAAGAAAGGTTAGAAAATTTGTTGAAATTTATTAAGAAGTTTCAAAGAAGTGAGATAAATTGAAGAATTAAATCTTACAGGTGTAAAACCAGAATCAATAGCCTTAGCCACGGGAGACAAATCGGCTGAAGATACCTGCACATGTTGAATATGAACGAATAGTAGTTAACTTTATCTGGAAAAGAAGACAGAACAAGACTATAATCCACTGTTAATGAATAAATACAATCCAACATATATTCAGTTAAAGTATGCTAACATGTCTTTCACTGGTGATCCATCCACATGAGAAAGGTGACATTCCAATTGAAGGAATACCCTCTGCACAAAGAAACAAACCTATTCAGAATGAATTTTAATAATTCTCGTAAATAATTTGTAGCCAAAAAAGGTGAAATGAAGCAGATAGCTGCAAGTATTAAGTTTCAGAGCATTGATAGTTTTTATAAATGAAACACATAGCTTACAATAACAGATGAACACCTCATTCAAAGATGAAAAGGGATATGTCGTCAAAATCCTCCATTTTTCGTGGATTATGGGTGTTCTATTGATTAAAAAAGCCAAAAAAGTTCTAAAGAGAGTAATGACATACAAAATTTCCCCAAAAAATATTTTACTTTCACTGGTTCATTTTTCTTTATCTTTAGGATTTCTTTCAAGCTCATATTAACAACAGAATAAAGTTGTTAAAGAAAAACAACAGAATAAAAAAAATGAATTCCTCACTTCCATATTCCATCAAATAGCAAGGCAAAGATAGGATAGGGTCAAGTTCATCAATTATTAGAATCACTCGCAAATAAAAAAAGAGTCAAAATAGTGATAAAAAATAACTGAAGACTCAGTGTTGTCAAATAGTGGCGCTATAGCACTACGACGTAGCGGAATTTTAACAAACCACTATTGTTCTGCGATATGCAATTTAGTACAATATGCTGTTAAATAGCGGCTATACAATCGCTATAGCACTGTAGCATACAGAATTTGAATAAAACGCTATATTCTGCAATATGTGATTGACAACACTGAGAAAACTGCAAAAAGTAAATAAGAACCACTTGAGAGAAATCTTGATATGACAGAAATGGTTAGGGGTAGTCATGCTTATACCAGTGATAACATTCAGTAAATTACTTACGACCAACTATACCATATAGAAGAAAAGCTTGAAACAAAAGATAAATAACCAATGTTTGATCCAACAAGGAAAATTTATGCATTATATATAGCATAGATTGCAATAGTTATGAAACTACCTCTGGCTAGTGCTCTAACGATTTCAAGATTGAGAGTGGTTACCTGAAATTAGAATTAAATAGACCAATAAGCATGTAGGAGATCCTCATCCTGAAACTAATATGTATAAAAACAATTTTTTATATTTTGTTTTTAGGACAACGTGAACTTTGAGTCAGTTTCGAATTCAAATTCTCTACCCCTTTCTAAAGTTAAAATAATTATGCATGCCTTCTGTGCACAATTAGATTCAGTGCATGTTTGGATTGAAGGTGGGTTTGATGGAATCTAGTGTGCCATCGTGATTACGGCAAAAAGATAAAATTTAGAGCTTCAACAAAATCAAGGTGTCACCGTGATTTCATCAAGCTCACCGTCAATCCAAACATGCACTCATAAGGTTTCTTTTTTGGATTGGTAAACTTTGAAGAACAGTGCTTTCCTCTTTAACAAATGTTTGTAGTCTACAAAGTGATACTATAACACTACTCTTTTGGCTATGACATTGATGGTGAAGCATTTCTAAAAGCATCCTAGTCCTGAAATAGTTGTTTTGCAGTTTTCTATACACAACTTTGTAAACAAAAAATAAAGTGAAAACAAAAGTGATTAAAATAAAAAACAGAAAACATTTTTATGAAACTTCATCATGAAATTGAAGACTAAGCTCGATTAGCATCGACTTGAGTTTGGTGCAGTTAGCTCCCAAGTGGCAGATGCACTGATATAACAGTCAAAATGTCACACTAGCCTTTAAAAAGTTCACAATTACAACTGTGGATAGATCTTTTAAAATCGACAATGATTACTTACAGATATTCGTGTAGCAACAAAGCCTCCCTTGACAAGAGGTTTATTCAGCTGTCCCTTGTGAACACCAGATTTGCTGGCTTGGAAATGCCCAAAAGAACCTGAGAGCCCCACATAGACTAATATGAACTCATTGCTCATCATTAAGAATTAATATCCAGTTTATAAATCAGATATAATGTGAACCAAGGTTAACAAATCATAATCCAAATTGTGAAGCACTTCAAGTGCAAAAACTTGTTAAGGCCTTGTTTGGATAAACAACTTAATGGAGCGCTTATAGCATAAACATTTATCATGAAGTGCTTATTTATAAGTTATTTCTATAACAGAAGATAAAATCAAGTCAAATTGTTTTCATAAGTTGTTTTCATAAGCTATTCAAGACAGTCAAAAAAGTGCTTAAGCTAGTAGATAAGTTTAAATAATTCAATCCAAACAGGCCTTAATTCTAGTGTTAATTACATCCGCCAAAGCAATCGAGAATATTATATCTATACAGTTTTTGTTTAAATACTGGTTGGAGATAACCCATTTGGGTGACTTTCATTTAATAAAGGGTAAATGACCATTTCGATCCTCTATAGGTGTATCGTGTATGCAAGGTCAGATTGGTCTTCCTTTCATAAATACAACAAATTGATCCTCCAAAGAAATACGAATCCATCCTTAAAATAACATCCAATTTGTCCTTCAAGTTCAAGGATTAAACGATTGCCATTGGTTATCGTTGAAGGATTACGGGGGCATATGGAAGTGCTTATTGAACTTATCTTATGACATTAACACATATACAAATAAATATTTGAAAGAACTTATAGAAATAGCTTATGATATATCTGTAAGCTGTTTTCAACATATTTTCGTAAACTCTCCCGTATAGCTAATGATATCTCCAACATTTATTCATCTTTGTACATGATAATATCATCAAAGACATAATTCCTCTAATATTTGCATTAATCAAACTATAATCTTTAACTCAAAAGTTGAAAAGAAAAAAAGAAAAAAAACCAACGAACCTGCTCCATGAACAACAATGAAACGGCTACATTCTGCATCAAAATCATCTCCAAATTCTTCTGGATTACAACAGATTTCAGAATCACCAGGTCTCTTGCTCCAATCCATCCCAGGAGGCTTCTGAGAAGATGCAATCATTGCTTGTCTAAGCTGTTCCGAAACCTTACTAAGAATTTCATCATTTATCTTCTCTAACTCATTTTTACAAGTGATTGCAGCACCTCCTGAATATGCCATCAAAAGAATTTTACTTCGTCACTAATAGTAAAAAAAAAATCCTCATAGTTGAGGGACGGTCTAACACCAACACGACACTGACACTGACACGTGTGATTAGATACAATCATTTCTAATATCTCAAAATATTGAAGAGAGAGAGATACCAAGTTTTACAATACAGCGGATAGGTTGAGTGAAGGGAGTCTGTGTTTCCGCCATTAGTGGATGAGGGAAGTGAAGAGTCAAAGGAAGAAGGAAAAGTGAAGAAGTAAACAAACACCTGCGATCTCCCATGTTTTTTTTTTTTGAAATAATTTATATAATTAATATAAGTTTTTTTTGAATAAAAATTTCAATTATATAAAATATTTATGTGATTACAGATATAATAATTTTTAATTAATAAAATAATATTATATATAAGTTCTCTAGTCCATCCTAACTTTTTAAATGAGAGGAGCTTCATCTTCTCTCTAAGTTCTCTTTCACTCATCGAAAAAGAGTGATTTTAGGTCATGTATTGACCTAGAATCACCCCTCTGCATTTTTCTTCTTATTTCTCCGTGATTTTGTTATCTGAGTGCAGCGTTGTGTTGTTCGTAGTCGTGTGTGACATTTGTTTGTATTATGATGATTTAAGTTTTATCATATTATTGTAGTCATTTTGTCGTTATATGTTATTAACTTGGGTATTATATGTTTGTTCACATATTCACCCTTTATGTTTTTAACGATGTTGATCATGTTATTGTATCAGATGTGTTCTATAATTTGAATAACTGATTATTGTTTTGTATTTGTAAAAAAATAATATTGTATTATGAAACATGGAAAGAAAAATTAATTAAAGGCACCAATTCTTATAGTTGGACATTAAAAAAGTGACTAGTTACAAATATAAAATAATAATATTAAAGAAATATAAAATAAAAGATATCAAAAATGTTAAAATATATATATAAAATAAAAGATATCGAAAACATTATGATTGATAATTTATTTTAATCAAGTTGAAATCAAAGTATCATCAATACATCTTCAATTACCTAAAGAAAGAAAGCACCTCATAATATATAAACGCCATCATATCAATTATGATTATCAATATGGGACTTTTTTAAGTGCCCTTTTCTCGGCGGCTCTTAAAATTTAGAATAAGAAACATAAAAAAGAATGATTAGCAGCTCCCTGGGTAAGCAAGCTTTCTAATGCGCTCACTTTCTGGCAAATTTACGTTTTATCTGATTTTTTCATTGTAAATTGAGAAATTATATTTATACAATCATTTTGTGACAACTTTTAAACAATTTTTTTTTCATACTCACATGATGTTGTTATTATCACTCTTACTTTTTCTCTCTCCATTGTTTTTAACCAATAAAAAAAGAAGAAAAACAAGGTTATCATCAAAATTGTCATTAAATAGTTGTATAAATATCATTGCTCTTTTAAATTTCACCGTTTGTGCTTCTAACTTTACTCCTTCGCCTCATTTTAATTATCATTTTTTCCCGTCTCACAATAATTATAGCCCATGTAATATTTATAATTTTTTCCATTAATATATACACTTATTTATTGCATTTTATTTCACTTAACTATTCCAACAATTAAAATTATCACTTTTATTTCACTTAACTACTCCAACAATTAAAATTAATAATATTATTTCTAAACAATACTAATTTTACCATTAAAATCAATTTAACTAATTATTTTTTTAAAAAATTGCGCACAACTCTAAAGTGATTATTAAAACGAGACGAAATGAGTAGTAAGTATATACTGTTAATTTATGCAACACATGGGAATAAATTCCATTTAATCATTTGTGGTATTTATTTTTGTAAGGTTATACAAATTCATCTTTTTAGATCTATCTATTAAATGCACGCTCCAGTGACATGTTGAAAATTAATAATTTTATTGAAATTATGGTTCGTCTTCTTTAATTCTATTTATTTTTGTAAGGTTATAGAAATTCTTTCTCAAAATTCATAATTTAATTATGGTTCGTCTTCTTTAATCCCCACAACACTCCATAAGTTTATTGAAAATAATAGCATTGAATCCCAAATTAAAATGGTTAGGATGAAGTTAAATCAAATCCAAAACATAGAGCAGATTATTATTATTTTTTGTACGGTAAAAGCAAATTCGTTCATAAGTAAAAGTGAAAACACTCTAAACATAGGCAAAGGCTACGGTGCATGACCTTCATGGGTCTCCTACCGGTGCATAACTTGATTTTTATTTTTATTTTTGTTGCAAAAGGGATGTGATCCATTGGATGTAAGTTTAATATTTTCAATGGCTGAGATTAGTAGCTTAAATGACCCACTATGATTGTATTCTTTTTAAAATATATATTGATATAATAAATGTAATTGATTTTGGATTCAATTTTTAAAAAGGGTGTTTTTGTCATTGTTGAAAAATTGAAAAAATTTCCCAGCAACTTAATATGTTCCATGTATTCTCTTTTAATGAAAATCCCACTAACATATACATAGAAGACTAAATATTTTTCTAGAATTGGATTTATGTTTTTTTTTTATTTAGAATATATCCCTGAATTAAACTAAGAATATTTAAATAATACATGAATTTATGATGTTTGCATTTTATAGGGGATATTTTAGAGGATTAAAAGTATCCATTTTTTGTAAAATTTTTCAAAATAGAGACTATTTTTAGAAACTATAATATTTTGTCGGACTAAAATTACCATTAAAATTTTAGAGACTAAACATAAAAACTCATGATTTTGTAGGGACTAAAAACATATTTAATCATCTCAAATTAAAATGTCTTATTTAAAATATTACATGTGTATTAGACAAATGATTGAAAATGTTGATTTTAATGGTAAAATGTGTTTCATTTACTTAAATATCCTTATAAATTACTTCCTCCTGTCCTTTTTGTAATGAACAATGGGTCAACAAAAGATGAGAATCTTACGAAGACTGACTTACTAAAGATGAGAATCTTACAAAGACCGACATACTAAAAAAATATTAAAAATTACAAACCCTTCTTATCTGGTTTTGTCGGATTGACTTATGTCGAAGATTCCAATTGTCAAGATTTGAGTTTCTTGTTCATTCTTAGTTCAATTAAGTCATATCCAACAGTGTGATAGATTATATTCCATTTAAAAAAAATATTTTTATAATATAGTAAATAATTGACGAAAAACCAAATATAAAAAAGGAAAATTGTTCCTTAAACTTAGTCTAGTTGGTAAACAATATTTTGTATATGCAGTCATCCGGGTTCAATCCTCGTATACTCTAATTTTAAGAAGTGAATTTCTGGCACTATTCTACTTAACAAAAATAAATAAAAGAGTTAAATAAGTAAATGATCCACTTAAATATATCAATATTTGATTTTAGTCCCCCTAAAATATTCATTATGCTTCTGGTCCCTCGAAAGTTTTCCATCAATGAAGTGAGTCCCTGCTTTTTAGTCAACTCATGTCTAACTTTCATTTTTTTAATGAAAAATTTCAGAAATGGGTAGAATATTATCACAATCTCTCCTAATTTTTTTTTGAATTTTTTAACAAAACATGAATTTAATATGAATTTTTTAGCACAGAAAACATAAAAATTCATATTTAATTCATGTTTTGATAAAAAAATTCTAATTTTTTTAGGAGAGGCTGTCATAATATTCTACCTATTTTTGGAAAATTTTATTATAAAATATGATGTTTAGACATGAGTTGACTAAAAAGTAGGGACTAATTTCATAGATGAAATTTTTTAGAAAGACCAAAAACCTAAGAAATATTTTAGAAAGAGTAGAGACTAATATCAAATCTTGATATATTTAATGGGATCATTTACTTATTTAACCCTAAATAAAATAACAAAACTCTTGCCAACAAATCAATGTCTAGTTCACATCTAAATTCTTAATTTTAATACTTTATGGACTAGAATAAAGAAAAATGCACCATGGAATGATTTACCAGATCTTTGATGGAAAAGCCTGAAACTTCAAAAGAGGATATGGGTATTTTAGTTGATATGTAATTCCGAAATTTACCTTGTACTTTCGTTTTTAACAAATATGTACAATAATGATTTATATAAAATAAGTCTCAAAATAATCGCACCAACAATATAATTCTTCTACTAAGTCAATCAACTCCAAGTCAATCATCATTTTAGTTATGAATATATGGTACTACTCCTCCTCCTCCTCCTCCTCCTCATGTTGTCATAACATAATTGTTTCCAACGAGTTAAGTGGGCCAACCGGCCCCGCCCCATGGCCGCCCCGTTTTTCAACGAGGCGAGACGGGTCGAGTCAACTATAAAAAGCGAGTTTAAAACTTCGACTCAGCCCGCCAAAAATAGCGAGCCAAACGAACCGGCCCGGCGAGTCAAGCCCGTTTTGCCACCCCTATTCCTGATCACCAAAAACTTAAAAGAAACGATCTCGATCCCTTGGTAACCGAAAATTGCTATTCTAACTAGATTTTACTCATTCACACCATAAAAATATATTAATACCCTCAACAACAATTAATTGTCGCCCACTCCTATTGGCATTTAACTACCATTGAGTTCTTGTTTATTCCAAAATAGCAACAATTCTGTCATTCTTTCAAAAGATAATTGAAGCAAAATTCTTCCTCTAAACGTGAATTTCTTCAACTTCAACCTAAACAAGTTCAACTTCAACTTCAATTACAAGTAAGTGTTCATGATCCTTTTGCATTGTATTTTTTTGTTTTTGTTTTAAATGCTAGATTATTTTTATAAAAGAAATTGTGAAATGTTATTTTTTAGGGTTGGTGAAGTTGTAGGTTTTTTTGGTAGTTAATGATAAAATACTTAGTGATCGGTCTGGTGACGAGCTATGAATCTAAACAGTTGCTCACAGGGCTTTGGTGCAGCGGAGGCTGAGTCTTCCCTATGGAGGAGAAAAGTGTCTTCAGGCTCAAATCAGAATTTGAAAGAGGTAGTTAAGTGCTTAATGTGGTAAAAGTGAAGTGTACCTTAAGGGTGACGGGAAATCACCCTTATATAGGCGCGAAGACGAGTAACTGCCTCTGTGAGATGCGGCGTGAATCAAGGCTTGGTGTGTTCTCTCGTTATGTTCATTCTGGTTTCCTTGGGTGTGGGCCTTATAGACACTGCTTTTGTGGGCTTCTAGCTTGTCTAGAACAATTGCCCCAAGTCCTTACTCTCTTTATGGCGTAATGGACTTATTATCCGGAGCATGAAAAATCGATTCGTGGAAGGATGCCGCCTTCGTGGGACTTTGTTTCTTGGCACCAGCTTGGAACTTCGTTGCTGATTGCCATGTGGAAGTGCTTCGCGCACGAGCCTTTTGGTGGAAGATTCTTAGTGAGTGGGTTCGTTTGCAATAAATGATGTATACTGAGGGACATCTGTCAAGTTTCACTTTACACACGTTAGCTGCGTTTGAGGCATGCACTTTAACTTATGCAACCCACACGTTCCAGCACTCGAGTATTTCGCAGGTCTCGAGGTTATTCCCAGTTGTTGGATTGTGAGTCTCCGTTTTTTATTGATCTGGAACGTTGGTTTGAATTTTTTGAAGTTTATAAAAGGTGGGAAACTATATTTTTCCACTTTTTCCATCTTCTTTGCTCAGTTTGCACACTTAATCAACAAATTTCTCACCCACTGACTTCTTCTTTCTCCCCAAATTTTATCAACAAATTTTGGATTTAGTGCCTCATTCTTTTTGGTTTGCTCGACTGAAATCACGACATTTTCGGTTGACGTCTTGTGTTTTTCATTACATTCCTCCTTCTTTCTATTCACGTACTATCTTCTCCCTTTAATTTCTCTTCTCATTGTCATTTTTTCTTCTTCTTTTCTTACAGCATTGCGATGAAGGGGAATGTGATTATCCTTGATTCCGAGAGTTCTGGTGAGAGTTCGTGTTATGAGGAAGTTGATGAAACGTTGAGTGATGGGGATTATGTTCAGGGCGAGGAACCAAACCCAAATTCCAAAAGAAAAGTGGGAGTGAGTTTTTCATTCGGGTCGATTAAACTGGAACCAAACCCAAATCACCAGTGAATGTAGTTATTTTGTTGTTTATGAGTTGATGATTTTTTGTTGATTAGCTTAGGTGGTGTTATTGTTGTTGATGATGGAGGAGGTGTAGTAATGAGATGATGATGATGTTGCTGATGGTTGTTGTTTCTTTAAAAAAAAATCTTGATTTTTTATGAATATTGATGGAGGTGATGTTGAAGATGATGAAGAGGTGGAAGGAAGAAGATGAAGAAAACAAAAAAAATAAAAAAGTCATTTACCCCTTTGACGAGGCATAAGGTTCAACCCACGTGGAGGTGCCATGTGTACAGTTAACTGTCATCTCACAAGGTTTAACGGCTAAAACAAATGGAGGGGTAGTTGACTAACGTTTGACAATTCAGGGGAATTTTTTAAGTTTCTTAAAATTCATGGATGGTTTTGAGAAAAGTTACAATTTCGGGGGTTTTCAACCTATTTACTCAAAGAATTGTATAACATGTTCATTTACTCTTAAAACCTAAACTGAATATCCCATCACTTCTAAATGAGGACGGTATATTTTAGTACCTATTTCCAAACAATGATGGATAACAACTAAATATCCAAATAATTAGAACAAATACAAGATAATCTATGTATCAGACCTAAAAGGAGTAGAAATAATTTATTCCATGTATCAGCCTAAATCTATAGAACATGTGTTGATTATGATTCATGAAAAGAATGACAAACCGATTCTAATACACAACCGGAAAAAATGCTTGTTTTGTCCCAATGTGTATTTGTATTAGGTACACTCGATACCCAATATCTGAATAAAATCAAAATCAAGCCGTGGATTGTGAAATGGAGGTGGAAAACTGAATTTCTTAAGTTTCTTCTGAAATTTGTGATCAGAAACAAAGAAAAAATTGACGCTACTAGTATATAGGACTAGTCCTACGCTTGTGTGTGTAAGTGTAGTCGCAACTCTCACCAAGTTAAGGAACCTATATAAGGGAGAGGGATGGTGACTAGGGAAAACAAAAATATATTAAGGAGTTAAAGGACCATAACTTAAATTCAATAAATCATAACATTTTTTTACAATAATATTGTAGTGTTTTTCCTCAATTGTTACGTCTTCACCATTAAACATGAGAGAAAAAGATATTTCACAGCTACTGTTTATACATTCCACGGGATAAATTACCTTAATAGCAAGGGATACTTGTAGTTGATTCCATGTGGTAATAGAACCATTAGGTAGGGAGTAAAACCATGCTCTAGCTCTGTC
>Ga0315914_1007699_pt1 | contig 14794 bp, 7 predicted proteins | sample MpolenodulesMG_FD_203920 | JGI IMG/M metagenome (GOLD analysis project Ga0315914, IMG submission 203920) | Medicago polymorpha root nodule microbial communities from Los Angeles, California, United States - elongated nodules | ecosystem: Host-associated > Plants > Roots > Nodule | place: USA... | reverse complement strand
GATATAAATGAATTTTTGACAGGGTTGTTTTGATAAATAGTAACTTTACTCTATTTATATTTTAAAAGTAGTGTGACATTCCGTTTTACGTTGAATACTCTGATTATTTGTATTATTTACATTGTTGAGAAAACGGGGTGTTACAAGTTTCACCCAATAAAAACTGAACGTTATATTATAGTGAGTGTTGAAAATACAATGTTGTTAGCACTCCTCTTATTAGGCATGGCAAAGAGGCGGAGTGAGGACGGGTTTTAGTTTCTCCGTCCCATACCCTACTTCCATATACTTACACGTTACCCTACCAATACCTAGCAGGGTTGAGAAATTGAATCTCATCCCTGTCCCTGACGGGTTCGGGTATCCTCACCCCATCGCCGCAATGGATAATTTCTTTTAATAAAAATATAAGTATTTTTCAGCCCCGAGCCCAATGTTATAATACATTATCTAGCAAATATATGATGGCAATCGATGACTATCGTGAAGGAGAATAAAGAGGCCGATAATATGAGATATGGAAGGAGAAAAGAGAGAATTATGATATGTGAGTGTCATCTGAAAGATTGAGACTCTGACTATGTGAGTGAAATGATTTAGGGTTTGGGTTTCTATTTATATAAAAGGGTAATAAATTGATTTTCTACATTCGGGACGAGTTTGAGTATGAGCTCGGGGTGGGTACGTATATCCTTGTTACCCGTGTTTTAAAATTGGGAAAATCCCAAACCCATACCCAAACTCAGTCAAAGCGGGGAAAACCCGCATATATGACTTGTGTTGTCATGCCTACCTCTTATTTATTATTTTTTTTGACAAAAATAAACGATACTCATTCATTCAAATTGACAGAGTACATCGATACAATACAAATCCAAATTCGTTAAAAACAAAAAGGATGAATCTGTGTACAAACTCACAGCATCCATGTTAATAACATAAAACGACAAAGTACCTATGCCTACAAATATGACTAATATGACTATATTCATGTCTCCGGAATACCCATGTCTTCGGATCTGCAACGTTGATCAGATCTGCACTTGCTCAAAGCTAATCTTTCAACTTGAATCAAATAAACACTGCATTAAGACGGGAAATCAAAAACACAACGCACAAAGACGGAAAATCAATACAAACAGAGTCGTTCAGAGATGACAAAATCACAAAAACAAACAAAAGCAAATAGAAAATATGTGAAATCACTTATTCAATTAGGATAGAAGGAAATACAATTCGGAGGGGTGATTTTTGGGTCAAAATTGACCCTAAATTACCCCTCTGAAAAGAAGAAGAAGAAAAGGGTGACGACTAGGGGAAGGAGAGAAAAGAGAGAGTACTGATATAAATTTTCGGCTTGACAATATGATATTGAATATGCCTACCTCTTATTTTTAATACACTCTTTATATGTTGAATATTAAATATTTTTTGAAAGTGGTGAGTCCCATTAAATTAGAAAGAATAATATTTGTATAATCATTTTGAGACAACCTTTTCTACCATATTATTTTAGCACAAAACGTGTGTGTGTATATATATATATATAACTCATTTAACAACTCGTTGCCAAAAAAATAAATTAAAAGACGAGTTCTAGAAATACACTGTCTCATAAATTATTTTTAAACAAATGTTAGCAACAATATACTTTTAACACTCATTCATTCTCATTCATTGAATGAAATATATGTAAAATCCACACTTTATAAGTTTCGCCCAATAAAAAAGTAAGTGTTAGATTAGAGTGAGTGTTTAAAATACAGTGTTGTTAGCACTCCTCTTATTTTTATTACACTCTTTATATGTTGAATATTAATTATTTTTTGAAAGTGATGAGTCCCACAAAATTATGTGGAATGATATTCGTATCATCATTTTAAGACAACACTTTGGTACAAAACCTATATATATATATATATATATATATATATATATTAAGAGAGAGTAAAAGCACAATGAGAATACGAGAGAGTTATCTCAAAACATGTCCCAATATAGTTCTACAAATATCATTTCTCCTAAATTATGTTGTTTTGGAGTGGACTTTGGATTGGGCAAAAGCTCACTCCAGCTCATATCGGGTCCGACCCGAGTCCACTATGCAAGCAACACCATACAAGGTCCAAATTGTTTCTTGACAACTAGTTCTTGGGAGACTTCACACCCTTGGGAACTTGATTAGAAGAGGAATGATGTTGGAAGGGTGACTTCAAATTGTGTTTGGTTCCCGGGGACTCAACAGGTAGAGGAACACTTGTTTTTTAGACGTAACTTTGACATAAAGTTTTGGTATTCAATTTAAGTGGATTGGAACAAGTGTAATTTTATTGGGTAATGTAGTCACTCTTCCAGACTAATTTCCATCTTCTTCTAAGAGTAAAAGACATCGGATTATTGACATGCAACAATTTAGAAGATTTTAGAGGCTCGCAACGAAGTTATCTTTGATTCAAAAAACACGGAAGTCAAAGAGATTGTTGATGAAATTAAAGCAACGTCTTGGAGGTGGATTCTAGCTAAGCAAAAAGAGATGCCTCGTATGTATTTTGAATTATATTCAAATTCTCTTTTGTCCGTTCGATCTTAATTTATGGGGTTTATTTTGGTGGGTCAAATACCCCTTATACTTTTTTCGACTTCTAAATTAAATATTAACCGTACTTTTCTCATTCATCTAATCTTTTTTTGTTTTTATAAAAAAATATCTCTCTAAATCTAATAATTCCTACAACCATTACACCATAAATAGTTGTAATGAATCCAAACACTTCAAACTAATAGAGGGAAGGGTGCTGAAAAGTCTATTGTTAACCTTTCTCAAACTCAAAACACTAAAATTAAACATAGTCGGTAGATTGATCATGGCTGTGCAAATGGGTGCAGCTGCCCAACATACTTAATAGTTTCTTTTTGTTTAAATGCGCTTTTGGTCCCTTAAGTATTTATTTGGTATCACTTTGGTCCTTTAACTAAAAAAAAGACCGTTTGAGTACTTTATATTTATCTCCGTTACCTGTTGTGGTCCTTTCTGTGAAAAAAAATCAAAAAAAACGTTAGGGTTTATATTATTCATCTTCTTCCTTCTCCTTCCATCATCTTCTTCATAATCTTCATCATCAACAACACACCAACCCAAAAAAAAAAAATCTTTTTCATCAAATCTATTTCATAACTCAATGAATAACCAATTTTTCAATTAAAAAACATCCCTTTTAATCTAAACAACACAATTTATCAATCTCCTTAAACCAAATCAACCAAAATCTTCATATCTACTCACCACAAATTTTTTTAAATCCAAAATCTACAGTGATAATTTTGAAGGAATCCCAACATCATTATTCGTCTGTGACCTCTCCTCCCACTCACTATCTCATCCCACTCTCTCCTTAACTCAATCGTAGCCGTGAAGAACTAAAATACATCCATCAATTTTGAAAATCACGCATCAATTGAAGAGTAAATTGAGCTTAAAGAATTAGGGTTGACAAAGAAACCCATAAAACCAGAGTGAATGAATTGAAGCAGTATATTGAAAAAATAATAATTCAGGGATGAAAACAGTATGGGTTAATAGAAGCAACAAATCAAGCTCAATTTGTTGTTCCTCTTCTTCTTTTTACGATTGGATGAGTAGTTATAAGGTGAAGGTATTAGTTCATTGATATCTTTAAAGAAGCATAGCAGTTGTTGTGGTTTTGGATTTGGATTTCAAAAAAAAAATTGTTGTCTGGTAAATTAAAGTAATTTTTTTTAGTGAACAAATTGGTTGTTATTGAGTATGAAATTGATTATGTTTATAGATTTGATAAAGATGATGAAAAAGATTTTTTTTTGGGTTGGTGTGTTGTTGATGATGAAGATCATGAAGAAGATGATGGAAGGAGAAGGAAGAAGATGAATAATATAAACCCTAACGTTTTTTGATTTTTTGTAACAGAAAGGACCAAAACAGGTAACGAAGATAAAGATAAAGTACAAAAACAGTCTTTTTTTTAGTTAAGGGACCAAAGCGATACCAAATAAATACTTAAGGGACCAAAAGCGCATTTAAGCCTTTCTTTTTTTAGTTTTGAATAAGTTTCATTTTGCTCGGACCTTCACTAAATTAGTGATTTTACATGAATATTTGTAAAAAGTATAAAAAGAAGATAAATTTAATACATTATCAATACTAGCGAAAAGACAGACACATGCTCTTTTTATTATGTTAACGTTTAAAAATTATGAACAGTGTTTTTTTATCAAATTTTAATTTTTATTAAAAGTAAAAATATAAATGTTTTTCGCTTTCAAATTATAACAAATCAAACTAATCACGATTATATATTTCAATCAAACCAACAATATAACAAAATAATCTTTAAAAAAAACAATATAGCAAAAAAAATATAATCTAAATTCTTATTTTTTTTAATGACACCAACAATAATCTTTATTATAGAAAAAGTTGTTTAAGAGTATAATTGGGATAATGAAAAAGTAAGTGTATATGCACTCATCTAGTTTGTTACACTTATTAAATGATACAGGAAAAAATTAGATATTTGTGTTAGATACACTTTTATTTTAATATTTAAATTTATTCTTATCTACTTGTTACATGATATTTGAATGGAAAATTGAGGGCATTTTTGGAAAGAACAAAAGAACTGAAAAGGGTAGTTTTCTTTATATATAACTAGCGGAAAGACGGGCACTATCATGCCCGTTTGTCCGCTCTTTCTACTGCGCTAACGCATGTGATTATTTTATTATGTTTGTTTGTATAATTTTGATTAAAATTTTTAAATTTTTAAATATTATGGAAATTATTGATACATTGATTTATAAACAAAATATTGTCAATGCATATAACAAAATTATTTTTGAACCCAACATATTTTAGTTTTCCTGCATATAAAATTAAGGTAAAATATTGATCATTTATTGTTTATTCTAATAGTAATTAGTAACATCATAACATAAATGTGTGTGTGGTGTAAAAGAAACATCATATGATTGCGAAAATAGAATATCTTTAAAAACTACATTTTTCGTAAAGTCTCCATCTTCTCCCTCTATTTTCCCTTCTTTAATGAGAACTTTTGTTAAATTTTGAGAAACTCCTCTTGATAAAGCTACATATAATTGACCATGGCTGAAAACATGTTGTGGAAGATAGATTCCGACATTGGGAATGGTCTGCACTTGTGACTTATTTATGGTAATAGAAAAACTTAGTCTAACGGAAAACTATTTTCCACTAAGCACATAAGGTAGTCATGAACTCGCATTTGTTTTTAATTTAATTATGGGCAAGAATGTTCTTTTTCCAGCATTGCTTCCTGTTAGGATTCCCACATCCAACATATTCTTAAATAAACCACGACATAACAATCGTGTTCCATTACACATGCCATATCTAGGGTCTATGTTTTGGAACAACATCAAAGGTGCACCTTTTTTTACCTTTAAAATATGTGGTGGGATACTTCCTTTGAGCAGTTGAGTTTAGAAATTCATGTTGATATAAGTTATGAGTATCCCCTTCAATCTCGTTAAATGACAACAAATTATGTTATTCTCATGGAAACTAATTGATAATTATGTCATTCAATTTTTGAACATCATCATTTGTAGCGGTAATTATGGCTCTATCGACCATATATGAATTATGATATTACTTCTCGCCTATGAATCACATACACTCCTCATATTAGATGTGTCTGTACATGTGTTGCATTCTCATCCACAAATATAATTACCCTAAATTATGTGATTTTCTCAAATTATCAACGTTATTGGCGTGTCAGTATCCGTGTTGTATCTGGTGTCAGTGTTCGTATCCATACTTCTTAGAGGTCCTCTCTTTTTATGGCCTCTCAGATGGTCGTTTGAATGTAACCAAAAACAAAAGATAAAGATGGTGGAATGAAGTTTTTTTTTTTGGTACAAAAGAGGGCAAAGCCCAAATGGATTAAAGCTTTCTAGTGTTTCTATTTTTAGTTGTTGGTAACATGAGTGTGATTATCGTTTAACAATTTTGAATTGTTTAAATGGTTTTAACACTTTGATTTCACTGTATTTTGTTGGATATTGGATGGGGCCATGGGAGCAGTTTATCAATTGTATACATGTAGAACGTTTGAAATCACAAAGTAAAAGGCAATGCTTTTATTTCTTTAAATGACAGCGGAAGGAGCTTAACGGCAGGGGATGTTATTGCTTATTTTCCCTTTATTTAATAATTAAAAAAAACCATGGTTCTCTTTATATATATAAAAAAGCCACGCTATCCTACGTTTGTATAAGCAATTATAAACTAGCAAAGTCAAATAATTCTTAAAATTAATCGTGAACAATTTGAACCATAATCGCTTATAAACCAACAAAGTCAAATATATAATCCATAAAATTAATCGACTTTGATTAGTTGTAACATGAAAGAAAAAGAAAAAAACTAAACAGGTTAATTCTGAATTCTGATGCAGAGGGTCGAGGGAGGTTGAAAAAAACTAAACAATGCGGAAACGAACTATTAACTGTGAGAACCCTACTTATTAATATTTAATATAGTGCAAACAAATCTTTTTCTCAAATATTTTGAGTCCTAATCTTTTTGTAGAGGATTTAAAATTCAATCTTTAACATTATATTTTGGTGACGTTTGTTACTAATTTTTTTATTAGAAGATTTAAAGTCCAATCTTTAACATTATTTTTTTCTCACGTTTGTTACTAATATTTTTTTTAGAGGATTTAAAGTCCAATCTTTAACATTATTTTTTGCTCACGTTTGTTACTAATCTTTTTTTAGAGGGTTTAAAATCCAATCTTTAACATTATTTTTTGTTTACATTTGTTACTAATATTTTTTTTAGCAGATTTAAAGTCCAATCTTTACCATTTTTTTTTTGCTTACGTTTGTTACAATTGATCAAAGGCTAAGGAAGAGTAATTTATATTAATAAAATAATATGGAAATACTGTTTTTTGTGGAAGGGATATGAAAATACTTGGCAATCTTTATCGGTTGTATTGAGGGGAACAACACAGATGTACAACATAAAATTGGCTGATAAAAAAGTAACACGAGTCTTTGTTTTGTGCTAGTTTTATGTGAGTTTGATCTGTGGTTAACGGAGGTAAAAAAGGGTTAACGGGGACGATTACTGACATGGATTAGTAATCCACGTGTTATTTTATAATTAGCTAACAGTAAGAACAGTTCATAAGGAATTGTGCATAAGTTTTCTCCTTAAATTAAATTTATTCTTATCTATTTGTTACATGTGTTATTTGTATTTAAAATTAAAATTAAAAATTAAGGGTATTTTTGAAAAGAAAAGTTCAACCCAAAAGTGTGCTGAAAGGGGTAGTTTTCTTCATAAATAGTATAGATATAGTATAGATACAAATAAAACTTAGTACATTATCAAATAAAAGTCATATAAAACTTTGTAAAATATAAGTCAATTTTAAGTAAAACAGTTTTATATGACTTTTATATTAAATTTGTCAATATTAGTCAATTTTATATGACTTTTAAAGTCAAACAGTTTTAGTAATCCAATCAGTGTAATTGACGAATGGGTATAAAAAACATTTACTAAATATAAATTTTATTCATCTATAAAATATGGAAATCATCACCTTGTGGAAGAGCTAATTTGGCCCATCAAACTCAACTTCCAATATCTAAAATATATAGGTATCCAAGGAGAGTGGTCACAACAATTGTTGTGTGTGGGCATTAGCACACTGGTACGTACGTGTAACATATGAACCAAAAGAGAAAGACACAAAATAAGGATGTGCATCAAAGCTAGACATGGACTACCAACTATAGTCGTACGTATAAACCTTCACTTAGTGATGGCCATTCAAGTAGAAGTGATCATGACATTTCAATTAAGATCATGAAGTCTAGTCAATTTTTTGGTCCCAAATTGTTGTTTAGCTACCACAATGGTGTATAGAGTATAGTCTACCTATACACAAGTCATTTTTCTTAGCATTTGACAATAGATGATTTGAAATGTTACAATCCTCTTTCACAACCACTAGTTTTGAAGTAGAAAAACACACTTTTGTTTCACTCACTCTTTATATGTTCAATATAAATCATGCTACTTAAAGCCTATTAAAAATCAATGGTTGTGTGACTCATGAAGGGCACTAGACAATATGATATAGATAAGGATATGAAACAATCTACATCTTTGGCAAGTTTGCTTTAGATTTGATCATTTGGACTATAGTTGGGAAGAACAAGACTTATAGAAAGGACACTCAGTTAAAGCAAAAAAAGAAAAAACTAGAAATTTTAACATCGACACAAAATTGTGTGAATTGGATTTGGATGCTCATTGTTGCCAGCATTTTATAACGTGTTAGGTTATTTTCTGTTGTAGCTTTAAGAACACGGTTATTGTAGGAAGAAGATTTTGATACTCTATTATTGGTGAAGCTCAATTCAAGACCACATTGGTTTAACACCTCTGCCTCATATCTCAGTTCCATTTCATGAATTGCCAACATCAAATGAAAAACACAAACCCAATTGGACAATAGCCACATATAAACTATATGTGGGGCTATCTTTATCTACATTTTGCAAATCATACCCCTACATTCTCAAGTCACACCTATCTTCTAAAAACAACCGAAATTGTGTAACACATTTTTTGTCTTAAAAATGGATTTCCATAGTTCAAAGTTGTTTGCCTTTAATTAATAAAATTTTGAAATAAAAAAATTTTGAATCTAGGAAATAATTTTCCCAAAAGTTTAGAATATGTATACTTTGTGAAAAAAAAAATTATTTTGATTTCTTAAAATTTGTGTTAAGTTTTACTAATTAAAAATGAGAGAAGAGGTACTCTTATTCACTCCAAGAGTCTTTTCTCTAAAAGAAAAAAAAATCTTCTATCAAAAACAATGAGAAAAGAGACTCTTGAAGTGGATAATTTTTTGCATTTTTGAAAATAATAAAAATGTTGAATCAACCATTTTCATTATTTTCAACAATGCATGGTTTTTACATATCAGGTTTTTCCGGCTACATTTATGATTCTTCTGACATCATGTTTGTTAAATTATAAGGGCCTTCAGCTAGCCGGAAAAATACTACAAATTTTAACATTTACCCAAAATTATGTGAATTGGAGTATATGCTATTTACAAGGGCTTTCTGCTTGTTAAAGACTTGAATTTTATTGACCTCGTTTGTTACTCTGATTCTCTGCATTGCGTCAATCTCATTCAAGGTCTCTCCATGAAGTTCCGTGTCTATGCAGTTTTGATTCAAGATATAAAGGAATTAATAGCGCGGATAAATGTCACTGCTTGTCACACTCTTTGCGAGGAAAGTCAATGTGCAGATTTCATGGTCAAGTTAGGAGCTTCTTCGAATATCGAATTCTTACTTCATGCTTCTCCTCCAAATGACATGCTGCATCTCCTCAAGATTGATGCGGTTGGAACTTTCTTTTCTAGAAACTAGTTGTTGTTTCTTTCTTTTCCCTTTCTTTTTACTGTTTTTGTTTTGATTAGCCTTGTAACACAAAAAAAAAAAAAAAATGCATCATTCCTAACTAACTTTTTATCTTCCGTAAATCATAACTAATGATCCACATTTAAAAAAATAAAAATGCTTTGTAAATAGGCCCTTAAATTGGATGTATATATAAAATGGCCCTTTTTATTAATAATGTGGTAGTATCGATTTGGTGTGCTTTAGTTTGATTCCTGATCGAAATAATTATTGACTAAATTTTACTTACTACTTCAGGTCTCACTATGTTATGTTAAGAGCCTTTTCCCTAAAGACCAGATGGTTAACAAACTGTTGGAGTGTGGCTTTCAAAAATCAAAATATAGGGATGCTCGTAATTGATAGCACAAATCCAACACCAAGAGCAGCACGAGGTGTGCTGTACTTGATTGTCTTCATCATCATCTTGAACAGAAAACTTTTTCTATAATCTTGGAAGATTCACAACTTGCTTTCTTTAAATTTGCACCACGCATGTTAAAGTGGTCTTTAATGGACAAGGTTGCCCCAAAAGTCTCATCTTTTAGAGCTATGTTATGTTATGTTTGATTTTCTTGTAGCCTTTTTACCAAAACGACAATGGATTAAAATTCTATCATTCAAACTTTTTATTATTAATGAGGAGTGGAGTTTTGGTGGGTTTTAAGATTTATTGTAGACCCAGCAGATAAAGTCCCGGTTTAGATATTATCAAGGCTATTTTTAAGACTTAAAAACACTGATTCTTCAAGATTATTTGAATCTAAATTGTTTTAAGCTCATCAAGGACATGAAGTTAGGCAAAGGTCCATTTGGTGTCCCTACAACTAAAAATCTTGTTATTGGGTTCAGGGACAAGCTGGAACTGAACAAACTTGAACTGCAAATTAGCCTTGGCCCAAAGTTTAATTATTTTTGTTTGATATAATGTGTTGAGACTATTTAACCCTACAAAATAGATAGATTTGTAAGATAGGTGTGGATGCATGGACATTTAGAGTGAACTTAAGTGAACAGATAATCTATGGATTTATAATTCAATATGAATATAACTTTTAGAATTGAGTTATGAATAATTCAATTTTATAAAATCGACTTATAAAATGACACGATGGATTTAATCAAAACTGACATTATGGATAGCCGAAGTTTTGGAGTGGGATTCTAGTGAACTAAAAATGAATAACACAATAGAACTTAGATAAGGTGTGATATTAGATAAGAATTTTGGTAAACCTAATTCAACTTTACAAAATCAACATTTAAACGTGAGAGATCAACAACTCTTGTATATAACACTTTTTAGAATATACCATATTGAATGAAGGACTTTCAACAATAATAGCGTAAATAGTTAAATGTGCTTTTAATCTCTATAAAGTTATCAATTTTTGTTTTTAATCAATAAATTTTTCGTCGACTTTTATCCCAAAATATTTTTCATTAACGTCTTTGATCCTCAAATTTCCTAAATTTCATCACGGTCTGGTTGCATCACTCTTACCACTATCATATATACAATTTTTTATGCCTATAGTCAGGACATTGTTCTCTTTGGGTTGGGACCATGTTCATGCCTTTGATTTGAAGAATTTTGGGATTTACAATGTGGACTTCATGTCATTAGTAAAGCTCACGTAGAAATTGCTATGCCGACTTCTGTTAACCACGTTCACTTATTGATAAAAAATATTTTGGGGATTAAAAGTCAAACTTTTTTCATAGAGACTAAAAACAAAACTTGGTAATTTATTGGAATTAAAAACAAATTAATGAAGGCAATGATAGGATGCACCCTCCTCATTCCATTATGGTTACTCGCACGTACCCTCCAATTATATGCACTCTTTGTGAGCAGGCCATCGAATAATAAGAGTATTAAAAAGATAAGGATAAGGTAATTAGAGAGGTTGGGATATGTGGGTACAAGATAATGTGTAAGGAACCTAAAACATAACAATCTGGAATAAATCATCTAGAGAGATAGGATACCTTTACAAATGGGTCTCACACAGTTGGATTATGCATAAACAATGTTCTTAGACGGTTTTTCTTTCACCTTTTTCAGAAATTCTATAAACGTGGCTATACTAGCTTCATACATAGTGCTAGCTATCACACACTTGGTATTGCCTTTTTTCAACTATAACTATAATGTTATGATAAAAAAAGTATGTACATACATGACCTTAAGGCTGTTTGAAAGTTTAGAAAGGAGGGGATGAGAGGACTTGAAAAAAAATAAGGAAGAAATAAATGCAAAGAATGAAGAGCTTTGGGAAGAGAGGGGTTTATGTGGCTTAATTTTTTTTCGTAATACAAAATCTGTCTAATTTGAGGAATTAAAAAAATGTATTGTAAAATAGTTTTGAGGGTTTGAGTAAATATTTTGATCTGTTCAGTGAGAACGGATGAGTGGCAACGGTGACAGATAATGCTCCGGTGTGGTGGCAACGACTTTCAGTACGGCGGCGTTGAGTTTTCGTGGTGGAACGAAAGGTACCTGCAGGCAGGCACGTTGGCACTTTGACGCTCAAGTCAGTAATGGAATTGAGAAAGAGTGTGTAGAAATTCTTGTGAAAAGTTAATCATACCTTGAGGGTGAAGCAAGTCCACCCTTATATAGGCATGCGTTGGGCATAACCGTCTCCGGGTTATGTGGCGTGTGATTAGGGGCGGTAGAGGACACGTGTAAGGTGATCCTCGCGCGAGGGCGTGCTTTTGTGTGGCACAGTGCATTTAAGCTGGCGTGCTCCCTCAGGCACGAAGCCTTAAGGCGGTGTAAGTTATGCCATGTGCTGATGTGTAATTGGTCTTTTGACCGGTCCATAACAGTTGCCCTCCAAGTTTTTAATGCCTTTATTGCGCAATGACTTTAGCTGTAAAAGGAGGTGTTTGATGGAGCGCCCGGGACAGTTAGCCTAATGGCGTTCAATGCGTTTTTGATAGGAAATTTTTATTCCATCCGTAGGGAGGTGGGGCTCGATGTAAGTTACTGGGAGTAGTTGACATTTAATGCCTTGAACTGCAACGTTCATGACGTGATGGCTAATCAGGATACTTTCCACGTGTCTGCATCGTGGGTCGCACGCGTTTTGGGATTTTTGCTATACGCGCTTGCTATACTAGTTTTCTTCTGAATTCGAGGTTGCATCTTAGCCGTTGAATTGGGAACCTTTGGTTTCTTCGTTCATGGGCCGTCGATCTGAGGTCCTTTAGGGTTTATAAAAGGAGGGAAGCTTTTAGTTTCCAACTATTACATTTCCCATCTTCTCATCCCCGAATAATCTGCATATACCCTTAAACTCCATCCAAAAGAGTAGTGTATTCCCTTTTCCAGTTTCCCTCCCTATCATCGTGAAAAAATCCATCCTTTTTGAGCCGCATTTTCGAGATTTTACGGTTCTACAAATTTGTTTTCCTTTTTCTCTGGGAAACCTTTTAACTTCAAAGTATCTCATTTATTCCTTTGCATTTTGTTTATTTCTTTTGTTTTTCTGGGTTGATCAAGATGAGTATTTGTTTGGAAACTGCTGAAAATGTGGCAGATTCATCATCCAACAGCTACTCTCCCTCGAGCGGTTACGAGAGCGAGGTTTGAGAACGTCGTCGCCTTAGGTTGGGGGTTTGTTCTTCATCCGCTCCGAAGGCTTAAGGTTTTTCCGCCGCGGAAGTTAACTATAGGGAGGGAGTTTCGTACAGTAAGATGAGAGAGTCTCTTATATCGTACTTTTGAAATGACCGCCTTCTCATGGATTGGTTGGAAAAATGTTCTAAAGCTCATTGTTGTGGTTTTCATTATCTTTTCAGGAGAGATGGTACCATCCTAATGGCTGAGAATCCAGGTCAATCGCCTCCGCCCTTGTTCAACCTATTGGTGGAGACACAAATTCACCGCTCCTTCCGGCTGTCGATGAGATGGATCCATCGTCGGAAGTTGTAGCTCTTCGAGAATGGTTAAATGATGAAAATCTCCTTGAGACGCCCTACTTTAATTCTCAAGAGAGACTCTAAGAGATTAATTTGGTTGGCCGGCTGGCCGAAAAGTGGTGTGTCGAGGCGGTCGATCCGTCGAAGCGAGCATGCAGCGAGTTTGACAGGTGTTGCTTGACTATGCACAATGTCTTGGTGCGGGATATTGGCGTAACCGTTCATTTTTGTAGTTTCGAGATGGGGGTTCTTCAACATCTAAAGATAGAGCCTTATCAACTTCATCCCCTTTCTCGGGCGCTCGTGAAGGAGTTCCTGTTTTTGTGTGAGTACAAGGCGGAGGTGCCTTTGCTCTGTGTCTTCTTTAAAATGGTCAGGGTCCAGCAGACGCCCAAGAAAGATCCGCAAGGTTGGGTGAATCTTCATCAAAAGAGGAAATGTTTTAACAATTTTGTGGACTCCATAAAATCATGGAAGCACAAGTATGAGGCGGACTTTTTTGTCGAACAACGACATGGCTACTTACAAGCTATCGGGTTTGTGCACCCTGTTGGCCGCTTACGAGATTGCTCCTTGTTTGGATCGGAAACAATAGGTAGAGTTTGAAAATGGTTTCCGGAGACTAAGCGGAAAGTTGAAGAATTCAAGAACATCAATTCACAGGCCTTGGCTAAGGCCAGTGAAGATGCTGCGGCGGAACTTCGCAAAGTTGAAGGAGAGGCCGCCAACACTTTCAATGAGATTAATGAGGCCAGGGAAAAAGCTGAGGAGTCGCTCTCCTATGCAAGGAAATAAATTGAGGATCTAAATCTTGTTGGGATCACTTGTTAGAGGAGGCGCGAGAGCACGCCATAAGGATTGCTTCTTTATAATCAGAGGTTTTGTCGGCAGTATCTCGTTCTAAGGAAATAGATATGGATGTTTCGGACGTCGAGGCTTATTACTAGGAGAAGGTGGACGAATAAGTTGCTCTTGGACTCCGTGCCTCAGATGAGGCCTTCAAAGATGCAATTAGCCAGGTGGAGTTTGAAGGTGAGAAAAACCACAAGAAGGGGGGGTTGAATTGTATTTTTGGAAACTTCTTCTTTTACGTTCTAGATAACTGTCCTCAGGTTCAGAGTCTGAGTGAGTTCATAGTCTATGTGCAGCGGATAATGTAAAGAACAGAAGAAGAAGGAACACAGGCAATTATACAGGTTCCTTCCACAAACCGGAAGCAGTCCTGTCCTCCTTGCACTTCCAAGGAGAATTCCACTAAAATGTAATCTCAAATTACAAGTTGCTCAATCACACAAGAAAGAGACTTATCTTTGCTCAAGGACACCTCCAAGAGACTTCTATGCTC
>Ga0315914_1007696_pt1 | contig 14800 bp, 9 predicted proteins | sample MpolenodulesMG_FD_203920 | JGI IMG/M metagenome (GOLD analysis project Ga0315914, IMG submission 203920) | Medicago polymorpha root nodule microbial communities from Los Angeles, California, United States - elongated nodules | ecosystem: Host-associated > Plants > Roots > Nodule | place: USA... | reverse complement strand
GCCCGCACCTGCAGGCACTCCGACGCTCAAGTAAATAGAGATCAGAGAGTGAGGGTTTAGAGGAAGAGTTAGATTCTACCTTGGGGACATCAATGAGTCCCCTATATATAGAGGTGGAGGGCTGCAGAGCCGTTGTGATGGCACACCAGGCTCTGGCGGTTACGAAATCATGGGAAGTGTAACCGCCAGAGAGATTATTGCGGGAACGTGCAGAGAGACGTTGTGGTTCGTTTGAACCGGTCTTGCTTGCTCCGTGCACCCCTCTCACGGGGAAGGGGTGTGTCGCAAGTAATGTTGGCAAACATTGTATTTGGGCTTGGAGTAGTATTGGGCCAAAGCTCCTTTTGACCAGTCCAGAACACTTTTAGTCCTTGTAAAATTAAAATTTGTTTAAGTATGCTTGAACTTTTAAACTTTAAAATAATTTTTTACATACTTATTTAAACCATCATACAAAGTTCCTCCGTAAATAATTACCTCAAAATTTAATTTTTACGTCCAAATTTTTATTACTTTAATCTTGAAATTTTGGTGTTTAGAAAAGTTCATATTTAATTAATTACATATCAAAAAAATATAATTTTTCATAAAAGATTTTCTTATGACGTTATTATTATGTCCGTAAAAAATCATTCAAAAATTTAAAAAATTTAAGCATGATTAAACAAACTTTATTTTAATAAGGACTAAAATTACATGCTGAAAAACTTTCTAAGGACCAAAACATGTCACTTTCTTTATGATGATTTATTCAAAAAAAATGTCATTTTCTTTATGATGATTAAAAATAAAATTCAGTACATTTATAGAGGTTAAAGACTTATTTAACCTTTAAAAATATTTGTTGCTAAGAATTAACTTTTAACCTTTTGAGAAATAAATAAGTACAATTTTTAAGATAGAGTTTTCACATTAAGTTCTTTAAAATGCGACTTAATGGCACATATTATCATTTTCTTTATTGTATTGCTAATCTTTGTATTTGTTAGTGTGTTGTGGGGCTTGCAAGGTTGGTGTTAGAGTGTATGATATTGAGTTTTGATAGTTTTGGTTGTGGGTTTTGTGCTGGTTGTTACTTGAATATTGTTTTGTTTTTTTTTAATAAATTACTTGAATATTGTTGGATTTTGGTTTGTTATTTACTATATGACTTTTGTAAGAGCTTCGCAAACAGTTATTCTTAACATAACTTTGTATTTTGAATAGACCTGGTTAATAAATTGATTTGGATTTTCTTTGCTAAAAAAGTTAAACCTGGCTTGTCTTGTCCTTATCTTTTGTCACAATAATAGTGGCATTATTTTGTTTGCATGCATGTTTCATTGCCGATTTTTTTGGCTATCCTTCTCACTAAAATAACAATTGATATAATTGATCATGGTGATGGACTCATCAAAATTAGAAGGGTCGTTTCTCATTTTATAACCCAATCTTTACACAGTTTTGGATCATTACCAATTAGGAAATAGAAAAGCCAAGGTGGGTCTCGTATCTCATTTACCACAATTAACACATTCATAACGTTGATCAAACAAATAAGAATTTCTATATTCACAAAGTTACATTGCATAACCCCACTTCATTCACTATCCTCTAAACATCATAATTTCCTTTCTCATCTTTTCAATTTTTGTTTTTCTCTCCGGCATTTTTGTCTCTCTCATGAGTCACCATTTTTGCCACATTTTTCATCTTTTTCCTTGGTTCCAAAATTGTGAAGGCACAAAAAAAGGAATAGTTGCATAGTGCTATACACACATGTCTTCGGATAATTACAAATTGCATTGAAGAAACACAACACAACATTAGCCTAAACATTTTTTGTTCCTAGTACGATAGAACCGTATATTAAGAGACCAATAACTGTCCTCCACGTGTACATTGTTGTGCCACTTGACTTCCCACTTGTCCTGTTTTTAATCCACTCTGAGCTGTCATTACTTTCTTTCTCTTCGCCGGAGAATTACTTTCCGACGATGAAGCCGGCGAAGAACGTTTTGAAGCTATTCTAACCGGGTCGGGTTCACCGGAGTTAACCCGAAGAGGAAAATTCAACAAAGCTCTTGACCCTCTCATCCTATACGCAGCTCTATCATAAGCCAAAGCCGCATCCTCAGCTGTTTCAAATGTTCCAAGCCAAACCCTAGCTCCGTTCTTCGCCGGATCACGAATCTCCGCCGCGAATTTCCCCCACGGCCGTTGTCTCACGCCGCGGTAGTGCTTTCCTTTCATCGGAGCAGCTTTTGGCCCCTCTGGAACCACTTGCTCCGCCGTAGACACCACCGCGAGAACATTCTCCACCGGCATAACATCCGGCTCCGGTTTCACCGTCATTTCTAATGGAAAAACCGATGAGACACTTTCGGGTGACCCGACTTCGAGAGACGGGACCCACCCAACATTTACGGCATCGCGGAGGACGCCGTAAAGTACCATATCTTCAGAATCATCTTCCTTCAGTGGTAGTTCACCCCAATTGTCACTTAAACATGGGTATAAGCTGCTGAAACTGGAGCTCCGAGAGAAAACACGGGTATTACCCGAAACATTTGTTGGAGCACCGAATATAAATTCGGATTCTCCTAACAAGTGGCGGCGAATAGAGTCTAAAAGGGCAAGATCGGAATCAAAATTACTATTTTCGTACATGTTGTGGCTTGTAGTGAAGTTTTTGTGTTGTAATTTGCTATGGAGATTGGAGAGTGTGGAAGGAATGAAATTTTTGTTATGTTTCTTAGAGAGAGGGTTGAATTGAATATTCGAAGTTGAAATGTTGAGAATAAGTGAGGTATTTATAGGAATGTAGGTTCATGAATTTGGATATAAGGTTTGGAAATTTTGGATTTGATATTTTATTAAAGTCTAAATGGGGATGGTAACTATTATTTTATTGGGGAACCATAATGAATTACATGGACTAACTAAGGTTCGATGAAGTTTCGCATGTGTTAAAAGTTGCCCAAGTGGGAGGGGATTTTCATCACGTGGTTAATTTATCTTGCTTTTCTCATTTTATAAAATTAATTTTCTTGTCCATTTTCCGCAATGGAAGTGTATATGTGTGACGTCATTCATCGTATAGCCGCTTACAACTTGCTGCTCTCTGTCATCTTTCTTTCTTGTCCAACAATTGTCCCTTTCAATGTCTCCAAGTAATCTTTCTTTTTGTTGGTATTTATCGATAATTTTGTCCTTTCAATTTATTAAAACAATACATCTCCGTTTCTATAATTTTTATGTGTAAATGCATCACCCCTACAAAAAATAAAGGCATGACTAATGTCATACATTTATATTATATATATTATTAATGGAAAGTCAACTCATTTGATTTAGTTTGTTGGTGTTGAACTAAGATCTTAGAGTATACTTATTTTATGATCTCGATTTCGATTCTTCCAAATATCGATAATTAGCAGATACAAGATGCACTACGATATAAGAACCCAAAATTTTATCATGGTCTAAATTAAACATCATACACAAGACCTTTGAAAAGTTTAAGAAGGTCGTAGTTAATTGTGTGTGTATAACAATAGAGCGATGTTATCTGTACAACCAAAATTAAACAACTAATGCAACACCCTTTAAGATTGTGAGGAGCACACAAATCGAAATTACTAAAAAAATATTAAAAAATAGCAAAGAAGTTGTTTGTTGTACAAAAATGATGTTCATATATCATTCCTCATAACAATATGATGGGATAAATTCTATTTATATTTTTCAATATATTTCTCTCGTAATACAATTGTTTCTATTTTAATGTAATTTGGGTAATATAATAAAATCGTAAATACACTGGTATAAATGAATGGTATGACGGGATATGTACACCAAAATATTGCATTTCTTCTATATATTGTACGAGTTATTTACTTCTAAACTATAGTTATGGACATCTCAATTTCCTTTGAAAAATTGAGAGGATTTAATTCCTAACTAAGGGTAGAGATATGCTAGATTGATATAGATTTTTCAAGGTATAAGTCTGTCTTAATCATAAAATTCTAAGCTAAATTCTGACCTCCTACTTGAACGGAACGTATATTAGAGCCTAAGTGAGATTTTTTGGAAGTCTTGTATAAGACTTGTTAGCTATTTGTCAAAAAAAAAAACTTGTTAGCTATTTAAAGACCTAATTCATATTAACATCTTTAATTAAGTAATTTGATATAAAATTAAATCGACTTAAAAGCTAATATGTCAATGAGATTTAAGTTCTATTCTAAAATTTAACATGAGATTTCGGGGCTATGACTTTATTTTAGTCTCCATTTTTTTAGGAATACAACAACTTATTTTAATAATATTTTATAATAACATATTTAAATATGCCCATAAATAATATAAGTTAATAAAAACTTACTATTTAAAGTTATTTAACAAGGTTCTAAGAGCACTCGTTAGTATTTATCTTATTATTATTAAAGTGATCCTCTTAATATCTTAAAACAATTGCAAAAATTGAATTTTAATTAATTGATTTTTTATAATTGATCCTCATACAAAGTGAATTGAATGTTAAGTTATTTATGTTTTGGCTTTCAAAAAAAAGTTATTTATGTTTGAATATGTTTAGACAAAAGTGAATTGCACAATAAATTCAAAATAACAAATTAATTGTAATAGTCAAAAGTTATAAATTTTATCTTCATGTAGAACAATTCTATAAACAAAACTAATTATACTTTAAAATATTCAAACATGTCAAAATCAATTATACTATTTTAAAATCAATTTAACCATTTCAAATTTGAAACCAAACTTATATAGTTAAGTGTAGTAGAACATTAACTCAACAAGGGAAAGGGAAATGGGGCGACGAAATTGGCGAATAGGACCATGAGAACGACATTTATCAAGCAAAACGGATACAAAGATTGTGGACACATTTGCAAGTTTGCTATGGATAAGTATCTTTCAAATTCAATAACCTTCCAACAACCTATAAAGAGGCCCCCACAATGCTCACAATTTGCATCTATGCTTTATGCTTTATACTGCCTTACCCATGGATTCCCACGAATTGCAATTCGACAAACAAAAAACTTACCTTTTGATTTCTTATCATTTGCTGTTAACAACACTATGCACATATATGTATGATAGATCAATTTAGTAGCCAAATTGACCATTATTTTATTCCATAATTAGGTGTCGACACTGACTAAAAACAGCTATAAATCTTATGCAGTTGCATATTGATGTGAATGGGTTGAGTTGAGTTGAGTTCCTTGCTATGGCCGCATAACTTGGACGTCAATGAGTGTAGGTGGATTTTGAACTTTTTTATTTTCAATTTTTCGTTGATTATCAGAAAACATTTTATAAAATACACAATTATTAAACTAAATAGTTTTTTTTTTTGACAGAGTTATTAAACTAAATAGTTGAATCATGTAATATCATTTTCATTAACATGTTGAATATTTTAGGTAACATAGATATTAGTAAGTTAGTTGTCTAATTGATCTATAGGAGTATTAACATTTACCTTTTTTTTTCTTTGTTTCATGAATGTATTAACATTTACTTTATAGTTACTTTTGTGATCCCTCACCAGGTAATAGAAACATTCGATTTTTTGTCTGCAATTCAAATAGATTTTTTGTCCAAATACTTGTGAGTTAGAACCTGAACCCATAGCTTTTCCTTATGATGCAACATACTCCACACAAGTTTTTCAAGAAAAGTCATTTATGATTCTAACCTCATGAATATCAAGACCCCCATATCGTTTTCCAAGGGTATGTCAATTAACATGGTTCCAAGTCCTTGATGCACCATCACATCATCCCATAGAAAGCTTCTTGCTATTGTTAAGCTAGTTGCACACATTAGTAGCGATATGATGGAGTTGCATTGTATATACTAGGATAGCCGTAGTAACAAGTTTTAACCAAACTAGCCCTACCGACTTTATTTAACATGTTACCCTTCCAAGAAACTAATTTCTTTGGAACCTTATCCAAGATATCATTATACACATTAATGAAAATCAATGATTTCTCGTAAGTTGGTTTCTCATAACATAGTGTTAGCTTGACAAAAAAATCAATGAAAATATATTGTCAAGTTGATTTTTTGTTAAACAAACAACTAAGAAAAACCACAACAATTTGACAAGTTATTTCTTGCTACACAAAACTCCTTTTGACGAAAACCACCACATAAAATATTTTAGGTAACATAGATATTAGTAAGATCACCACACATAAATTGACAAACTTGTAAATCTAATTTCTTGCAAAACTTGAACTCACATAAAATATTTTTTATGAGTAAAATCACCACACAACTCGTTATATTTATATAATCTACTTATTAGACATTGTTGTTGGAAGTGGTACGTAGATTTTAGACAAAATTACTTTTGCAATTTCTTAACCAATAATTTCTAGTTTCAGATTAATTAGTAATTTATCTTTTATAGATCAATCACCTAGCACAATCACACAACAACAACGAAGCTTTATCTCATTAAGTGAGGTTGACTATCACCTAAAACGATCATCATTTTTATTAAAAGAATATTAGGGTTCTTTTCAAAACTTGGTATTGCTAATTTGAAGTTATGCGAAAGATTGATGAGTATTGTCATAGAAAACTAGAATTATAGAAATTACTGAACGAAACGTCTAGCTCCAATTTCGTAGCATTGTGATGCTCGAGGGTTAACCATAGTAGTGTAAATGCAGGATGGTAAATAGTTAAACTTAGGCCCAATAATGTAACACCTTGTTTGGATAATGAAGTAGAAGACTGAACAAACAAAATTAATGACATTTTAAACTAGTAGCCCTATTGGAACAAGTCCAAGGATTGACTTTCCTTCTTCAACCTTTTGTTTAGCAGAACCTACACAAAATTAACTTTCCACTCATCCTTTGATATGTATGATGCAATTAATTCTCTGTTCAAGAAGCTTCCATGCATATTTGAGAGTAATTTAAATCTACGATTTTACCCCGTTCTTTTTCGTAGTTTTTGGTTATGAGATTGTTGGCTATTTGGAAGAAGTACATCATCTAATTCTTTTATTTTTACTAAAAAAAAATGATCATATTATGACTCAAACCAGCCATTCTCCACATATGCTACGAAATTGACACATAAGTAGCATAATTGACACATTGGTAGTTTTATCGAAACTCATTTAAATTTTTTAAAAATGCCAATATTGTTATTGTTCTATAACCTAAAATACCAACTTAAAAAAGAAACTACATGAGGAGTTGTAAATAAAAAGTCGTGGTTAACAAGTAACTTACCAGCATTATTATATTGCCTAAAACTACAAGAGTTCTATTCAAAAAAATAAAAATGAAACAAAGTATAAGGGTAGTTTTCCAAATTTTATATCGAACAAAATGTTGTAAACAGAAATACAGTCCACGTGACATAACTAACATAAGCACAACTAAGCCCTTGAAGCTGACCATTGACCGTAACAAAGTGAGACATTTGACTTTGACTTGAAAAACTCTCAATAAAAATATTATTGTCAAGCATATACTTTTAATTACAAATTAGTCACTACGTGCCAACTACCAACTCGTGCGGATCACCGCAATCTTTGAGTATTCACTTTTTTTTCCTCTACTACTATATAAAAATCTATATATAATTTAAGCTTATAAAACACGAATACTCCTCGAATTAAATAAATGTATCTTGATTTCCAACGTTGACACAACATAGAATATAGATACATATAATTACACTGAATAATTTGATTTGATTTTTTCAAGTTATTATGAACATCAATTTATCAATATTTGTATTGTGTCCGATGTTCGTGTACGTGTCCGTTTCATATGTCTAAGCTAAAAAAACAAATTAGTTTGAACATGAGGCCCACAATGGATTAACCTTTTCTTTTACCTGATGAACTTTGAAATTGAAAACAGACAAAACATAAAAATGTTCACGTGCGTGCTGAAAGCGAATCATATTAGCAAATTAGCAATTGAATTCCTAATTTGATTGAATCATGAAAAATATAATATCTTAATGTCTGAATTGTTATTAATTTAAGAACAAGTTGTTGAATATTCCAACTAAACAGTTTGGCCATATCTTTGCAAAGTTACGTAAAATATTTTCATTCAAACAAGTTGAAATTCTTTTCAATATAAAAATATATCCTCAGATCAAGTTGCTGATCTTTTAATAATTTATGTTGTCGTCAGGACCCTCTATTTGGAACTGTGTTTTGAAAGCTAAATAATTGAGGGGATGCATGTGTTTTTCTCCAATAGTAGAACATATTTCAAACTAATTACATCAGAATTCATAATGCAATTCGCTAATGGTCAAATAAACAATATTTTAAATCTAGCTATGATTGAAGAAACTATGTAACAAATTTAAAGTCATTGATCAATTAAGCTCTAAAACTAATCTGTGAATATTCTTGATTTCTTTCTACAATAATCCTCATGGTTACGAGATGGAATTGGATTATCACTATTACTCCATCTATTTCATATTGGTTAATATTCATGATTTGTTTACATATACGTAAAACAAGTTAATAGTGTTTGAAGGTTATAAAATAACGAATTGATTATTTGGTTCTCGATTTCTTTTTTCATGAATTGTTTTAAGAATTTTTAATTAACTTTCAACTAAGAATATAGTTGAAAAAATTATTAATTGTACATTATTCGATTTCTAAAACATCTATGGTCATACAACCAAGTATTTCCTCTCAAAAAACAAAACCAAGTATTTTTTGCGCCATTTTGTTGAAGACAATCAAAGCATATGTATTATTTTGAATCGCAGGCCCTACAGCTTTAAGGTAGGGTTGCTATGTTTCCTTTTAGTACCTGATTAATTTGATATTTTCATCTAAAAGAAAAATAATAATAATTCAAGTCCTCCCTACGGCTAATGGGTTATGCTCTAAAAACTAATAAATTTGCGGTTCAAAGCCTCCACATTTGTAGTGGACAAGGCAGCTAGCCAATGTCTGTCAATAAAAATACTAATAGCTTATAGCTGAATTATTATACCATACATTTCAATTTTTTAGTAGATTCTTAAAAAAAAAATAGTAGATTGTTAGCAAATAAAAAAACTATGGGTCATGCTAACTTGTGCCTTTAGGACACATGCACATGTTAAGGATGTCATAAATGATAAATATTTATTACCAAACATTAATTTTCAATCTCTAAAATAATAAATTGGCACAATTTTTTAGATAAAATTTTCACTCTATGTTCCTTAACATGTGTTCTAAGGACACAAGTTAACATTTTCCAAAAAACTATTGGTAGGAAGATAGCAGAGTCGCCCACAAACATAACAATTCAATTATATATCATTTTGCTTTATAGTGGCATAATCATTGCTTCTTCTTTTTTGTGTTTTGATGAAACAGCCAAAATACTTAATAATATTAAAAAAATATAAGTGTCCATGCGTGCATAATTAAATCGAGAGAGACATTGCAATATAGTAAGGTCAGAGTTTGAGCCTCATATTTCCTACTTATTCGTCTTAAATAATGAATTTATAGTCACTAGACTTCTTGAAGAAAAAAAAATTACAAAAATACTATTACAACACATAGACATATGATTAATGGTTTCACGTCTTCAATTTGCGATGAATGATTTCCGCTTCCTCAAATCCTCAATTTTCCACTTCTTCACAATTGCGATGAATGATTTTCATAACTAAGTTATTTGATTAATTGTTTTTGGAAATATGTAATCTGTAAAAGATATATACACAATATTGGAGTTCTTCACGACAATGATCAATTTAAATGTAAACTCTTTTTAATGTTATGGAAAATCAAAGTCTAAGGGCGAGGTAACTCAAAAATAATCTATGTCCTCTCTCAAACTACAAATGCATGCCTTAAAAACATAGCTCCTTATTCTCATGGTTGTTATGTTGCTTCCCATTATGTTGTCGTCACGACCCTCTCTTTGGAACTGTGTTTTGAAAGCTAAATAATTGAGGGGATGCATGTGTTTTTCTCCAATAAAAGAACAAATTTCAAAGTAATTACATTAGAATTCATAAAAGCAACATCCAAGGATTTTTAGACTATTCTCGTGTATCAAAATCCTTGTCTAATCTTACAAGTCGAGCAATATCCTTGCCTTTCAACATAGGATGTTGCCTTGATATTTCTTAAAAGCAAATAAGATTAGATTAGAATAGCTTTTTGAAATCCCACAACAAAAGAAAATATTGAAATTATGGAAAATTCATCCTTTAACTACTTACCATATTACCAAGACAAAATAAATACTTACTCATTCATCATAGTGATGAATTTAGCTAATAAAATAAAATGAAGAACAAGATTAAAAAGAAGAAAACTTTTATTGAAATACAAAGATAAATTACAAAAGGTTTGATATGGTTTACAAAGGTGAAGTGGTATCATTATCAAATGCAAAGGGTGGAAACTTATTTATAGGCTTAAATAGTATCGATTTTGTGTCATTTCAGTAGTTAAAAGACTTAGGTGAAGCAATTAAACAAGACATTGAAGTACACCAAGCGTAACAATTGTGATGGTTTTTGGACCTTTGCCAACGCATCTAAAGTGTTATGCTTTGATTTTTCACGATTCTTGCATTGAATATGACTTCCTTATCATAATTTCAATCTTGGCCAATAAGGCTTCGACAAATGCAACTTTCCCATCATAATTCTACCATTTTTTTCACATTCTCTTGATTTATCCTATTTATTGAAAATAAAACATAAAGTAGTAAAATAGTTCTAAAAACATAAATAAAAATACTAATTTATTTAATAAAACATAACAATAAAATAGGTAAATACACATCTTATCATCCTTACCCTAATGTTTTTTTTGATGGCAAAGATAAATATATATAAATAAAATAATCGTACAAGATACACTAAAAGAGACGTCAAAAGACGCTCCCAAAACTACCAAGAAACAGCCCCCGGGACAAACCCTCGAGGCCCGCACCACAACCCAAACAACAAGAAAAGGAAGGAAAAAAATAATCACACCAAAAAGAGAAAGGCATCACCAAGGAAACAAGAAAAGAAAAAAGAACCACCAACACCCGACAAAAACGGAAGCCGGATCAGAAACAAAAGAGCAAAGAAAAGCCCCAGAAGCCGGCCACCCTTACCCTAATGTGTTTGATTGTTTCTTCATCGCTTGACTTATATAACTTGAAAATCCTCGGATTTGAGTGAAAACTAAAACATATGACAAATATATACAAGGAATTTAGTTTATAATATAGACCACATACATTACTTATTCAATGAATTGTGAACGAAAGATGAACATTCTTCTCATCCATTCATCTATTTTTTTTCTCTCTCTTCTAAACCAATTTTTTCTTACTTTTGAATTTTCATTTTTCTCTCAATTGTTGGATTGCGCACAAGAGAGATAGCAAAATATAATTAGCAAGATACGATTCCCTTTTCTTGCCACGTTCGTTCAATACCTAATTTGAAAATACTTTGTAACTGCGCCATGCATGGTCACGCTAACCGTGCCAAAATAACCATGGCTATTAGTCGGTTATTTTATATTTATAGTGCACCATCACTTAATTGGAGTTAAAAGACAACTTATGTGTTTTATTACATTTTTGTAGTTTTGTATATAATACTGATGATAAGTAACATAAGTTAAAGACTTGGCAATGTTGAGCAATCGATGGAGCATATTGTTCAATCCTCTTGTTAAAATGATTTTTAAATTAACTGTCTAGGCCTTTTGTTTTTGGTATGTGTAATTGTCTTAAGGTTTTTGGTGAAAATGTTACGATAAACTTATTTATACGATTTTTTTGAGTTTAATGTGGATGATCATTCGGGCTCCCCTCGTGACCCAACATTGGTATCAGAATCGAGGTTCTTCGACATGCTCCTTTTATCGAAAGTCTTTATGATAAGGTGTCTAGACTGAGTGTTCAGTTGTATACGGCTGAGAACATTACCGAGTTATAAGTCTCACATTGCTTAGAAAAGTGATGACCTTACGGTTTCTGATAAAAATGTAGTGTTCAGCTCACTTGTTGTGTGGTTGTTTTGAGCCAAATGTAGATGATCCCTGAACTTCCCTCATAACCAGGGGCGGACCTGAATAAGGCATGGTGTGGCAGGTGCCACACCAGTTCAGGTCCAATACTTTTTTTAAATTTTTTTTTATCAGCTCATTGTATATTTTTACTTATATATTAATACAAACACCTATTTTTTTTTTTGTATGTTTATATACGCGTCTATATTTTTACTCATATATTAATACGGGGACATATTTGTTTTTGTAATTTATGTATGTGTCTATATTTTTACTCATATAAGAGAACCTTTTTTTTTTAATATACATGTGTTTATATTTTAACTTATATATTAATATGGGGATCTTTCAAATAAAAAAAAATTAATATGGGGACCGATTTTTTTTTAATTTATACACATGTCTATATTTTTATTCATATATCAATACAAAGACTTTTTTTTTTATAATTTCTATGCAATTGCGACTTGCTTCCAAAAAAAGAGCGCAACGTGCTCACTCGTCCGTATGCACAGGTATCCTGCTAGAGGATTTGACTTTTTTTTTTTGTTTGAGGTAGAGCATTTGACATCTCTTGTAACCTATATAAAAAGAGATGTTCTTAGAATAATTACTAATGATATGATTTTATTTCATTTTAAACAAATGGAAAGTAGATTATTTTCTTTGTAATTTTGGTTGCTACAACTATTTTTAATATAACTTCTTATTAAATTTAATATTATTTAATTATTTGACCAAACAAATGTGCCCCACTAGTATTTGAAGTCCAGATCCGTCCCCGCTCATAACCCAACAATACGAGAGGGTTGCGGAATCCTCGTCGTGTTCTATGTGGATCAGCATCTTTCTAGTTCTTCTTGAATTGGACCTTTTGTTGGGACGGTTGCGGTTGTGTTTGTATTGTGTCAGGACTTGTTTATTTTTTATTAGTCTTTTCTTTCTTATGTCCTCATGAGTTTAGCTCAGTTGGTATGGACAACGCATAATATATGTAAGGTCCGGGATTTGAACCTAGGTCACCAAAAAAAAAGTTATTTTCTTTCCTATGTGGTTTCTCTCCGTCATTTCTATGCATTGTTTACCCCCGGCTCTTTTGGTCGTGACCTCCTTTTGTTGGTTCTGCTCCCCTTGTAATGGGTTGAAGTACATTTTGTATTTCGTTTGTTTTTCTATATATGTCATTTATCTTTAAAAAAAAACATCTTGCAGTGGTTGTGTATGTACGAATATATCTTACTAGTTTTATTGAAAAGTAGAAGTCTGGTAATTTGATTATCATGTGAGAAACCTTGAGTTTAAATTAATAGAGTGACAATTTCAATCTTCCAACATATGTTTTGAAAGTGTCAACTTAAATTCTGAACCATAAATGCCATCTCCAAAATTCTATGTGACGAGTTATAGGTCAACTCATATAAATGTCCGAGAATCATGTATGATCATGAATGAAGACATAGTCGACACAAAAGTTACGTTGATTATTATGAGATATATGAATCCAATAATGGAATTATATAACTAATCCTTTATCGTGTTCAAGACTTGGCAATAATTTAGTCTTTACTACTATCTTTTTGTTAGGATTAGAATTTCAAAAAGGAATGACCCAGATCGGATTGTTCTCACCTATAGTAGTGGTCCCTAATAGCTAATAATATACATAAGAGTGGTTGAGTTTGAGACAGACTTGAAGAAACAAACAAATGGATGACTTATGGATCTACCGGCGTTGACTCCTTCACCACCTTTCATTTGTTTAAGAATTGGAATAACCTAATTAGGGTTCAATTGAGTATTTCACAAACCAATTATAAGTGGTGAAAGTGGACTCGGATTCTTTAAGCAAGATTTCATTTTCGAGTGTTATGAATAAAAAAAATGTGTTGGAAGGGGATACATGTCTCAACTATGGGTGATCAATTAAATGAATAAAAAAGATGTGCTGGAAGGGGATACATGTCTACTATGGGGACGCGTTTTGATTTTCGTCCTTGTAAAAAAAAAAATTAAAAACATGAAATTTCTATAATACACCCAATATTTTGAGTGTACCCGTACACCAAAGCATTAAATTATTAACTAAATTAGTTATTTTTTTAAGAAAAAAAATTATTTTCTATCATTGACAATTATAATAATTAAATCTTATTTACCAAACGTGCAGATGAAATAAAATTTACTTTTTCTGAATTTTGATTGCTCATAATAAAGAATATTGATTATTTTTTATAAAAAAAATGTTAAAATTTAATATAATTCTTATTAACAATGGAATAACGTTTTTTTCTCATCGGATGGTGTTTTCTAAAATATAAATATTGACAAATAACTATTTATTTCATAAAATGATCGTTAATTTATAAATTTATGAAGCAAGAGTACCGGTACACCTCAGTTTGTGAGGTGTACCGTAGAAGTTCCCTTAAAAACATCCCTGCAAAAAAAAAATTGTTTTAAAAAGGTCTCTGACCCCACTTTTTTGCTGACATGAGATTGCTTTGGCCACGTGGCAGTTGCTGACTGTGCAACTTTTGCCACATGGCCTTGACGCGACAGTCCACGTCATTAAAATTTTAAAAAAAATAAATTCTGAAAATTATTTTTTAAAATTAAAAAATCATTAAAAAAATCCTTTTTTTTTTGAAATATGAAGAAAAAAATTGGAAATTAGTTTTTTTAAAATCTGGAAATAAATGTTTGAAAAATAAAATTAAAAATTATATAATATCAAAATTTATAACTTTT
>Ga0315914_1007695_pt1 | contig 14800 bp, 11 predicted proteins | sample MpolenodulesMG_FD_203920 | JGI IMG/M metagenome (GOLD analysis project Ga0315914, IMG submission 203920) | Medicago polymorpha root nodule microbial communities from Los Angeles, California, United States - elongated nodules | ecosystem: Host-associated > Plants > Roots > Nodule | place: USA... | reverse complement strand
GTAATTGATGTAATTGATTGTTACTTGGTCAAATTAGTTTAATATGTAATTAATTGTAGTTATTGTGATGAGCTAGTCTCTGTCTTGTTACCAACGGCTTTATAGTTAGGCTATATAAAAAGAGAAGGTGTTCTCCCTCTCTAAGTACAGAAACAAATCTCTAATATATCATATCATATTAATACAATTATCATATATTTCTATTCATTGACTTTTCTCTTTGATTTGGTAACATCAATAAATTTGAAAAGGTATGTATACAGAGTTGGAGGAATTCAGCACATGATCGATACACTTGGGAGCAAAGATTTGACAAATATTTTTGTTATAAATGGGAAAGTTAATTTAAATCTGCGTTTCCAATTTGATGGACTGTAAATGGGTTTGGTGGCATCGGTGTGTGAGACAGATTGGAAGAGCTGAGCCATGGAGTTTATGAATTACAGAATGCATAAAGTTGCAGTTTTTTTTTTTATTGTGAATGCTGCAGAAATTTTGATCGACGATGTAGTTACTCAATAGGTTACTAGGTAAAAGAATAAAGGAATTGGATGTAGTGGCGAGTTATCACTAGAGTGTGTTAAAATGTGTGACCTTGGCATTTCTCAAATTGATAATAGATCATTTATTTAAATTAGTTAAGAAACTTAAAAATTGATAATATGAGAGAGAAAATAAAATACAAGAGCGATAAATAGAAAGGTAGTGCCTATTCTATCTACCTCATGTTTGCGTGTGTCTCCTTGTGATGAGTTTATTGATATGGATTTAGACCATCAAACTTGGTTGATCACTTTATTCCTTTTCCCTATCATTCCAAACATGTGGGTTTAGACTATGATACCAGGGTCATGTCCATGGATGGAAAAAGATCAATGTCTATCATTATAAGAATACCTTGTTTTTCTTGCCAATCTTTGTGGCGGGTATTAGCACTTGCGGTGGCCAAGGCCACACTCAAATGCAAGGGCTGGATTTTTTAAATGATATTAGCATCATATTTTGTGCATTTGGGGTGGTCATGTCCATCGATTGACGGGAACGCCTTATCAAGACCTTCCATCACCTTAGACGATGAAATCTCTTCCTCGTTGAATATGAAGATTACCAATTAGCTGAAGAATTTTCTTCATCTTTGCAATGATTGGTTCCTCTGCTACCTTCTTTTCTATGTGCTAGGCAAAGTTGTTATTATTGAGCTAATTGGGGTTTATTACTGAGCACTGGAAATTAGGGTTTTAGTGGTGGCTAACTTATCAAACGTTGATGTTTTGTCTGTTTGCTCATCTCTTTGCGATGCGTTAATTGATCTAGATTTTGCGACGGACAAAAGTCGTCGTAAATGTAAGGCGGAATTTAATTTTAAAATTTTGCGGCAAGCAAAAGGTGCTGCAAATATAAGATAAAAAAAACTTTAATTTTACCTTGAATGTAAGCCACTGCAAATGTAAGGCGGGAAAAAAAAATTTAAAAATTCAAATTTTTTTCGTCCGACTAAGCCCTGCCACTAATGCACAATGTCCATGAATTTTTTTCCTATGTAAATAAACTTTGTTCATCTTTATTTTTACAATCTTTCTTCTCTCTATAATTATTCGCTATTCCTTATCTTTAATCAAGTTGCAATGCCACCGAAGATTTTTCCAAACTAGCACCCAATAAAAAACAAAAAGTTTGATCAATCAATGAACGAAGAAAACAAATGCTTTTAATCTTCTAAAAGAATACCGAGCAAACCGAACAACACCCACAAATTCAAAAAAAATTCACCAACCACACTTAGAACAAAATCAAATGAGAGAAATAGCTCCAGCAAATAGACCAATAAATATCTTGCAAACCTAAATAAAAAACGGCGACATTCAATAGAGGAACAACCAACGTAATAAATCAAGAGAACCAAATCACTATCAATATAACGAATATTCAAAAGACAACCCAAAAACAATCCCAAGCTTTTGAAATTCGACGGTGGAAACGATTAGTGGTTCAAATTTGTTTCGAACCATGCTCTTGATAGTTGATACAATGCAATGTTAACAACACATATACAAAATAAAAAAAGAGAGGATAAGAACAACAGAGGCTAGGGGACACTACGAGACCAAATCAAGTGGGTTCACATCACTCAAGTTAATATAGCATACAACTATAAAATTTCTGCAAATGTGACAAAGCGTATGATATGACGAGATTAAATTGAAAGCAAATGTATGTGAAAATAATTTATTTGAATAAAAGTGAAGAGAAGACAGTTTTGAGAAGTTATTTATTGCAAAAAAATAATAATAATTGGCCTTGAACCACTATTATCGGGTGGATGAACAAAACTTTAAAAGCTTATTTCATACATTTTCTTGATCTGAACCACTCCTTATTGGTACGGTAATTGGCCTGGAATGTTACCTGGGGGATAATAATTACAAGTAACAAATGTTCCACCATTATTACATCTCACTTTGCCACATCCAAGACGTAGTGAACCTGACCAAACCACCTGGGTAAAATGATGACATTCACCATCAAAACATGTGTTACGATAGTTATCAAAGTGTGGTTTTTCATCCGCCCAACCCTTCACTGCTTGTGTGCCACTTATGTAGCCGGCGCTCACCGCAATATTCTCGCCATAACGGCCACTACTATTGGAGGGGATTTGTTTACAATCCTTGCGTTGATTAGCATAGTTCTGCGCATAAGCAGCAATTTCGTTGTCCCAAACAATGTTTGGAATTTTAATGAATGAATCAACTGCTGATCTTGCTTTGTTGTGAGCCTTCACATAGTCTGCTGGAGAGTCTTGGGCTAGTGCAACGTGACTACCCACAATGAGTATTAATCCCAAAACAAACCATAGAGAAAATGAACACATTTTGGTTCTTAGTAGTAATTACTTTCAGAATGCTAAATGGTTTTGTTAGTGTTGTATTTATACAGATTTTTAGAGATGAAAAGATTGTAATTGTGACGTAATTCTCATGGTGGATTAGAGCAAGTATCTTTGGTTTAATCCAAAAAGGAAATATAGCGTCATGATTTTTTTTAGGGAAGTGTCTTGGTTTGTTACTATAAAATTGATAATAGACCATTTATTTAAATTAGTTACTTAACTTAAAAATTTTAAAATTGGATTTTTTTTAATGACAAAATATCTGAAAATTTTACAATTAAAGAAACGAATATGGATAATTCAATATATTCAATGATTTTTTTTGGCATAATTCAATATCAGAAAATGTACATGAATATTTCAATAGTAAAAAATAGCACTTTATTTTTTACCAAAAAAAATAAAAAATAGCACTTTATTTTTTACCAAAAAATAGTATAATTTATTTTCTATATATATTATTTTAGCATTTTTTTTAATGGCTATTCTATTATACTTTGACCGAATAGGACGGTCTAGCTTTAGAGTATCTACCTTTGGGGTGACTTTAAGCTAAATAAATGAGAGAAAGAAGAAAAGTGTGGAAAAATATGAAAGGAAAATACGTGAGAGAAAATAAAATATTTGAGAGATAGATAGAAAGGGAGTGCCTTATTCTATCTATCTCATGTTTGCTTGTCTCCTTGTGATGAGTTTATTGATATGGATTTAGGCCGTCAAACATGGTTGATCACTTTATTTGTTTTCCCAATTGTTTCAAACTTGTGGGTTTAGACTATAATATCAGGGTCATGTCCATGGATAAGAAAAGATCAATGTCTATCATTATAAGAATGAGTTATGCTAACAACACTCTCTAATACTTGCTTTTTTATTGGATTAAATCATTGTGAGTCTACATTTTGAAATTGAAGTTACACAAAGTGATGGGACATAAATTGATTTTATCCAATAAAAGAGTAAGTGCTAGAAAGTGTTGAAAAATGAGTGTTAGTAGCATTTCTCTTGTAAAAATACCTTGTTTTTCTTGCCAATTTTTGTGGCGGGTATTAGCATTTGTCGATGGCCAAGGCCCCACTCAAATACAATCGCTGGATTTTTTAAATGATATTAGCGTCGGATTTTGTTCATTTTGGGGTGGATTCAAACCACAAACAAATGTAAGACTAAATAAAGAATTGAACTTTGCGGCGAATAAAATCCGTCGCAAATAAAATCCTCCGCAAATGTAAGGCGGGAATTTTTTTTAAATTTTGTGGCAAACAAAAACCATAAAAAATGGAATTTTGCTGCAATCATAAGCCGCCGAAAATGTAAGACGGAATAAAAATTAAAATTTTTGGTCGAACTAGGTCCAGTTGCTAGTGCATAATGTCCATGACTTATTTTCCTATATAAATAGACTTCATTCACCTTTTTATTTATAATCGTTCTTATCTCTGCAATCATTCATTATCTCTTCTCTTTATAAATCTTTTTGGTACAAATATTTCTATAAGTTATGTTTGCCTTGGTGGGGGCTTTTATCTGCCGGAAAGGCATTATTTTCTTGTAACGTATGGCATCTTTGTCTTCAACTTATTAGCTAGCTTATACTTTCCATCCTTAATATCTTCTTGAATAAAATTTAGAAACATAATGCAATTAGTTGTGGCGTGGTTTTACAAGTTATGCCATTTTTCGAATCTTTTACCTTTGATTTCCTCGGTTGGAAGAATGTTCTGAGACCATCTAACTGTCGAACCTTCTTATCTTTAAGCAAATAATGAAATATATATGACCAACTCTTGTAATATCAAAAGCATATTCTGCTTTATCTTCTGATGAACCTGTGTCCTTCCCTTTGACTAACCTCAAGGCTTGACATGAATAACTTTTCCTTTTTAGGATCTCAACCGTTAGAACGTATGTCGTTGGATCATCTAACATATCATTATTAGGACTCTCCATATCTATGATGGAGACTAGGTTTGTTTTAAACTCCTGATTTCCTACGATAAGATCAACCAAGAACTTTTTCCTTCTTATTTCAAAGTAAACCCCTTTATGAGCCAATTTACAATTAGTCACCAACTAGACAACATACCATATGCAGAAAAGTCGCTAATAATCTACATCAAACTACCTTCATAGCGAAATTCTTGACACATTATTTTATCCAAAATCTCTCTAAGGAGATAGAGTGAGAGAGAAATATATAGGGAATACGAGAAGGAATTTACTTTAAATTAGATAGCACAAATTATATATGAGTGAGGAAAAAAATATTTGTGTTATTCTTGATATGATATGGCTGATGATATAGCTAAATTGAAACAAGTGACAATACAAACAAAAATGAATCACTTAGTAAGGTCTTTCGCCAACATAGTTGCCCGGTGGATCGTAATTGCAAGTAATGAATGTTCCTCCATTATCACATCTCACTTTGGCACATCCAATACGTTGTGTGTTTCTCCAAACCACCTGAGTATAATGGAGGCATTCACCACCAACACATGAGTTACTACTATAATCATAGTTTGGTTTTTCATCCACCCACAACTTCACTGCTTCTATGCCACTCATGTTGCCGCTGCTCTCCGCGATATTCTCTCCATAACGGTCACCACCGGAGTGGATCAATTGACAATCCTTGCGTTGATTAGCATAATTTTGTGCAAAAGCAGCAACTTTGTTGTCCCAAACAATATTTGGAATTTTAATGATTGTATCAACTGCTGATCTTGCTGCATTGTGGGCGTTCACGTAGTCTGCTGGTGAGTCTTGGGCATGTGCAGTGTGACTGTCCATAATGAGTATTAAGCATAACATACAAAATATTAGAGAAAATGAACCCATTTTCCTGATTTCTATAAATTTCAGAATGTTAAATGGTTTTGTGGGTGTTTGATGAAAATTGTTGAGGCTCTAGTGTTGTATTTATACAGATTTTTTAACATGAAAATTTGGCAATAGAGGTTAATTTTCATTTCAAAAAGGAAATCGTGTCTATATCTTTGACCAAAAAAATTTATATATTGTAGAGTTGACTTGAACATATATAGTTCAATGTTCTAGAATAAAATTGATTTTAGCTCATTATATTAATTCCAATTTTAAGGTAGAACTAGAATTTTGAGTTTTTACCTAGAGTTAACTTTTTACCTTGCTAATATTCTGTGTGTATTTAACTTACTTTCTAACAAAATAATTTGACAATATTTGTTCATTCAAAATCAATATTTGTCATCGTAAAACGAAAAAGGTACCGGATCACGGCTTTAACTTTTGTTGTTGATTGATTAAGAAAATGTGGTATTCATTATGGACTATTGAACCAAAATATTGAAATGTCTCCTAAAAAACTAAAGGAAATATTTTGCATTTAAAAAAAGGGATGTATTGTGTCTTGGTTTTATATATTCAGTAGTAAAAATATTCATACATTTTCTGATATTCTGGTTTATTTTATATATATTACGTATACACATAAAAATTACGAACACATACCAAAAGAATTTGGACATAACGAAAGATGAATGTATTCCACAATGTAGCAACTTGAGCTTCGAATTTCAACATGAGATATTATAAGTGAATGCAGTTAGTTACCTACAATGCCTTAAAAAGATTATGTAGTCAAGTGACATATTTGTCCCCTAAAAAAAGTGACATATTTGTGGTAAAATATCATTCATATTTGTCCTAATATTTCAATTAGTCCTACAATGCCCTCAGAAATACTTGCTTGGAAACAAACTCAAATTTAAAAGGTTTAGACACATTCACACAATTGATATTATTTTTAAAGATAAAATAATTTAATGATGTTGAGTAATGTGACTAATTTAATTATCGTTGTGTTTCCAAAAAAAATTATTTTTCCAAAAAAAATTATTTTTATGCAATTTAGAGAATGAATATAATATTCTCATCCAATTTAATACGTTCACCTACTCTCAAAGTTGAAACACACAGATCTTTAAAAAAATCAGCTAACTTCTGTCAGTAGATTTATAACATGGCTTGACAATAATCTAAATGCAATTGAAAGTAAGATTTCCATGATAATCCTCATTTTTCCTTTCTTTGCAAAATCATATGTCAAAATACAACACTGCAGAAAGTATTCAAAATATGAATACCGACATATTTGTAGTGTTTTGTCCATTAAAATACTTGTGGTTGGTGTGAGTTAGTTAAGAAGTGTAGTTCTAAATAAAGGGGGAGATAGTTCGATCTCTACCCCAAGCCCCAACAGTCAACACTACACATGCATATAGGTATATGTTTAGATGATAAAATTGATACATTATTTATCCAAGATCGATCCTTTGATAGATAGAGTGAGAGATCATAAGAGATGGAATTCACTTATAAAATACTACTACATAAAAATATTGACCTGAATCACTTAGTACGGTAATTGGCCAGCAATGTTACCAGGAGGGTCATAATTGCAAGCAATGAATGTGCTTCCATTATCACATCTCACTTTGCCACATCCAAGACGTAGTGATTTTTCCCATATCACCTGGGTATAATGAAGACATTCACCACCAACACATGAGTTATTATAGTGATCATAGTGTGGCTCTTCCTCCACCCACATCTTCACTGCATCTGTGCCACTCTTGTAGCCGGTGCTCACTGCAATATTCTCTCCGAGATACTCGCCATAACGACCACCACTGCCTGAGGGGATCTGTTTACAATCCTTGCATTTATTAGCATAGTTCTGTGCAAAAGCAGCAACTTTGTCATCCCAAACAATATTTGGAATTTTAGCACTGGTAATCATGGATCTTGCTGCATTGTGGGCGTTCACATAGTCTGCTGGTGAGTCTTGTGATATTGAAACTTGATTACCCACAATGAGTATTAATCCCAAAACACACAATATAGAAAGTGAACCCATTTTGGTTCTTAGTAATTAGTTTCAGAATGTTGGGGCTCTAGTGATGTATTTATAGAGATTTCGGCCCCTTTTACAGTTTTCATATAAAGAGTATTAAATAGAACAAATTCTAAGTTTTAAATGTTGTAGTTGTTGCACCGTGTATAACACCGCAGGGGATTCAATTATATTTTTCCATTAAAAATTTAGGATTATACTAAGTAAGAATGAGAATGACCGGAACCAACTTTTGTTAAAAAAAAAGAATGAAACCAACTCAAAAATAATCAGAGATTTGATTCGATAGTTAATCGTTGCAGATGATATATTATGAGAGAGAAAGAGAAATCACTTAAAGTTAAACACCACAAATTTCAAGCCTCGTCGATGGTATTAGTTTGCAAGTTATATATGATGAACTCACGGAAACTCATTTGCTTCGTTTTTTTGGTTTTATTTTATCTTGATATAAATTGAAACAAGTGATAATACAAAAAAAAAAAAAAAATTAAAATGAATCACTTAGTATGGTCTTTCGCCAATATAGTTGCCTGGTGGGTCGTAATTGCACGTAATGAATGTTCCTCCATTATTACATTTCACTTTGGCACATCCAATACGTTGTGTATTTCTCCAAACCACCTGAGTATAATGGCCACACATTTCACCATTAGCACATGAATTGCTACTATAATCATAGTAGGGTTTTTCATCTACCCACAACTTCACCGCTTCTACGCCACTCATGTCGCCAGTGCTCTCCGCGATATTCTCTCCGTAACGGCCACCACCACCAGAGTGGATCAATTGACAATCCTTGCGTTGATTAGCATAATTTTGTGCAAAAGCAGCAACTTTGTTATCCCAAACAATATTTGGAATTTTGACGTTTGTATTAACTGCCGATCTTGCATTGTTGTGGGCGTTCACGTAGTCTGCTGGTGAGTCTTGGGCATTTGCAACGTGACTACACATAATGAGTGTTAAACCTAACAAGCACAATAGAGAAAATGAACCCATTTGACTTATTTCTGTAAATTTCAGAATGCTAAATGGTTTTTGTAATTGTTTGATGAAAATTGTTGTGGCTTAGTGTTGTATTTATACAGATTTTTACATTAAAGTGGTAAGAAAAAAAAACATTAAATTTGGTAAGAGATTTTTCATTTTAAAAAAGAAATTCTAAGATTAGAAAAACTTGGCTCTAGAGTAAGTATCTTTGATTTCACTTTTGGATGATATCGAATTGATTCTAAATCTTTGACCAAAAAATATATTTTTAGATTGTAGAGTTGACTTGAACAGATGAAGACAAATGTTTTAAGTATAAAGTTGATTTTAGCACTATAATATATATTTTTTTCCATAATTTTAAGATACATAGAACTAATTTGGAGTTTTTACATTTAGAGTTAGTTTTTCTTTTTTTGGTAGGAGTGCAAAAGAGGGCCTAAGCCCTTGTCTACGGCTGGTTTTATCTTGTTCAATTCATTTTATGTGTATTTAACTTACTTTCAAATAAAACTAATTTACAATATCTATTTATTCAAAATCAATATTTGTTGACTTAAAATCAAACAAGCATAGATATCAGATCACGATTTTTAACTATTGTGTTGATTGATTCAGAAAGGAAAATTCTATGGTGAAGTCGTGAAAATGACTTTTCTGATGAAGTTAACACTATAACATCAAAAGTGTAGTGAGTAACACCCCATTGTTTATACAATGACATCAAAAGTTCAGTCCCCATAGTATCATCAATTCATCAGATTAACAAGACTACACTTAATCTAATTTTATCTTACCTTGTTTTAAGTGTAACACCCCACAAAGTGTAACACTTAAGACTATCACATAATATCATCAAATATGTTTGCATGTTAAAGATGCCAACGATAAAATAGTACCTGTAAGTCCAAGATGTTGCAAGTATTACTAGATGAATTACTATTGATCATTAATCAGTAATCAACAATTAAAAAATGAATCAAATATTAAAATCAAAATTAACTTTTTCAAAAAAGTCAGTTTCCTGACTGTACCGTAGAAGCTCCCATTCAGAAATTGGGGTATGATTTTTGTTCATTATGGATTAATGAACAAAAATGAAATGTCTCCTAAAAAACAAAGGGAAATAATGTGTCTGCGTTTTTTCGGGCGAACACTCTTGATTTGCTACAATAAAATTGATAATAAATCATTTATTTAAATTAGTTACTTAATTTAAAAAATTTAAAACTGATTTTTTTAAAGGAAAAATATCTGAAAATTAAAAATTAAATAGGAATGACATCAGAATAATTTTTGACATAATTCAATATCAGGTATGTATTGAATATTTCAATAACAAAAAAATATCGATTTATTTTTTACAAAAAATAAAAATAAAATACTAAAATATTTTTATTTTTAGTATTTTGACAGTTACTACTCACACCCCAAAAAACTCAAGTTACACCCCAGAATGACTAATATACTCGTTAACTAAATTTACATTAACCTCTTATGCATATTTAAACTGAATTTACAATAACCTAATTGTATTTACGTAAACTGAGTTTACATTAACCTCTTGTATACATACGTAAACTGAATTTATATCAACTACGTAAACTGAGTTTATATTAACTACGTAAACTGAGTTTACATTAACCTCTTACATACATATGTAAACTGAATTACATTAACTATGTAAACTGAGTTTACATTAACCTATTATATACATACGTAAACTGAATTTACATTAACTATGTAAGCTGAGTTTGCACTAACCTCTTATTTACATACGTAAACTCATTTTACGTAAACCTCTTATATACATACGTAAACTGAATTTACATTAACTACGTAAATTGAGTTTACACTAACCTCTTATATACATATGTAAACTGAATTTACATTAACTATGTAAATCGAGCTTACATTAACTACGTAAACTGAGTTTACACTAACCTCTTATACTGAATTTACACTAACCTCTTATATACATACGTAAACTGAATTTACATTAACTATGTAAACTGAGTTTGCACTAACCTCTTATATACATACGTAAACTCATTTTACGTAAACCTCTTATATACATACGTAAACTAAGTTTACACTAACGTCTCAATAAGTAAAACCAATTTACCGTTAACAGAGGCATATCTCATACCAAAACAAACAATAAACAAATAGAAACTCTTAGAAAATGAATTCACTAACCTTTATGAACAAAGAACAGATCAATGAAAAGTATGTTGATTCAATCTTTGATCTTCGTAGCACATCTATGGTGATTTGTGGATGAAATGGGGTGAGGGTTCAGAATGATAATGAAATAAGGGTTTTTAGAAATTTACATGAAGAGGGCAATGTTGGTATTATTATAAAATTTTAAATAAATTTAGGTGTAACTAGAATTATATGGGGTGAGACTAGAAAGAGTCAAATATTTTTTCTATAAATATTAAATGGATCTTGTTAACGAGTGCCCCCAGGGCACTCTTTAATCATCCCAAATTTAGTAGCTACTAGATTTTTGACCCATGCTCCGCACAAATTTATTGTAAAGGGATTGACATACGAGTAATAAAATGCAATATATAACTGGTAACGGTGAAAAAAATAACAAGTGATAATCCATAGTAGACAAAATAAAACACTTCATTTTTTTTGAGGGAAAATAAATAAAACACTTCATGAAATGTATGAAATCTGAAAATATTATAAAAGAAAATTTGGTAATCCTATCAATAATTCGGTAAAAGAAATATGAAATTTTTAGTACATGACATGTAGTTTCATCACACATTGCGAAATACTTCCTCATATAAGACGTTAGACGTTACATTGGTATCTTCACCATCTTCATCAATGATCAATATCTCTAGTCCTTCTCTGGATGTAACTCTCGAAACAACAACATACAACTGTCCATGAGAAAATACAGGTGTTGGTAGATATACACCAACATGTTTAAGCGACTGCCCTTGACTTTTGTTAATTGTCATATTCTGTTTGTAAACGTATTAAATAAATGTAGAAAATACTATAAAAAAAAAGGTAAAAAAAAGTGTACAAAATATTGTAAAAACAAAAGACATGAAATTGGTGCGATGCATTTTTTTTAGTATTAAATAAGTGTACAAAATATTATAAAAAAAAATCCAACAAATAAATGTATAAAAATAGAAGGCATCATAACCTGATCATTGATATGCTCATATTGAGTGCAGCATCATTATTTCTAGAACAAACGTGCAACATGTTTAAGCGACTGCCCTTGACTTTTGTTAATTGTCATTGCAAATGATACAGTCAAAGGAAATTGTCTTCGTTGAAACTTAAAGGGAATCCTGACATCTGAAGGCGATTGAGAGAAACGCGGTTTAGGGCTTGGTATATATAGCCAAGTTTATATGGAAATTTGGGTAGCCGAGTTTGCATGGAAATTAGGGTATTCTGTTTGTAAACGTATTAAATAAGTGTAGAAAATATTGTCAAAAAAAAGGTAAAAAAAGTGTACAAAATATTATAAAAAAAAGGCATGAAATTGGTGCGATGCATTTTTTTAGTATTAAATAAGTGTACAAAATATTTCCTTCAAAAAAGAAAAGTGTACAAAATATTGTCAAAAAAAAATCCAAAAAAAAAAGTATAAAATAGAAGGCATCATAACCTGATCATTGATATGCTCATATTGAGTGCAGCATCATTATTTCTAGAACAAAGGTGCATCATGTTTAAGCGACTGCCCTTGACTTTTGTTAATTGTCATTGCAAATGATACAGTCAAAGGAAATTGTCTTCGTTGAAACTTAAAGGAATCCTGACATCTGAACGTGATTGAGAGAAACACGGTTTAGGGCTTGCTATATATAGCCAAGTTTATATGGAAATTAGGGTAGCCGAGTTTGCATGGAAATTAGGATATTCTGTTTGTAAACGTATTAAATAAGTGTAGAAAATATTGTCAAAAGAAAAGGTAAAAAAAGTGTACGAAATGTTGTAAAAAAAAAGGCATGAAATTGGTGCGATGCATTTTTTTAGTATTAAATAAGTGTACAAAATATTTCCTTCAAAAAAAAAGTGTACAAAATATTGTAAAAAAAATATCCAAAAAAAAAATGTATAAAATAGAAGGCATCAAAACCTGATCATTGATATGCTCATACTGAGTGCAGCATCATTATTTCTAGAACAAACGTGCAACATCAAAAAAAAATATTGTAAAAAAAAAAGCAAGAGGATAGGAATGAAATTAGTGCGATGCATTTTTTTAGATGGAATTTGTTAGGTTAAAATGCTGCAGACCTAACAAAATTAATAAATAAGGATTTCTAGAACAAATGTGCTGCATGTTTAAACGACTGCCCTTGACTTTTGTTAATTGTCATTGCAAATGATACAGTCAAAGGAAATTGTCTTCGTTGAAACTTAAAGGGAATCCTGACATCTGAAGGCGATTGAGAGAAACACGGTTTAGGGCTTGCTATATATAGCCAAGTTTATATGGAAATTAGGGTAGCCGAGTTTGCATGGAAATTAGGGTATTCTGTTTGTAAACGGATTAAATAAGTGTAGAAAATATTGTCAAAAAAAGGTAAAAAAAGTGTACAAAATATTGTAAAGAAAAATGTATGAAATTGGTGCGATGCATTTTTTTAGTATTAAATAAGTGTACAAAATATTTCCTTAAAAAAAAAAGTGTACAAAATATTGTGAAAAAAAAAATCCAAAAAAAGGCTTAATAGGTTCTTTGGTCCCCTAATTAATTTTCAATTTTCATTTTGGTCCCATAATTAATAAAACTCATATTTTGGTCCCTTAGGTTTGCCTCCGTTGGTCAAATAAATCTCTTGTTGTTAAGCTTAACACCAACTGTATATGGTGGACCAACCTTAAAAGTGGTCCATCATAGACCTTATTAAATTTTTTAATTTAAACCGTTTGATCTGTTTCTTAAAAAGATGGTGATTGGATTATACGTGTCTATTGTACCTTGCGGTGTACCAACAACAGCTAATTTTTTCTCTCTATTTCTTCATATTCTACCTTCCTAATCTTCATCATCTTCAACTTACATTCATCAACATTCATGAGAAAAACTAAAAAAAACAAATTCAATAAAATAAAAACAACATCATCAATTCTGCACAAATTAATCATCAATTTTTCCAAAATCAAAAGGGGATTTTTTTACTTGTTCTAAAAGGAGATTTTTTCCCAGTATCAAAACAAATTCCAGAATCAAAACAAACTCGGAATCAATTTTCCGATAATCAAAAGGAGATTTTTTTTTCCAATATCAAAACAAATTTCATCTTCCAATAAACTGATCCAAACTTGTTCCATCTTCGATCATCTGAAACACAAAATCAAATTAACTCAAAACCCCAACAAACTCTAAATTCAATAATTTCTTCTAATTAACCGAACTCCATTAAACCACAAACATAAAATCACAAATCAGAACCATACAATAAAAAAATCAATTTTTTTCCACCCTGCCACTTCTCTCCCTCCATTGCACTCATCTCTTTGTCTCTTTCTTTATCTCACATCGTGATTTAGAAAAATGAGAAAATTTTATATCTAAATAACACACAAGAAAAGTCAGATTTGAAGTTTTTGTCACCGTGTGGTTGCCGTTGTTGTTGCGGTAACCGTCACCGTCGTTACAATAACTGTTACAGTCGTTGAATTCGTCTTCACTGTTGTTGTTGTTGTAATACCCATACTAAACGTATCTAGAAAGTTTAGCATGTGCATTATCTTTAGTACTGGATACATTAAAATTTACAACATAGATTTCTTCGAATGAATATATATATACAACAACACGCGTTCGTACAATCAACAATACAATATAACTCGTCTAAACGTAGTAAATACATCCTTAAAGTCCATAGCATCTTGCAGCGGGTACGAACGAGCATCTGCTGAAATATCCATCCGGCTAAAAGCTTGCGGAAACCTGCTGAACCAACCTGCTGATCTGAAACAAATAAGGATTGGGATGAGACATAATGTCTCAGTGAGTT
>Ga0315914_1007694_pt1 | contig 14801 bp, 9 predicted proteins | sample MpolenodulesMG_FD_203920 | JGI IMG/M metagenome (GOLD analysis project Ga0315914, IMG submission 203920) | Medicago polymorpha root nodule microbial communities from Los Angeles, California, United States - elongated nodules | ecosystem: Host-associated > Plants > Roots > Nodule | place: USA... | reverse complement strand
TGTTGCTTGAAGGCACTTAGACCTAGGATTACCACTACCCTTTTGCTCCACACATCTTTGTTTTTCATTGGTGTGATATCGAACGTGAATTTCACAACACAAAAGAAAAATAATCAATTTCTCCACACATCACCACCACACCTACAGTATGATAGTTTCTTTTGAGTTTATTGGGTTCAATAATCAACTTTATAATCATATCATAGATATCCCTTTTAGTGAACAATTTTCTAGTTAAGATAAAATTAATTAGTGAAAATTAGAAAGGATATTGTTTATCTTATGACGTATTTACTTTTAAAGTTAACACGGCTTTTGTATGTGGCAACTACAAGAATTGAAAGAGACATGTAAAGAACATAGTTCTCAGATGTTAAGCGATCTTCAATTTTTAACATTTTGTATAATGATAATGATGATTATTATTTTGTCACTTTTATATATTTTTTATAGAGATATGTATATGATTTTGCTTCCGCAAGTCAAAATTTTTGGATCTGTCACTAGTCTGATCACTTGGGTGATTGATTATAGTTCAAGGTAGTACCAAAGCTCCCATCATGTCCTAACGCTTCTACATACTTTTGTTAGGTTGTTTTTGCGAATAATAAGAGTGTTATAATTTTTCACATCCTTGGAGAAGGATGGTGTGAAAGACAGGGTGGAGACATATGGTCCTATAGGAAGAACCTAGACAAAGGCATAAAAGGTGGAGAGAAAGGAAGAGCACAAATTGGATTCTACAATTGTGGGATCCATAAATAGATTCTACCATTAGAATAAAAAATGGAACGGGAAATATTGTTAAGTTTTTACTTGGCTTCTTGATTCTTATTGTCCTAAGGACCACTAAAAGAGAGTTAAACACAAAATTAGGTTTTCTTCAAGGGAAGATAAATTATGAGAAAAAAGTGCTCATTTTCAACTTTTGTTTTTCCATGTCATTGTGTTTCTTTCCCCTTTCAAGAAGAGAAGATAAGAACTAGACACGAGATAAACCCAAGAAAAGGATTCAAGCTGAAAATGGTAAGCAAAAGAAGCAAAACACTAGGTAAGGGGAGCCCTATATATATAGGTGCTTTGAATTCTGTCCATTTTTGTACTAATGGGACCATCTTTAATTTCTAGGGCTTGAAACTGGTCCTTCTACATATATTGTATCCACTTGGGAGTGCATGCTAGCTTTCAACAGTTCAGCAACCGTATAAAGACACCATTGCATGCCTTTTAAGAGCGGAAAGGAGAAGGAAAGAGAAGGGTTGAGAATCTCATCCATTCCTTTTTTAAACAACACTTTATTATTTTGAATTAAAGGATTTGTTTTGAGGGAACAAAAATATTGTGCATCCTATAAGTTCCTTGAGGAGATTGATCAATATTTTGTAGAGTGAAAGGGTCAAACTTATGAAGTATTAGGACAAAAAGAAACATATACTTTATTTATGTTGATGATTTCTTTATTCAACTGTAATAGATTCCACTTGTAATTTTATAAATTGTAGAGTTCAATACATTATAATGTTGAGATCATCAACATAATCCTCTTTTTTTTTTGCTCATGTGAGGATTCAAATTCAAATAATTACTTTATAGAAATGTCTATCTCACATAAAATTTCAACACTTCAAGTTAGTCCTCTCCAATATTAATAAAATTGTTATTTTGGTGTTAAAATTAAAAACTTCAAGTTAGTGATGCATATCGATCATTTGATTTGGCTTTAATCTTTATTAATTAGAGATGTAAGGTAGGTAAGTTACATAACTAACTTATTATTAACTATACTATAATACACTAGTTATACTAATATGCTATATCTCTAATAACCTCGTAACAAGAACAGGAAGAAATCTAAGATACTGAAAGTGAATTTACTCAATAGAATAAAATAAAGAAAAATGATGAGGAATTAACTTGCCACCTCTGTAAGAAGCCAAGACATGAAGAAAATGTTTCAAAAGTAAACCATTTGACATGTAAGGATTAAATTATGACGCTGTAATATTTATCTATGTGGGTGCATGATGTTAACAAAGTTGTAGCATAAACTATATGAACTTTTAGATTACACGTTTTTTGAGGGGTTTTAGATTACACTTGAAAGTTGGATTTCATTCATATTTATATAAGACATTTGTTACAATTTCTTTTAGACAATATTTAATATATATTTCTAGTTTGGAAAAGTTGAGATTTTCATTTTGTTTTGGAAATAATAAAGATAATTGTCAAAATGCAAAATGTGTTGCTTTTAGTTCTTTGATTGATAGTCTAATAATTTTCGTTAATACATTATTCGACCAAGTATTTTAATTGATTGTTAACATATCTTTTACGCTTTCTTGTTCAAAAAAAAATTGTAGAGAACTAAATAATTTTGGTTTTAAACATAACACTTCCAAAACTTAAAGAGAGAAGGGCAAAAGATATATAGTCCTAGTTGTTATTTCTTTTGGTATAAATTACCGTAATTAGAGTCTTGTGGCACTCTTGGAACTAAATAATTAGTATATCCACAAATTTCAGTAGATTTAGGCTTAGATGTGTAGGTCGAAACCTAAAAACTTTTCACCCATTTTCAAGAACAGAGTAATGCTAACGATAAATATTTTAACACACACTTTTTTTTATTGGTTAAAATTCACATTGGTTCCACCAAATCATGTGAGTCTTATATAAATTTGGTAGACTTTATATGAATTTTAAACAATCAAAAAAATATGTTCAAGAATGTGTATTAAAATATACTCCCCTTTGTTTCTAAATATAAGTAAAATTGATTTTTTAGGTTCATTCATTTAATGATGTATGTGGTCCATAATATGAACCAAATATGAACTACATACATCATTAAATGAATGAACCTAAAAAGTCAATTTTGCTTATATTTAAAAACGGATGGAGTATGTTGCTAACATTTCTCTCAAGAATATCTTCCTCGAAGATAGAACTTAGTTTTTCCTCACAAATTCAACCCTGAAAGCAAACATTGACTATACTCTCTAGTTATTTGAAGTTAATTTTAGGGCACGCTCAAATGATTGTGATTTTCGCACCACAAATATTACATCAACCATGACATAAGATGGTACACTCCTCTTAGTACACATACACAAACCAACAACAACATTAATAAGAATTTGTCATTAGAGAAGCAGGACACGTTACTATAATTAAACTTTTGAGATACAACCCTACGGGACCACTACAGTTAAGATTGAAATGATATGTTTGAATAACATAACCAATCATCATATGGTTGTATGAACTATAAATAAACAAAAGCACCAATCATGCAAGAGACCAATTGGCACCCACCATTTGATAGGATTTGTGGATTGTGGAACCCCCTTCCTCGTCACGAACTTATTCCAAGTAGCTGTCAGTGCACAGCTGCAAGCCCTAACAATATGTATATTACGGCTACTCCAATAAATTTCACCAACTTGATCTCATTCATTGGTTGCTTTTTGACCCCATAAACCTTTCTCCAATTTGCTTTTCGATGCTTTTTTCTTTTTCTTTTCCAAATGCCTAACGCCGAATAAATGCCATAACATGAAAAAGATTAAGGCTATGGTTGAGAGTTTATTACGTTGAGTTAGAGGTACCATCCATATTAGACATGAGCAATTACATAAATGAAAAAGATACCACAATTTAATCTAAAACCTTAAGATAAGGAGTTTATGTGTTATCTCTGTTATAAAATGTTCAATATCCACTTTTCTAATCGATGCGGGATTTCTAACTCACACTTGCTACAAAACAATCTCTCACTCAAATGTAAGTTCATTACTTCATCATGCTCACCCCTCAAGCGAAAGTTCTTTCACCCACACACACCTGCACTTGTATTTGTATCGTCGTTGTTGCTTCCCTCACAATGGAACACATAGACTGAACACCTTGTCAGGAAAACTTTCGACACAAGGAGTTGGTCGAACTCTTGTCAAATCTTGGCTCTGATACAATTGTTGGGTCACGAGGAGAGCCCAAGGGACCACTCACATTAGGCAAGAGAAACCATATAAGTGAAAGAGATACTACACTTTTATCCATAATATAACCTTAAGAAAATGAGTTTATAGGTCTTCTCTCTTATAAAGTATTCAATCTCCACTTTTATAATCGATGTGCGACTTTTAACTGACATTTGCTGCATAACATATAAGAGGGAAAAATTTTGAAGAGAAAGGGGGAGAAGGAATGAATGATAGTTCTCTAACTTGAAAAAAGGTCACAATCAAAAATCAAAATTATTTGGACACAAAAAAAATACTATATTAAAGTTATAGGTCATTCAATTCTTTTGTTTGTCTTCCTTTTCTTTTTTGTTCTTAAATGATATGTCATTTAATTTTTGCGTAGAAGATACTTTCTAAATGATTTATTTTTCTTCATAATGCAAAACTCTTCTAATATGTCATTTAATTCTTTCTTCTTCTACCTTTTTTTTTGTGCGTGTTTCTAATGTGCTTAAGCTTTGTGGCCACACAAGACTTTCTCCTTAAATATGAGATTTAATTTTCTTCATAATACAAAACTCTTCCAATATGAGAAAACTCAAAATAAAAATGTCTTCGAGGATAGTTTTTAGGGTTAGAATAATTCTTCAAATTCTTTTTATATTACTCTATAAATTAAAAATATATTATTCATATAAAAATTATCTTTTTATTCTCTAAAAAAATATTCTCTCATATAAGATGAAATATTTATCTCTCTTTTTCATTCCTCCGCTTCCATCAAAACCCTTCCCTCAAATCTCTCAAACATTTCTTTGGAAGTTTAGAGAAAAGGGGAGGAGATAACTTTGTAGGGGAGTGGGGAAAGATAATAATGAAGGAAACTCATTCACCTTAGAATATTTTTCAAAATGATGAAATGAGAATACATTTATAACTAATATTTTATTTGCTTTTAGAATGTTATGAAGAGATGGGAATGATTTGAAAATTGATTCAAAGCGCTTCAAAACCTTTTAAAGTCCTCTCTCGATGTAGTTTTTGAGTTCCTTCATATTAGGTAGTTTTTGAGTTCCTCATTATTTCATTTTTGAGTGAAATTTATAGTTTTCTCAAATTTCAGTTTCTTTATTATTCTAACCAAACACCATTTTTGACTTTTTAACTTTTTATTGTAATGTTTTTGTTGAAAATTGGATAATTTAACTATCTTGCGTTATATTATATGGAGAAATGATATTTGTACAACCATTTTGGTACACATTAATACAACTTTTGACAACTTTCTCCTTCATACTCACATTATATTCTTATTCTCTCTCTTCCTTTTTCTCTCTTTATTGCTTTTGACCAATGAAATGAAAGAATGGCAAGTTTGTCCCAATAGTTGTCTAAAAAGGATTGTACATATATCATTACTCTATTATATGAGAGCTTTTATAGTCTAGTCATTTTTTTTATCCAGTTTTATTTTAATTAAATATTTTATTTTTTAATAATTACGATTTCTGCATAATTTCTATGTATTTAGTTACAATAAAATATTGTATCTTTACAAAATTAGTTAGAAATAATTAAAACTTCATATCAAGAACCACAAAAAATTAGTTTATGTGAAGGATATGATGTAAGGTATCGGTGTTGTGGGAGATTGTTGGAGTTGGAGAGGTGATTTATTTGTTTGGGAGGTCGAGTTGGTAGAGGAGTGTATTGTTTTATTGTATAACATTTCTTTGCACGATAATATGGAATATACTTGGAATATGTATTATGTTAAAGAAGCTTACAAGTTGATATCAAATTTTGAAGATTTAGCGGATTCCCCTTTATAGAGTCATTTGGAATAATTTGGTTGCTTTGAAGATTTTATTGTTTGCTTGAAGATTATTAAATAAATCGCTTTTCCACCAAAGACAATTTATTACGAAGAGGGATGCAAAATTTAACATCGCTTTCTTGTTTGGCTGATTTTAATCTGAATGAAACAGCTAAACGTTTGTGTTTTGATTGTTCAGTTTTTGCAAAATTATCGATGGATGTCTTATCTATGTTACAAATTAGTTGTGCAATGACAAATGACAAATAATTTCTATTGTTATGCAATTCAATTTATCGGTTTGGTTTCTCAAGGGAAAAAGTAAATGAATGCTTTCATGCAATTTAGTTGGCATGCATTTGGTTAATTTGGAAGCATCATAACATTGTGGTGTTTGGTAATTAGGATTGCTTAATTCCTACACCTTTAGACATGGTAAATACTTTGGTTTGGTCAATGGATCAAGTCAAAAACTAAAATAAAATTCATATGATTTCTATAGATAGAGTACTCAGCCACTCATATGTCTAGTTGTGATTTCGTCTGTAATATGATTTTCAATTCTTCTTTGTGCTTTTTTGGAGACGCTTTTGTTTTTTGGTGTTGTTTTTGTGATTGTCAATTTTGTAACATTCGATATGCTTTAATTGTTTCTTTAAAATATATTTTCGGCTTTACAAAAAAAAAACTTATTTTAATATTTTAAGTTGTTTTAATCTATTCCTATATTTCCTTAAAAAAAAGCTTAACTATAATTTTGGTCCCCTGTTTTCACTCGCTCATGAAATTTGTCTTTCCATTTTGAAATCACTCAATTTTTGGACCTCTTTCAAATTTTAAACTTAAAATGGTGATATATTATATTTAAGTTGATTTTATTATGGTGTTTTCTAGTAATCCATGGTTGTTGATCATTCCAGGTCATCTAGCGGTATGATACGTCGTTTAAAACTTGTCACATCATCGTTTTTTAGTGCATAAATGGAGAGACCAATTCAATGAGCAAGTGAAAATAGGAGGGTCAAAAATGTAATCAAGCTTTATTTTTATTTAGTTTCTAAAGGGAACTAAATAATGCAATCAAACATTATTTAGTTTTAGTAACCAAAAAAAAAAAAACATTATTTAGTTTTTTCTTCAAAAAACTGACGTAGTCATACCTTAACCTTTTTTTAAATTTTTTTGTTGTATCTTGTATCCGTACTCGTACCTATTGCTGTCAATGGGCTAGTTCGGCTCTGGTCCAAATTAACTTTTATGTTTTTATTAATACCATTTTTTTTTCAAAAATCACATATGTTGAAATGGGCCGGCTTGTATATGAGTTAAATATACTCAGTCAAAAAGGCTAAATTGTTTTTTAGGCTCGCTATTTAGGAGAAAGTTTAGACTAATGTATCGACTTGATCTATTTTGATAGCTCTACTCGTATCCAAAACTGTATCCGATGGATCCAAGAATTAAAAAACATATACATGTATGGTGGAGGGCTATTCTCCCCTTCTCATTCTCATCTTTCCTTTATCCTCAAGGTCATGTCTTACATGAACGCTTCATGTGAAATTTATTTAATTAAAAGATAAATATTTTAATTACTTTTTTTAATTGGGTGCCTCTAATATGCACCCTTTTAAAAAGGGTCCAAGCACGGACCTTTCATTTTTACCACTGTAGGCGGTTATCAATATTTTTAATAATTGTATTAAGTTTTTGGCACCCTTTTTAATAGTATAATCTTTTAATCTATATGCCCCAACATTTTTTATTTGGGATGTACTCAAATAAACATTTCTCTTGGCCTCTAAACTCTCAAACAAAAGGTAAATGACATTCAACCAAAAAAAATAAAATTAAAAGTCCCTCAAAAGAAAATATTAAAAGAACGTCGACACTCAAACTCAAACAATATTGGAGATTGAATTCAACCAAGTACACATAGTTTTCTATGTCCAAAATGAGGACACGAATTCTAGCTTTTATCCATGCAATCATGTCCCCTTCCCAACCTTTGATCCTCTTAACTTTTCCAATGTTGGTCCCTTAAGACCCCACTCCCATGATCATAGACAACTTGTACCCATTACCAGACAAATTAGTCACTAATCATAACTAGTTTGGATGCATTTAACTTATGTAAGAAACTGTTCATAAGAATTATTTTGATCCAACATGGAAAACTCATATACTTATATACTTATCTCTTACAAATAACAATGTTATCTATTGTAATAGTAGACCCAATAAACAACACAAGTTCTAAGCATTGAGATGCTTAAATGGATCTTTTTTTTTCTTTCCTTTATGTAATGATTACAGTAAATACTTAAGCAAAACAATAATAGTAACGTGTAATTAATTTTTGTACACACAAAATCACAAAGAGTATAGCACACTAGCCAATCATGAATTAATTCATGGTTCATGCTCTGACATCAACAACGACATGATTGACGGCAAAAGAGAGACATGAAAATAATGCAGCGACACAAATTACGGACTGGTGGGGAAGATTAGACAAAGTAGTTGTTGCTAGTTGCTACTAGAAGTTCGATGAACGAACATCCATTTCTTGGGTCCATGCATTCCGGTCCTGAACGTGTATATGCCAATATGTTTGAGCCAATGCATCCGGGTCCATAACACCCTCACCACCACTTCCTCCTCCTCGCGACGATGTCGTTGTTGCCGATGATCCTCTGCACCCCATAACATAACAATTCATTTACATAATAGGTTAAAACCTTATTCTCCCTCACATAACCTACATGTAACATGATGACCGCCCTAAGTAAACTAGTCGCATAGAGGTAATCAGGTGTGACAGAGATAGACACTGATACCATTTTAGAAATTTATGATAAACTTAACTCAAATCTTACAAAATCGATTTGTTACCTGAAAAATTGACGTTTTATCTCGTTCCATGTAGAACTTTTAACAATATATGCAAATTTTAAATCTTATATGATTCATAAATCTTGTGCGTATGTATATCTATGAAATACAGATACGACACAGACACTGAAAGCCAACATTGTTAATAATTTGAAAAAATCACATGATTTCGTGTAATTATATGTGTCGGTATCGTGTCGGTGTCGGACACGATAAGTATCCGACACTGAGATACACCTAATCTGAGAAATATTTGTGCTTCATAGATGTAGATTAGTTATAGTGGAATTAGAATAGGAAATATGATGGAATGAAATATATGCAAGTAGGTGAAATCAAGATCCCAATGAATATGAATGAGAGGAAAAGAAAAGGGAAAGAAGATCTAGGAACAAATAAACAAACGAAACGCACCTTGGTGGGCCAATAAAACCATCGATAATAATATGAGCTACATGCACTCCTTGAGGCTGAAATTCTCTAGCAAGGCATTGTGATAGTGCTCTCAAAGCGAATTTCCCACAGCCTGTCTCATGCACACACCACATGCAATGCAATGTTCTCTTATAAGCTTAAATTAAATTAAATAAACATAATCAATCCAATAAATAAAATGAAAAAATATATAATTGTATAGTATTTACATAGTTCAGAGTATCCAGCAATGCCATTTAAAGAAGCAGAGCAACCAGTGAATAGAATTGTTCCCTTTCCTCTTTCAACCATTCCCGGCAGCACCTGATTCATAAATCATTATTTAACTTCATCATACTATTATATGATAATGATTTATTAATCAAATAAATTGAATACGACAGAAACATTTGATATGGTGGAACACAGAGTAGACTAACTACCTGTTGAGCGCAGTTGAAGGCGCCGAGGGATGAAACGGCTAGGGAAGTTTGGAAAGTTTGGATTGAGAGACGTTGAAAAGGAGTTGGTTTGGATTGTAGAGGTGACTCATAATTAGCATTATAAACAAGAACTTCAACAAATCCAAGTGAAAGTACACCTTCAAATGCTTCTCTTACACTTCTTGAATCTGAACAATCAATTCTTATAGCAAACACTTGTGCCTTTTCTTCCCTTGCTATTTCATCCGCAAATCTTGATAACCTCCCTGCATCATCATCACATCACATCACATCTCCTTTCAGCTAAATCAAACAGGAATAATAGTAATATTTTGTATTATTATGTTAATATATGTTTAAGTAGATACTGTGTTTTATAAGAGAAAGTTGAGTCAACGATAATAGTAACGTGTTTGTCCAAAAAGTATGTTATAGGATGAACATATAATAGAAGAAAATACATTAATTCATACCTAAGTCACGGGCTAGGATGGCGACGGTGTAACCTTCATGAGCAAACTTGCGAGCGATGGAGAGGCCGAGATTAGGGCCGACGCCAACTATGGCTGCAATATTACCTCGTGAGCTTGCCATGTTTCTCATCGTGCACCTCCACCAAAATAGTGGTTACAAATAGCAAAACTATGGAAGGAAGGAATGAAAGAATTAAGATTTGGCCTAAGGCTACAAATAAAGAATGTATATAGGAATGGGAAGTGAATACTAGCCTATACTATAGGTAGCAAGTAGCAAGCAAAAATAAAAGTAAGGAAGTGGCAAAGTAGTGGTAGGTGGAATTAATGGAGAGAAAGAGATGGGGATTTATACAAGTAGTGGAGTGGGGTGAGATACGGGAAAAGTAGAGTATTTGACATATATTTTTAGTCACCTTCTAATTTTGGTATGTTTTTTCATATGCTACTATGCTAAATATAGCAAATTGAGGGACAAACACACGTTAACATTACTCTAAAAACATTACAGACAACAAAGAAAAGAATCACGTTTCAGTTTTGGGGTTCTCACATAGCTGTTTTTGTTTTTTTATAACAAAAACAAAAAATGATTATGATAATGTATTAGGAAATAATTAATTAACTTAAAACAAATGAAAATAACGGGATGTTTATTTCGGTCGTTTTTGGTTTTCATTTCTACTCAATTGGCAATGGTGAGAGTGGTGGTTGCCAAAGGCGACGTCGACATATGGTCATAGCGGTGATTGCAGGTCAGGCCGGAGTGGTGGTCTAAAATTTGCATTCAGAGATGGTTAGGGTGGTAGTTGACGACGGTAGTTGAAGTGGTTGTTGATTGGCAATGGTGAGAGTAGTGGGCATCGGTTGTTGGGGGTTGTTGGCGATGGTCGGAGAAGTGGGTTGTGATCATTGGTGGTGGTGGTGGTTGCTAAGAGTTCCACATCTGATAAAAAATGATCTATCAATGTGTTTATAAGTGGGGGTAATCCTCACTGTTAGGAAACATGATATCCATGAAGGAATGAGAGAAAACTCAGAGAATCTTTCTATTGATGATAAAAGTGAATGATACAAATGATAAGAGATACCTTCTAATGAGGTGGTTACAACTATATATACTACTATAAGACTAATGCTAACTTGTAACTAACCTATATCTCTAATACTCACCTCACAAGTCGATTTTGTGGAGTTGTATTAGACTCAATCACCATTTTTAAGATGGTATTAGAGCCTCTTCAAGATCCATTGGGCCATCTGCTATCAGGTTTCCGCTATCGGATCATCACCCACCATTTATGTCCACGAACCAAGCCCAATAGTGTTGGTCGTGAGGGGGTGTGTTAAGAGTCCCACATCAGATAGAAGATGATCTAGTAATATGTTTATAAGTGGGGACAATCCTCGCCTCACAAACTGAACCAGAGCTTGATACCATTAAAGTTAGTTGTAATTACTAACTACCTTATTTGTTAAAAAAAAATTAAAAAATAAACTAACTACCTTAAAAACTTTGTTACATGATATGGGAAAAAAGTTATCTTGGCAAAAAGAAAAAAGTATGTACATCTTTGTTATAATATTTTCTTTTCTTTTTGGTTTTTTTTGGAATCACTAATCTGATGCAGTTTGATCATTGTGTACATAAGAATATTGAAATGGTGATTTTTTTTTTTTATAAAACTAAAACGATATTAATTTATTCAAAACGAAATCTCCGATGAATGAAAGAGAAAAGAACTTAGAGAGAATGTGAAGTTTCTCTCACTAAAAAACTAGAACCGATAATTAAATTTGAAATGGTGACTAATCGTCGAGTTGTGCATATATGTATGTGTGTGTATATATAGATAGATAGATATAGATGCCCCGTTACATTTGTCAATAATTATATTCATGATTTAGATTTTCATGTGACTAGCTAGGCCACGACTCTATCTATTGATCACAATCAGTATGCATGTATATATAATTGACACGATGTTTTGTTCCTGATGTTTATAGAATCCCAGATGGCATGAGGAGGGAAAAGATACACATTCTCTTACAACATTTTATCCCAAAAGTAAAAAAGTAATCTTGTGTATAAAATCATATGTACAAGGAAAAATAAATAAATACGCATTAATTCCTCTCAGTACATGCATGTACAACAACGTTGTTAACAATGTAGATGAAATATATTGATGCAATAAGAATGTTGAAACTAGATTATCTTTATTTGACAATATGTTTTATTCTTTCTTCTTTTTGCAACATATATGAACTCAGAGAAGGCAAGTGTCACCCTAAATGTGGAGGGTACGTAATCAATTTAAGGGTGATTTTCAATTAAAATAAATTTGTCTTTCCTTTCTTTCTCAAAAAAAAATTGTCTTTCCTTTCTTAAAAGTTCTCTGCGGTCATATTCCAGTTTTCATTTGGCACCTTGCATTGTGTGAGACTAACTACCAATTCTGAAGCTATATACACAAAAGTTTATTAAGTACCAATTCTGAAGCTATATACACAAAAGTTTATTAAGAAGTTAAATAAAAAAAGCTCATGTAAAATTTACATTCATAAACTTTTCACTCTATGGAAAAGGGTTCTTATGTAGTCCATGTATTTAAGTATGGAAATATGTTAGACCGAACTAAGTCTTAAGTCTGCTATATCAAAAAATTTAAGATTTAAGTCTGCCTTGTGGCCTATCATTCCATCCATATATGTATTTCATTAGTAAATTAAGAGTTTGATCTTATAATTTATATCAGTATATAAAGGGAACTCAAAATTGTCAAAAAAAATATATGACAAATTACCCTTAATAACTCATTCTTTCTCAAATTTAAATTTAAATTCACGCCATAGTTATATAAAATTTGAAAACTACCTATTTATTTTAGTTGCACTCAACATCCTATTTTTTTTCAAATTCAAATTTAAAAACATATAAAAAGAATATAGATATTACAAAACAGAAACAAACGAGTTAATTTAATATTCACCAAAAAAAGAGTTAATTTAAAATAATATTTTACAATAAAATATAAATATACAATGAAATACAATATTTTTTTAGTTAAAGCAAGAGTATGAACTTGTATTAAAGTGATAATAGATGTTCCAACCAGTGGCGGAGTCAGAAATTTTATAGAGTCTAGGCAAATTTTAACCGCAAATTCACATGTGACATAATATATAAATAGTCATAAATCGAAATAAAAGAAACTTGTCATTTTGTCAACAAAAGTACAATTTGAAATAAGAGATATGAAATATAATCTACCAATAGTGTGCTAAAGAAAATTAGGAGGTAAATGCCCTTTCCAAGACCTCTTTGCGGTGAACGTTTGAATAATATCAACATCATCAAGTGACATTAGGCGGTGGTTCTTCTACTTCGGCTTCTGGTTGCACAACATTCACATTCTCAATACTTGTTCTATCAACCAAAAACATCCTCATCTCTGAAATTTAGTGATCCAAAGTTAATATTCAATTCACATAGCAAGTTTAAAAAACAACAATTACGTTCATCAGGCTCTGTCGTGCTTTTAGCTTTTAAACAAAGGGAAGAAATTCATCATATCTATTTCCGTCCTATAGGATTAACAAATGTGATTCAATTATTCATCAAAATTAATTAATATTTTTTTTAACATTAATTAATATTTTAGCATTTAGTTTGTTGAACAGTCCATAGATTAGATATTAGTTTAACTGACAGTAAAAGAAGAAACTGAAACGGCTTCATTAAATATAGTTGGAAAGAATACGTTCAAGCTTGATAGTTGATATTAGTAATCACACATATTATGATGATTCACACCTCATGCAGGCAATGCACAAAATAACAAAAAATGTACAAAATAGAATGCTATGTAAATGATAATTTACACAAGGAAGGAAGGAAGGAGAAATTGTATAATTTATACATCCAGTTTTTCAATTAACACAATTTCCAATTTTAAAACCCTAAAACAAGGAAGGAAGGAGAAATTGGAGAATCAATTGACTTAACTTTAGAGTGAGTGAGAACTGAGAAATTAACAACCAAATAACAAGAGAGATTGAACAAGAAAAGAGACAGAGAGCTAAGACGAGAGAGAGGCAGAAAGGTGAAGAAGAAGAAGAATGTGTTTATGTTGTGGGCGCGTGTGAGAAATTTCAGAATTTGCCCAAATTTTTTTAAGGGGATTAATGGGCTATTGGGTTAGGCCATATATAAAGAAAATATCGACTGAGTCCAGGCGAATGCCCGGGATCGCAGGGTGGTGGAATCGTCCATAATTCAACTAGATCGGCACCCCTAGAACCACAAATCTCTTACAAGTATACACAAAAATTTATTAATAAAAGAGAAACAATTTAATTGATTTAAAATAGTTATAGAACTGTTTTTTTTTAAGGAAGTTATAGAATAGTTATCAGTTATTATTGTCCTTTTTTAACCAAGAGGGGCCAAGGTCCTTTTTTTTAATAATAATTTTACTCCATGTTAAAAAATAATAATTAATCTTCCCGATTTTTTTAAACAAAATTTATATATTGTAATATTATCCCCAAAATTACCCGTCCTTTGTGTGGGATGATAGATTTGATTGGTCCTTCACCCTAAAAAGCAACTCAATTTAGAATACAAATTCTAAAACAAGACAAATAGCTATCTGGTATATTATGTGCCATTGATATTTATGATGTACATGTGTATCAATCTACCTACATATAAAAAGTAACAAATAGTTCCTCAAAAAGAAGTACTCCACAAATAGATAGATATCTCCAAAAGGATGTTATTCCTAGC
>Ga0315914_1007693_pt1 | contig 14803 bp, 11 predicted proteins | sample MpolenodulesMG_FD_203920 | JGI IMG/M metagenome (GOLD analysis project Ga0315914, IMG submission 203920) | Medicago polymorpha root nodule microbial communities from Los Angeles, California, United States - elongated nodules | ecosystem: Host-associated > Plants > Roots > Nodule | place: USA... | reverse complement strand
TTCGAAATAAGGATCTCATAAAAGAAGTATCGGAGATAGTATAAATTAAAACAGTGGTACCGAATTTTAGTCTTCTTCTAAATATGAGTAGAAATTGTGAATGTCAAAATCTCTTCTTTCAGATTGATCTAAGGAAAATGATTGAAGAGTTTTTGTAAGAAGATTGAGAAGTCATGGATTCTAAGTTTGAGAGGTTGTGAAGATTTAGGTTATTTGAAAAGATAGTGGTGACTTTTGAGTTTTGATTATGGGTTTGATAGGTTACCTAGAATTGTCATGTTTTATGATATTTTATTTTCTAAATTAATGTCAATTAAAATAAAAGCCAAGATGTTAAAGAAAAAATCCAATCAATCATTATAATATTTCTAGTGAGATGCCACATCAGCAAAGTTACAAGACAGATCATCACACTTAACTGATGTTTAATGTTTTAGATTAAAATGATTAACGGAGTTAACATTAAAGAAGTTTTTAATAATTTTCGTTGATTCAAGGATGTATCCGATAGCGAGTGTCCCTTTCAAGGATGAAAATGAGGGTTTACTCAATAAACAAGTGAGTATTGAAAAAAGTGTGTTTCTAACACTATATTTGATTTGTATGTGTTGTCAAGGATCAATACCAAATAAAAACATGTTCAACGACTTCAACAACCAGGATGTGTCAAGAATATGTCACGCACTACTTTCTACCTTCTACCAAGACCAATTGTTGCTGCATTTTTGTGTAAGGACCTCTAGCTCTGATACACTCCCAATTCATTGCAGGTGAAAGATGATTGATAAGTACTTCATGCCCTATAAATTTGGGTGGCACATGCAAGATTATCTTTTGTTTCGATCTTTCAACACATCCAATATGATCAGTCTTGGACATGTACTCCTTTTAGAACAACTTATTGTTGAACTTGATTTTAATTTATACTTTCAACCTCTTTCATTACCCAAAGTTTAGTTGTCATTCCTTCCTTCCTCTTTTTCCGGTATATGTATAATGATCAAATAGTAACAATGATAATTTCATGTTGTTTTTCAATCGTCTGTGCCCTTAACAACACTGTTTCACGAGTAGAAAATATATACTAAAGACAATTGAGTCAATAACTCAACATATGTTTATTTATAAATTAATAAACTTATAATATCAATTAATCTTAAAAATACCAAATCAGTTGTTAATTCATCACTAAAATTTATAGGTCAATTCGATGCATCGGACATTTCAGCATTAACTTCATCTTTACTTGGTTCAATTTGAAAGCATATGTTGTTTAAAAATTATACTGAATTAAATTTAAACATAAATTATATAATAGCATTTTAAATTAATATTATAAATAATTTTAAAAATACATATATTTCAAACAAATTGAAGAATGTTTTCCGGTGACTTGTGAAGTCCTAATAGAATTTATTTTCAAAATATTTGAAATACAAAATGACTTTGTCTAACATACACTAGTATTGCTCAAAAAAAATAAAAATAGAATACACTAGTAAAATGATCTTACATCATATATACACAAATCTCATTTAAGCCACACCATAACTCTTTTTTTTTTTTTGAGGAAATGCCATGACATATCTCTTTTAATTTAATAGTGGAATTTACTGGTTCAACGGTGGAAACTAGTCTGTGCATGATACAAGACATGTTTCACTTCTTTTTTTTCTTTTTGAGTAAAGGCATGTCTCACTTATACACCATAAAGTTAGTTAATACAAAATATTTAAGCTTTTAATCATTAATAAAAAAAACATTTTAAAAATATTTATTTTATAATCAATGAAAATTAAACAAATTTATTTTATTGTCTTTTTTAATTAAGTAGCAAAATTCATCTTTTTAAGATGAACCAGTGAGGTGCCTGAATTTCGAACTCCAACTCCTACATATATAATAAAATGTCCCTACAATTGGACTAAACTCACATGAATGTTATTTTATTGTCTTTACAAATTAATTTAGATTTCAAAAAAAGCAATTTACATATGGGAAATAAAATCCACAAAAACATACATCACCATTTCAACATCTACGAGAGATCTGTCCAATTAAGTTTTTTTAAAGGGTTATCCTGTCCAATTAAGTTTTTTTAAAGGGTTATCCTAACCGGTGTCTGGGACACACTAGTGTCTAAGACAATAGTTAAGAAAAAAAAATTAAATTAAAAAAAAATAGATTATCAAAAGTTTTACTACATAAGTTATAAAATATTTTTATTATATTTATTTACTTAATTGGTGTTTCAGGACCTTCATTAACATTTGTCTTTTCAAAAGAGTCCAAAAGATAAGGATAAAACCCCATCATATAACACTCTAATTAATAACTTTCACGTTTAACGATGAATATGAATTGAGTAATTCAACTTATTTGAATGAAGAAATTAAAGTCACTGATGAGCTAAAGTTCAAACATTTACAAAACAAAAAAAAAATTATTGAAAAACAACAATTATTTATTAAAAATACATATTTAATATTAAATGCACAAGTTTCAATATAAATTTACTTTTTTAAACTAATTAACATGTGCAAATTTACGCATGATATAAAAATCCTAATACTAACATTAGCTTATGAAGAAAACATATATGTCATATAAAATCGAATGAATGATTTATATTTACTATTGTAAAAAAATTATTATCAGTTTTGTTTTTTTTGTCTGCAAGGGGTCAAGTCTAATACTCCCTCCGTTCCGCAATAGATGACTTATTTGAAAATGTGCAATTTTGACCTAACTTATTTTGACAATATTTTTCTACTAATATACAAAGATAAATAATCATATAAGATGTCGTTAGATTCGTCTCATAATATTAAATTTTCATAATTTTTTTAATATATTATTCAAGATATTTAAACTCAAAAGTATGCATTGACATGTGTAATAGGGTCAACTATGTCATGTATTATGGGACGGAGGGAGTAGCAATCTTCCTAGGTTATGAAAAGGCATTGACTTCAAGAAAACCACGAAAGAAAATGAAGAATCTGCAGGCCATCGAGGTAGTAAAAAGAAATTGTAGCATGTATAATCACTTATCTTTCCATCACTACTTGAAACTTACAGCAGTTTGTACAGTATTATCTTTCATATTTGTTTAGTTGATTTTGTTGTGAAATCACTAAGAAATTTTTTTGAAAGAAAATCACTAAGAAATTTGTTTCGTGCAAGCACAAGCATCCACTAAAGAAGTAAAATGAAACATTCCTAAAAAAATAAATTATAAAGAAACAAAAAATACTAATAAAAAATTGATTGTAGTTCGACAAATCATACTTATATCTGCAATTTCTTAACACAATATTTCGAAATGCAGATTGTTGGTTAATCACCAAAAAGTTTTTGTAGAAGCGGAAGCACATTATATCTACAATCTCTTTTTTTTTTGGTAGCATTAATGTTTTTTTTGGTAGTGCTATCTACAATCTCTTAACACAATATTTGGAAGTGCATATTATTAGTTAATCACCAAAATAACGTTTTTAGAAGCGGAAGCACTTGTACCAAAAAAAAAAAAAAAAAGCGGAAGCACCTCCTAAAAGAGAAGTGTAAATACAACTTAAAACTTAATTTGTTTTGTTACTTCATGCATACATCAATAATCTCTCAAAGCAATGTTTTATTTCCCAACTTGCAGTGACGGAGCCTGAATTATTATAAAGCTTGAGAAAAAAAAATTGCAACACATTTATTAAGGTTTATATAAGAAATTGCAAGTAAATAATCAAAAATCTAAAGAAATTGTCCAATTTAAAAGGGTTTATATAAGAAATTCAGTGGAATTTACATAAGAAATTGCAAAAAAAATTGGGCCGGAGCCCGGGCTCGCTGGGCCTTAGAACCGCCACTGTCAACGTGCGATTTCTAAAAGTGAAAAATTGTATATGATGGTGATACATGCACACCTCCATGTGTCAAATCTCATTCTACACATTTATATAACATAGGAGCAATTTTGTCTATTAGCAAAATAAGGGGGCAATAATGTCGACTTTCTCACCTTCTCTCTCTTCCTTCTTCATTGTATTTTTATATTCGTTGCACTTTTTTTTTTTTAAAAAAAAAATCTTCCTTATCTCATCTCTCACTCTGTGATCCTTTCATCGCTCTCTATGTGATCCTCTCATCTCTCTTCTTCACCTCAGGTCACCACCCTCTGTCCACCACCCTTGTTCTCCCCCTCTGTCTACACTTTTTGCGTCCATAACAACCTATGTTCATCCTTTCAAATCTTCGACGGATCTCACCCTTTTAGATCTCCCATGTTCTCAACAGTTCATATGCGATTTTACCTCTGTCTCGCGTCGACCTTCATCACACCTCTTTAATCGCCGACCACCGCGACCAGTACCTATATGTCAATATCTGCCTTTTCGGGTACAAGCTTTTTAGAGAACAAGAAAGATACGATGACAATACAATATATGAAATAACTGGTTTGAAGAGACTGTGAAGAGACCACGGAAATGCCGATGGACGACGGTCAGTGATGGTGAAGAGAGAAAACTCACAAGGAAGGTTTTGAGGAGAGAGAAGAGAGAATGCTGAGTCTGAGGAGAGAAGGGACGGTTTTGGTGGGACTAGGATGATTCATAGATTTTGGCCACATGGTGGGGTTTGATTGGCAGGGTCATAATAGAATTTCAAATAAAATGCCACATGTGGGTGTATATAAGGGATAAAAAAAGGGTGTCCATGGATAATTATTCAATTACAAAACCTCTAATACAATTTTTACAGGGACAAAATTGCAAACCATCTCGACTACAATTGGAATTTTTTATGTTGGGATGTGTTAAATGTGAGTTAAATCTACACTTTTTTCAGAAGAGTTGAGAAACTTATAAATGAGAGGATACATAAAACCAATGCCTTAAAATTTTGGATGAAGTTGTGATGTCCAACTCACCTGTGAGTTTGCTATTAGCATGATGTGATGATTAAATTCATGAGACTCATGACCCAATAGTGGTATCAAAGTCTGATTCGACTTTGTGGGATAGAGGGGGAGATTCATGGTGTGGGGTCAAGAATGCATGGAGTCTCACACTTGAAATGGAGATGTTGTGATGTGTCAAGTGTGAGTTAAATCCCACATTGACCGTAAGAGTTGAGGTTGAACAACATATATGCGAGAGGACACATAAACTCATTATCTTAAGGTTGTGTATGAATACGTGATGTCCAACTCATTTTTGTGATTGTTCTTACCCTTAATGTAATGGTCAAATTCCATGAGACACCCCATTGTGGCCAAATATGTTATCTTTTTTTTTTTTTTTTATAATATAAGAAAAAAAAAATTTGTTTGTTTCCTTTGTAATATATTATTTCATTTGAATTCTAATTATAACCTTCAAGAAAGAAAAAAGTTATTTAAATAAGAGTCTATACGATATAAAACTTGGAAAGTAGAATGGTTTTATATGGTGTATTCAGAATCGAACATACTGTTTTTTTAAAAGACAAATAAAATTATTCAAACAATTGAATGGGAAATCGGTCAATTTGGTTCAAACAAATTTGGTTCTCACTCTCTCTTAAATCAAATCAAGTTTGGTTAAAATGCGGTTCAACCTTCAATTGATTCATTTTTTTTTTCAAAATAAATATTTTTCAATACTTTATTTATCAATCATAGTTCAAATGATTGATATTAACCAAATCATGATTTGAAATTCTCATTAGTTCAATTTTTTTCAATATTTTATTTATCAATCATCAAGTTCAATTGATTAACTTTAACCAAATCATGATTACTTATCCAGTTGATTTTTATTCCTCTTGTCCTCTCTGTATGTGTATATGGGTGTGTAATCATTTTTTTTTTAGAAAGGTGTGTAATCAATCTTTATTGAAAATTGCTTTTTTGACATATAAAACTTCATAATGACACATATAAATAATATTTTTACCTTTAGCGGTAGCTACCGCTGGATTTATCCGGCAGTAGTTAACTACCGTTCCAAGTATTCAACACAAATATATATATGCTCCAACGGTAGTTAACTACCGTGGAGCATCAAATTCATTTTGAGAACAGTAACAATGGCTTCTCCAACACAAAATACCAACACCAACAATCTTCTACACAGAATCTTTAGATTCGTTCAATAGAAATATTTTTATTTTGAACTACTTGATAAAATCTATGGAATACATCTTTAAGACATGTACACATCATGCCAAAAACGTAGCAACCTACATAATCATTTCACCAACTTTTTTTATTTTTAAAATAAAATTTGCCACATAATAAGTTTAATGCAATAATCCAAGAAGGGTTCAAGCAATACGCATGCAATCAGTGTCCACTAGTAGGTGTGGAAAGTAGAGCAGCACAGAAAATAGCATGACTTGACTTTATTTGGAATGAAAAGTCATTGTTACTGTTCACCAACTTTGGTATACAGCGGTAGTTAACTACCGCCGGAAAGCCGAGCGGTAGTTAACTACCGTTGGAGGTATTTGTGTCATTTTCATATGTCATTATGAAGTTTTGTATGTCAGAAAAGCAATTGTCATCTTTATTCATACATGAAGCTGGACCCAATAACCATTTGGCCCGTTAACAATTTTTCGTACTACATGATACTAGGCCCATGAATCTTATTGTTAAATGAATGTTGTTGTTCCCACGTCAACGGATTCTAAGAAATACCATAAAAATACCAAAATAAACTCATCGGCAGTTAACTGTCGATGAATATTAATCGGCAGTAGTTAACTACCAATGAAAATTGAGGTTAAATTTGTCATTTTATGGTGTTTTTTAGCCTTGCAAAGTGTAAACAACAATTTTCTTGTTAAATAGTTGAACCTAAATAGAGAAAAAGGAAAAATAAAACTAAAATAGACCATAAACGTAAGAAACATGCATTTTTGAAGGACGTACGAAATATGCATGACGGCGTGCAATCATCAGTAATGTTTATTGTCTAACTTATCAGTGCTTTATTTAAATATCACCATATTATCTGAAAACAATTTTGCAACTTACTTAATTGCATGTCTCTTCTCTGTTAACAACGTGATATATAATTTATAACATTAATAGCATAGCATATTTTACATTTGCTTGAAGCAGGGTTAAATGCCTTTGTTTCTTTTTAACGGGGGATATATCACTGTCATAGATGATTCAAATACAATATTACCGAATGATTTTCCCGTCAATCTTTTTATATGTTTTATGTTGAAACGTTGCTATAAGTAGGATCACAGTCACTGTCTGTTTAGACCATATCTAGGATAACAGATGGATAAATTATTACTGAATCATTGCAATGATAAGTCAAATATAGATGTCTGAAACTTTTTGCTCTTTGTTTTCTGGTAAAAAATTAGAAATGGACTTTCATCTAAGAGTCAATAATTGAATTATTACCGTTAGTAAAAAAAATTGAATTATAAACTATTTCCATTTTTCCATCTATGGTAAATATTATAATTTTTTGTATAAAGGTTCGAACGTGTATTTGAGGAAGAAAAAAAAAAGGCATTAGTCTTATCATTTTTTTTTTTTTTAAATGTATGTCAAAATTCTCCAACGTGGACTTTAATTTAATCAGTAAAATTATCTACAAATTAAAACTATTTCCTTGTAAAACAAAAATAAAACAAATTAAAACAAATTCATCAACCAAAAAGTATACACTAAAATCAACAACAAAATTAAAACTAATATATAGACACACGCAACAAAAATTTGAAAAAATATATCATGATTTTTCTTTCTATTACTTTTCGCAAGTTTCATGGCATTCATAATAAATTCTTTTTTTTACTAATAAATCATAAGTCACCACCTAATAGTATAACATGTTGAGGAGGGATCATTTCTATTTCTCAATAGAAATAGATGACTATGTTGTTAATGTTTTAGTGTCTAACGGTCTAATTTCTAAAAAAGACGACATGTATATTACCGATAAAGATGATCCCTCCTCAACATATGATATTACTATTAAGGTTAAATAAGTTTTTAATTAGTCCCTATAAATATAGCGAATTTCGTTTTTAGTCTTCATAAAAAAAATAATAGGTTTTGGTTCCTATAAAAAAAATTCAACACATAGTTTTAATCCTTGTTAAATTAAAATTTATTTATTTATATTTAAAGTTTTGAAAATAATTTTTTACAAACATGTGAAGAACATCATAAGAAACTCTTTTATAAAATGTGTTTAATTTTTTAACATGTAATGAATTAAAAATAAATTTTTCTAAAAGCCAAATTTTCAAGATTAATTAATTAATGAAAAGTTGGACTTAATAATCAAATTTTGAGCTACTATTTTAAGAGGCACTTTTTACAATGTTCTAATTATAAGTATGTAAAAAAACCTTTAAAAATTTAAAAGTTTAAGTATAATTAAACAAATTTTAATTTTACAAGGACTAAAAGTATGTGTTGGTCTCTGTTAAATTAAAATTTGCTTAATTATACTCAAACTTTTATATTTTTAATTACAGACATGTTAAAAAAATTAAAATAATTTCTTTTATATAAAATTTGAATTTTTTAACAAGTAATGAATTAAATATGAATTTTTATAAACGCTAAAATTCAAGATAAAACTAATAAAAATTTGGACCTGAAAATGAAATTTTGAGCTAACTTATTGTGAAGTAACGTTTTATAATATTTTATACAAGTATGTAAAAAATAATTTCAAAATTTAAAAGATTTAGCATAATTAAACAAATTTTAATTTAACATAGACTAAAACTACATGTTGAATTTTTTATATAGGGATCAAAATAAGTTGCTTTTTTTATGACTGAAAACGAAATTTACTATATTTATGAAGACCAAAAACTTATTTAACCCTTACTGTTAATAGTATTTTGTACAAATAGAAATCTCTCCATTTCTTTGAAGTTCTATATTTTAAATCAGATATATTAATTATTAATTATGTAATAAATTTTAAAAAATGAATATTTACTTAAAAGAGTGAAACCATTGCGAGTTATTCCCTCGCGATAAATAGCATAGCTCATCAAAACTAGTAATAGAGCTCCAAGTAAATGGAGACATTCCAAAAAAAAAATATGGATACGTTCCTAATTGCATGTTCCAAACTATTAATTTTATGATGATGAGGGCTAATTGCAGCATAGAATGTTATGTACCAATCATTATGGTTGAATTTTCCTTTCCACGTCCCCTTTGTGTACCTAATGATGAGTATTACAATTCTTAACTTTTGATTTTTTTTACTATTTAGCTTGCTTACAGTTCTAAGTAATGACCCAATGAAAACTTTATCTTCAAGCAAATTATAAAGTAATTGAAGACAACATTCTTCAATATATATACACGTTATCAACTCCTCAGATATTTCATCAAGAAATCTAACTCCAAAGACGATACTAAGAAACCAACCATGTTTTCTCCTACTTTTTATTCCATTTACACAGTGCTAATATTCCTCCTTCTAAATCCATCACATGCTCAATTGACCTCAACATTCTACTCCAAAACATGCCCCAATGTTTCTTCCATAGTGAGAAATGTTGTGCAGCAAGCTCTGCTAAATGATTCTCGTATTACCGCGAGCCTAACCCGTCTTCATTTTCATGATTGCTTTGTTAATGTAATTCCTAATACATTTTGATTAATGAACAAGAATTTATATTAATTGATAACTAATGTTATTAATTTGTGTATTTCAGGGATGTGATGCATCTCTTTTATTAGATCAAGGTGGAAACATAACACTAAGTGAGAAAAATGCTGCTCCTAACAATAATTCAGCTCGTGGCTTTGATGTAGTTGACAAAATCAAAACCGCTGTTGAAAATTCATGTCCTTCTGTCGTGTCTTGTGCTGATGTTTTGGCTCTTGCTGCTGAAGCTTCTGTATCTTTGGTACCTAATTGATATCTAGTTAATTATTTATCATTACTAATTTTATTCTCAAATTTCTTAGTAAACTAATATTTGATACTAAAATTTCTTAGCAAACTAATATTGATCAAGGTTTTTGTTGTCCGTACAGTATCAATTAAGGATTATGGTACCATTGGTTATGCAATTTAATTAGAACATGGTTTGATACATCTAGCTAAAAATTAAGATGCATAAATATAGTGATGTTTATGATATTGTATATTTGCAGTCAGGAGGTCCTTCATGGAATGTACTACTTGGCAGAAGGGACGGTCTGATTGCAAACCAATCTGGTGCCAACATATCAATTCCTAATCCAACTGAAAGCTTAGCCAATATCACTGCCAAATTTGCTGCTGTTGGCTTAAACACAAGTGATCTAGTTGCATTATCTGGTAATCACACTTCTCTAATTTAAACTTTAATTAGAGTATCGAAAAAAAATTCAAAATATTCTTACATAAACTCATGAGTTAAACTAGGCTTTAGTCTTCCATTCCACAAACATTAATTTTGAATTTAAGTCTTCTATAATCATCGTGTCAATGCAGTCAAATTTCGACAATTGTATCTGATGGTTGAAATTTGACTGCACGACATGATGATTGAAGAGATTCATAGCAAATAAGTTTTATTGAAAGTTATTGATATCATCATGTGTATAATAAGCATTTTTTTAACTATTGGTTGACTCAAATGGATCAACTTGAACTAGGTGCACATACTTTTGGTCGTGCACAATGTAGATTTTTCAACCAAAGACTATTCAACTTCAGTGGCACAGGCAAGCCTGATCCAACACTGAGTTCAACATATCTAGCAACTCTACAACAAAAATGTCCACAAAATGGAAGTGGTAACACACTAAACAATCTTGACCCTTCATCACCAAATAATTTCGACAACAACTACTTCAAAAATCTTCTCAAGAATCAAGGCCTTCTTCAAACGGACCAAGAATTGTTTTCCACTAATGGTGCTGCCACAATCTCCATTGTTAACAACTTTGCAAGCAACAAAACAGCTTTTTTTGAAGCCTTTGTTCAGTCCATGATTAACATGGGTAATATTAGTCCATTAATGGGAAGTCAAGGAGAAATTAGATCCGATTGTAAGAAAGTTAATGGAAGTTGAAATGGGGAGGATCGTCATGCATGATAGTGTATGTACAAGATATTCTTACTCCAACTTATATGCTCAAACTATATTAAGACCTTATTCGTGTGATCCTGATTTAATAAAATACTGTAAAATTGTTTTTCATTTTTTTTTGTTGATAAAATTGTTTATCAATATTAAATAAAGTAATGTTTGCGGTTTTTTTTGAATAAAAAATAATGCTTGTGTTGGACACGCATTTGACGAACTTTTTAATATATAGTCTCTACTCTTTTTTGTTGTGATAAATTATAACTAAATTATACCAGAAGTGCTTTAATTTTATTAATTATAACAAATTGATGTTTTAAATTTTTTTTCCGTATAACATGTGTCTTTTAAGTTATTTAATTGTAAGTGGTATGAAAAAAAAACTTGGGTTCTTTATAAAACTAACTTGCTAGTTGCTATAGTTAAATAACTTAAAATAACGTAAGTGGTACGGAAAAAAATTTAAAAGTTAGATTACAAAATGCTCATACAAAAGAAGGGATCAAAATCCCACATTTGCAACACTTAACAATTGAAAACGTTGAGTAACCAATTATGTTAAAAAAAAAAAATTAAATAGTGTTTACCCCCTATCATTTGCGTAAATTTTGGTTTACCTCCGTAAAAAAACTTTGGATTCCAACTTTGCAATTTAAAAATTCTTTGATTTTGGACCGTCATGATATCAAATTTCAAAATTTAAGATACATTCACCCTCTGTAAATTGAGCGAATTTTGGGTTACCTCTGTCATATCATCTATTCTTTACCATTAAAATCTACTAGGTACAAAACCAAAAAATCTACAAATTACAAAGTTGAAATTCAATTTTTATTTAACCGGGGGTAATTCAAAAGTCATCCAAATGACAGGGAATAAACATCATTTAAAATGTTAAATGACTAATTAAAAAAGTCTTAGTAGATAAAAACAATTAAAATGTGATTAAACCTTTAAATTAATATCACAATTAATCAGTTAATTAACTCTTCTTTAAATGATGTTAAATAACTAATTAAAAAAGTTTTAGTAGATAAAAACAATTAAAATGTGACTAGACTCTAACCCGTGCGATGCACAAGTTTTGTATATAAGAATCATATTGATTGTACATTCAATACTATGCTGTGAAACGACTACAAAAATTACACTACTTTAAGTTAATAACTTTATTTTCTTACCAAATAATATTACCGGATTGTGTTTTTCGAATTTCTTTTTTCTCAATCTTCATATTCGATTACATTCATGTTAAAAGAACAAATAAAATAAACAAATTGAAAATAATAAACATGTTTGAAAAGTCAAAGAGAGAAAGCAAAATAATGTTAAAATATAGTGTAGTGATTTTTGCAAAAAAGTCAGAATAAATAACTTCAAGTAATATAATATATGAGAAACAAAGAGGCTGACAAAATTACACTAAAAAGTAAAGTTTCTAATGATAAGATTATCATCAGAATCAATCAAATTATCAACAATTTTAAAAATGCAACTTTAATATCGTAACAAATAGTAAACATACAGCAAGAAACTAATCCTAACCGCAAGGGTTGTTAAATCTATATAATTGAAAAGGAAAATGAACTTTTATGTGGTAACTGAAAGAAGAAGAAATATGAAAAGGGACTTTTATGTGGTAAACGACAGAAAATAACAACAACAACAACAATAATAATAATAATGAAAAAAACACTATTATCAATAAAGGAACCGTTAAAAATGGAAAAAAAACATTGTTATCAAAAAAGGAACCGCTAAATAAGTGTAGGGTACGGAATTAGGGTAGCCGAGTTTGCATGGAAATTAGGGTATTCTGTTTGTAATCGTATTAAATAAGTGTACAACAATTTGTCAATAAAAAAAGTCTACAGAAACAATTGATATATACAAACGATGACACAACATGATATGAATGAAAAGCTCACTAGTGAGGAGAAATATTAGGGATTGCTGCATTTTAGAGGGAATTTGTTAGGTTAAATTGGTGCGTTGCATTTTAGATGGAATTTGTTAGGTTAAATTGCTGCTAACCTAATGCAGCATTTTAGAGGGAAATTATTAGGTTAAGTTGCTGCAAATTCCATCTAAAACTAGACCTCGACCCGTGCGACGCACGGGCAATAGTTGTAGAACAATTGCAATTAGGAGATTGTCGATAATTATTTTAATGTCATGAAATAGTTTTAAATACAATGATAATTACAAACATTATGTGAGTCATTGAGAATGAAAATTGCATAAACCCAAAAGAATGTAACAAAACACTTTAGTTTTATAATAGTAAACTAAGAAGTAATTGACGTTGGAGAGAGACAAAATACTGAAGAAAAAAAGGTACAAAAACTAATAGTTCCTCATTTAAATATGAGATAATACCTAATTTAAATTCTGAAACACTTTTTTATAAACTATATATTAGAAGTAGAGTTTATATGTTGACCTTCATCATCAATTACTAAGAGTTTCAACTCCTTCCTTGATGTAATTCTTGAAATGGCCACATATAGATGTCGATGTGAGAAAACAGATTGCGGAAGATAAACTCCAACATGCCTTAAAGATTGTCCTTGACTTTTATTAATAGTCATTGCAAATGAAATTGTCAAAGAAAATTGTCTCATTTAAAATTTGATTGGAATTATGGGATCAGAAGGTGTCAACGACAATCTAGGTATAAAAACCTTGATGTGTCAACATTCGTTCCTGAAATAACATTTCCTTCAATAACATATTTTCTCATTTTTGTGATAATTAGTCAAGTTCACTGCACATCCCAAAAGATTGGTCTATATTTCTCAATAACATTACCGGTACTCCAACCTTTAGCGTCAACTTCTGATTTGAAAGACCGAAAGCAACAATTGTGTTCAAAAGTTCGGGTGTGTGCAAATCATTTGGTCCCTCAATTCTAGATTTACCGAGTATGGAGTATCAAAGCTTTGATAAACTTTTTCTTCGGTGGGAATTAATGACAACATACACTCATTAATGACATGGACAATTTGATTCTTTGGTGCTACACGTCTAGAATTATTCGTGATAATTGTTGTAATATTCATATTGTTTTGAATATACTAATATGAATGTCTTCGAAACTGGTTGGGCTTGTAGTTTAGAATATAATGATATTTTATAGTTTTATTACACTACCTTAAAATAATGTCTTTTCCATTAGAAATTTAAATATAATGGAAGTAGAAGAGAGATAGAATAGTGAGATTAAAATAGAAAAAGAAAAAACTTTCTAAATGGTTAAAGGTAAAAGATAAAATACACGGATTGTATAATTTGGTCAATACATTTTTTTCATAAATAAATATTTAAGGCCAGATTTGTCTCTAAAAAAATCCTGAAATAAATCAAATTCTAAACAAAAATAAGAGCATTGAAACACATGCTATAAATGGAAGAGTCAAGTATAGTTAAACTTTAAACTGCAAGAATTACTCAGTAGTCTCAATCTTAATAGTTGTAATCTTTTGAACCTTGTTGATGGATTTCTGGGTATCCTCAACATCATTTAGGCTTTGTTTGGGAGTTTGAAGGGGAAGGAAAGGAAAGGTTTTGACGGGTGCAAAATATGTGGAGAAATAGAGAAATCTTTCAAAAAATTTTAAAAGAGTAGTTTTTTAGAGAATGATAAATTAATGCATATGATTACTTTATTTTTAATTTTAAGAATATTATAACAACATAGATTAAATTTGAATAATTCTAATTAACTCTCCAAAACCCCCCA